>Ga0307379_10012496_pt1 | contig 11062 bp, 10 predicted proteins | sample UN2MG_FD_202237 | JGI IMG/M metagenome (GOLD analysis project Ga0307379, IMG submission 202237) | Soil microbial communities from Risofladan, Vaasa, Finland - UN-2 | ecosystem: Environmental > Terrestrial > Soil > Coastal area > Acid sulfate soil | place: Finland: Risofladan, Vaasa | collected... | reverse complement strand
AATTCTCCTGAGGCCGACTGAAATAGTATTGATCCCCCAACTCCCAGAGCCATAATCAGCAATGATGCGCCGAAAATGGGATAAATTCTCCCTATGATTTTGTTAATAGGTAGAAGCGTAGCCAGAAGGTAATAGGCAAAAATGAGATAAAGCCATATTCTGATATCAAGACTGGTAATGGTCTGCAGAAGCTTGGCCGGCCCGGTTACAAATGCTACTCCCACAAATATCAGCAAAAGAAGGGTAAAAACGCGGAGAAAGCCTTTCATGGTGGTCCCGAGGTACTTTCCAACTATTTCAGGGAGGCTTGCTCCTCCATTCCTTACCGAGAGCATCCCTGAGAAGTAGTCGTGAACCGCACCCATGAATATACACCCGGTAACAATCCAGATATATGCGACCGGACCATACATTGCACCAAGAACAGCCCCAAAGATAGGACCCAGTCCGGCAATATTCAGGAATTGTATCATGAAGATCTTCCAGGCAGGCAGTGGTATAAAATCGACACTGTCCGATTTGGCATATGCAGGGGTTATTCGTTCGGGGTCCATTCCGAAAAACCGGGATATGAATTTGCCGTACACGAAATACCCAGCTATAAGCAGAAGGATACAAGCAATAAAAGTTATCATAATATTCAGCATTATGATTGGTTAGTTAAAAGTAATAATATTTTTATACGGGGAGCAGCACCATGCACTTTATAATAATCAGGGAACATGTATATTTGCTATATTTGCGCTGAAATCATGCGGCTACCGAAGATGGATCACATTCGCAATTTCTGTATTATAGCTCATATTGATCATGGAAAGAGTACTCTTGCCGATCGTCTTCTGGATAGTACAAACACCATAGCTGAACGCGACCGAAAAGAGCAGGTGCTGGATAATATGGATCTGGAAAGGGAAAGAGGTATCACAATAAAAAGTCATGCCATCCAGATGAATTATACCTGCAGGGGGAAAGAATATCTTTTGAATCTCATAGATACTCCCGGGCATGTCGACTTTTCATATGAGGTATCCCGGTCAATAGCCGCCTGTGAAGGAGCTCTGCTGGTAGTTGATGCAACCCAGGGAATTCAGGCCCAGACCATATCAAACCTATATATGGCAATAGAGCATGACCTTGAGGTAATTCCTGTCCTTAATAAGATGGATATGTCAAGCGCCATGCCCGAAGAAGTAAAGGATCAGATTGTTGATCTGCTGGGTTGTGGCAGGAGCGACATAGTTGAGGCAAGCGGAAAAACCGGTATGGGTGTAGATAGGATTCTCGAGGATATTGTTGATAAGATACCACCTCCCAAGGGTGATCCCGAAGCCCCTTTACAGGCTTTGATTTTCGATTCGATCTTCAACTCTTTCAGGGGCATTATAGCCTATTTCAAGATTATAAACGGCACACTCAGAACGGGGGATATGGTAAAGTTTGTGAATACAGGCAAAGAGTACGATGCAGATGAGATAGGAGTATTGAAGATAAGGCAAGACCCCCGCAAGGTTCTCAGTACCGGAGATGTGGGCTATATTATATCCGGGATAAAGAATTCCAGCGAGGTAAAGGTAGGTGATACAATTACCCATCTTAACAGGCCTTGCAGCAGTGCAATTGAGGGATTTGAGAATGTGAAGCCCATGGTATTTGCCGGAATATATCCTGTGGATGCCGATGATTATGAAGATCTCAGGTCCTCGATTGAGAAACTGCAGCTAAATGATGCCGCCCTTACTTTTATTCCTGAATCGTCTGCTGCACTGGGATTCGGATTCAGATGCGGTTTTCTCGGATTGTTACATATGGAGATAGTTCAGGAACGTCTCGACCGGGAATTCGATATGGATGTTATAACAACTGTTCCTAATGTGTCTTACAGGGTTTATTCAACCAGGAATGAGACGATAGAGGTCCATAATCCATCAGGATTACCTGCTTCTACAACCATAGACAGGATAGAGGAACCATATATTACTGCCCAGGTAATTACCAAATCGGCATATGTCGGTTCAATAATGAATCTCTGTATCGATAAGAGGGGAACCTTCAAGAACCAGGTATATCTTACCAGCGACAGGGTGGAGATAACTTTTGAGTTACCTCTGTCGGAGATTGTATTTGACTTCTACGATAAACTGAAGAGTATTTCAAAGGGATATGCCTCATTTGATTATCATTACTCATCATACCAGAAAGCTGACCTGGTGAGGCTTGATATCTTATTGAATGGCGAAATGGTTGATGCCCTGTCGACCTTGATTTACAGGGGCAATGCCTACGACTTTGGAAGAAGGATGTGCGTTAAGCTGAAAGAACTAATTCCACGCCAGCAATTTGATATTGCCATTCAGGCTGCCATCGGAGCGAAGGTGATTGCCCGGGAAACGGTCAAAGCAGTAAGGAAAGATGTAACTGCAAAGTGTTACGGGGGTGATATAACACGTAAGCGTAAATTGCTTGAAAAACAGAAGAAGGGAAAGAAAAGGATGAGGCAGGTAGGTAATGTGGAAGTGCCACAGCAGGCATTCCTCGCAGTATTGAAAATGGATTAACTTACTCCATCAGCCTGGTATTTATAGATCAGGGTTTTTATTTGCAGATCAGTTTATATCCTTTACCGTGTACATTTAAGATTGAAACGGATGGATCCTCCTTCAAGTACTTTCTCAATTTGGTAATATATACATCCATACTCCTGGCATTGAAATAGTTATCATCAATCCATATGGATTTTAATGCAAAATTTCTCTCCAGGACTTCATTCATATGCTGACACAGAATTATGAGTAGCTCTGATTCCTTCGTTGTGAGTTTCCGTGGCGTTTTGTCGAATAGAAGTATCTGCGTTATAGGGTAAAACGTATATTTTCCAAGGTCATATTTATCTTTCACTTCGTTAACTGCAGTGCGTGTTCGCCTGATTATGGCTTCAATCCTGTAAAGAAGCTCTTCCATTGAGAAAGGTTTTGTGATATAATCATCTGCTCCTGCTGTGAATCCCTCAATAACATCTTTTTCCAGACTTTTTGCAGTAAGAAAGATAATGGGCACATCAACGTTCTTATCTCTTATTTTCCGCGCGAGCGTAATTCCATCCATCCTTGGCATCATTACATCAAGTATACACAGATCAAACTGATCAGCTTTAAACAATGCCCATGCTTCTTCACCATCAGAGGCGAGGATGGTGTCATAATTCTTTGCTTTCAGGTAATCACATAATAGACTACCCAGATTATTGTCATCTTCAGCCAGAAGGATCTTAATCATAGCGTTTCATTTTATTGGGCAGGATAATCTCAAAAGCTGAACCTCGTCCGGGGCTGCTGGCTGCATTTATTTTGCCATTATGCTCTTCAACCACCTTTCGAACATAACTCAATCCGAGACCGAATCCTTTAATATTATGAATATTACCTGTCGGGACCCGATAGAATTTTTCAAATATCCTTTTCAGGTCTTCCTTTTTTATTCCAATACCTGTATCAGAAATTATAATATGCAGGCTGCCGTGATCATCAGCTGTTTGTACCATGATCTCCGGTGATCCATTGGAATATTTTATTGCATTATCTATCAGGTTTGATATCATATTCGAAAAGTGTACCTCATCAACCATTAGAAGTGATGATTTGGAGGAAAAGTCAGTTTTTATTTTCCCTTGCCGGTCAGATATCTGGAGAGCGAAATTCTCTATTACATTGTTCAGCAAGTTATGAATATCGAGTTCAACAGGCTTGAGCCCCATGGTTCCTTTATCAAATACAGATGCCTGAAGGACCTTTTCGACATGATACTTCAACCTCATGCTTTCATCATAGAGTATTTTAGATATATTGTCAAGATTTTTCTGATGGCTGGAGATACTGTTATCGGACATCATTTGTGAGGCAAGAGATATGGTTGATATTGGTGTTTTAAGCTCATGAGTCATATTGTTAATAAAATCATTCCGTATCTCCGAAAGTCTTTTTTGCCGCATTATGATAATGATGTTTATCGCTGAGAAGAATATAAGCACTAACGTGATGAAGATCGAGGAGAAGCCCATGAATCCTACCTGCGACATCAGGTATTTCTTTTCTTTCGGAAAGTAAATGGTAAGCATATTTTGCCCCGGAACAGGATCATTTGGGAATAATTGACGCATATACTTACTCGATGATGGTCTGGGTGAAAATCCTTCTGTTTTAATGACAGCATTCCCGCCATCAGATACTTCATACTCATATCTGATATTGATGCCCAATCTTTGAAATTTACTGTAGATAAGGGCATCAAGATTCTGGTTGTCAATTCTCTCACTTAACTCCTTCCCATAATATTTTCCAGCAGAACGGTTTTATTATTCAACCTGCCTTCAATTCCTGCTCGTATACTTTGAGCTGATATCTCTGGAACCTCCCCTTCGGGAAACAGGAGATCGTCATCCGAATAAAAAATTATCTTTTGTCCCTCCCTGTTTACTGTTATTGAGGGATATTGATCAGGTGCACCGGAATACTCAAATAAACTCGATCCTTGCTGGTAGCTCTGAAGCTGACGGGCAAGTGGTGACTGTGAAGGGATAATCGCAACAACTGAATCAACGCTGGGGAGATTGATCTCCTCTATGATCCTGTTTATGGTTTCCTGTCTTTCCATGTCCAGAACTACAGCATCAAGGGCATTATTGATTAATACCCTGAACTGCTCATCCTTTGCAATAAAAGCATTTTTTATCCAGTATATCTGCACAAGAATAAGACCTGACAAGACAACAGAAAAAATTGAGGCGAGAATTATTATTGTCCTTTTCTTCATTTCCGGTCAAATCTATATTTGATTTCATCCATTTAACATTAAACCTGATCCAAGACAGGATAATATTATTATAACAAAAATATCCCTAATAATTTTATTTTGAGGGTATTTAACTTTATTTAACAACGCCCTTATGGAATATAAAATCGATCTTACTGAAGCAGATAAGAGCGTAATGTTCTGATAGTTAGTAACCTATAAAATGAAAATATTTTCAATATGGGTATATCAGCAGGAATATTGCATGACGAAAAAAAATATCTAACCTGAAATACTTTTGGCACACTATTTGAAATATATTGATTGAGGTTTTTTTCATAGGTTAGATTAGATTTGGGTTAAACAGAAACAAGGAGGTGGACATCACCTCCTTTTCTTAGAAGAAAGAATCTTACTTTTCATAATTTAGGGTTAGGTTTTAGGGTTAAGTTAGGAATGAGCGGAGACATGGATCCCGCTCATTTTTTTATATGCTTCTTCAGAACATCAATATCTCTCTGCTTGGCAGCATAGTAAATATGCCTTATGATCATCCTTGATTTGTTTTTCTCAACCCATGTGAGATTTATACGTATGGTACGTCCGTCTTTTAGAACAAGTATGGTGGTTTTCTGATGCGGAGGCATATAGATCCTATCAATTTCTTCCCACTTGTAGGTATGGTGAGACGGGAAAAATAGTCCGAAATAATAGGAGATTATTTCATTATCAACCTTGAAAAAATGCTCTTTATGTTTCAATGATGCCAGGAAAGCAATGAAAAAGATAAATCCACTAATTGAAAAAAGGACTATTGTAAGACCAAAGCTTGCATTGGAATCATGTTTAAAGATCTTGAGGTACAGATCCCAAAAACCGATTAAAGCAAATAAGCTTGCAGCGATCCATAAAAGAATTTTCCTTCCTTTTGAAAATTCCTCCTGTGATAATTTAAAATATAGGTCATCCATGGTTAAATGAATTTATAAAAGGACTTTTTCTTCCAGCAGGAAATCATAGTCCAATTGAAATACTGCTGTAATTTCTTTCAGATCTCTGGTTTTCCTGATGATTTCATCAACATCAGAGGTTGAAGAGATATTTTTAATAAACAGAAAATAGTCAATATTAGGAAATTTTCTGTTCAGGGGAAGTCGATTAGATTTATTACTTACAAGGTAATATATAAGGTCATTATATTCAGGAGAGTAGTGGAATCGTGTATACAGGTCTGTGCCATCGAATTGCGGTTCGGATGAAACCGGGTTCAGACTTTTGAGTTTAATATTCAATATGTTATTCAGAAGAAGAGAGATCTTATAATCAGCCTCTGCTGTTACGAGTCCCAGTAGGATATCACTGCTGTCGTACGATACATTAAGCTTATGCCTGGTCTTTTTTACCTGCGATCTCATATTTGTGGATTAACCTCATTAAAGGTAATAAAATAATAGAAATTATTCAATGAAGCCTATTCTTCCAATTTTCAACCAGGCTTCATAGGCAGCTTTCTGTTCGGCCTCCTTTTTAGATGAACCAGTCCCTTCACCAAATATTTCATGATCGATCCTTAGTACTGTGGTAAACAGAGAACTCTTATTGGTAAAGTCGTAGTCTTCATTATAGTTGAAACTGATCTGTTTATTATGCTTCTGTGCCCACTGAAAAACCTGACTTTTATAATCGGAATCGGTGGTTATTATCTTCTTCAGATCAGGATAATCGTGGAATAGGCTGGTTATTATGAATTTTCTGGTCTTTGAATAACCTTTGTCAAGGAAGAGAGATCCAATAAGGGCTTCAAGGGCATCACCATATAGGTACTTGGTGGGGTGGCTCTTATTTATATGGCTGATTAACAGATTATTAATTCCAATTATAAGTGCAAGCTCATTCAGCTGCTCCCGGTTTACCAGTCTGGCACGTATCTTGGTTAAAACTCCCTCATCAGCATCAGAATATCTTTGAAACAGGTAGTCTGAAAGAACTGCATCAAGTACCGCATCACCAAGATATTCAAGCCGTTCGTTGTTTATTTTATCCCCATTAGGGAGGGTATAAGTGGCCGACCTATGGATAAATGCCATTTCATAAACAGACAGATTTCCGGGCCTGAATCCAAGAATTTTCCTCAGGCGATTGCTGAATTCCCGTTTATCGAATATATAAGTGCCGTTATGCTTTTTTCTCAGAAAGGACACTAATCCTCGAATTTTCTTACTACTACAGAGGCATTATGACCTCCGAAACCAAAAGTATTACTGATCGCAACTTTTACATTGCGTTCCTGTGCCTTATTAAGAGTAAGATTCAGTTTTGGGTCTGGTAGGAGGAACTATATTATTGTTTATCGAAAGGATTGCAGCTATTGCCTCTACTGCACCGGCTGCACCAAGAAGGTGCCCGGTCATCGACTTGGTTGCGCTGATACTCAGCTTATAGGCATGTTCACCAAAAACTTTCTTAATTGCAATAGTTTCTGATATATCGCCAAGAGGAGTTGCTGTTCCATGCACATTGATATAATCGATCTTCTCAGGAGTTAAGCCGGCATCCTTGATAGCTGCTGCCATAACCTTTTGAGCACCAAGTCCTTCCGGATGGGGTGCCGTGAGGTGAAATGCGTCGGCAGTCATACCGGTACCGGCCATCTCGCAATAGATCCTGGCACCACGTGATTTGGCATGTTCGTATTCCTCAAGAATGAGGGCTCCAGCTCCTTCACCCATTACAAAGCCATCGCGGGTAACATCGAAAGGCCGAGATGCAGTTTTGTACTCATCATTTCTGGTCGACATTGCCTGCATGGCATTAAATCCTCCGATACCTGCTTCATTAATAGCAGCCTCTGACCCGCCGGTTATGAATATATCAGCCTTGCCCAGTCTGATGTAATTGGTTGCATCAATTAAGGCATGGGTGGATGACGCACAGGCTGAGACTGTGGCATAATTCGGACCTCTGAATCCATATTTGATAGATAAGAGACCGGCAGCGATATCGCTGATCATTTTTGGAATAAAGAAAGGGCTGAAACGGGGGATACCGCCACCGTTTGCAAACCCTTTGATTTCTTTCAAAAAGGTATCTATCCCACCTATACCCGAGGCCCATATAACACCGGCCATGTCACTGTCAACTTTTTCAATATCGAGCCCTGAATCCTTTACAGCCTCGTCAACTGCAATATGAGCAAACTGGGAATAAAGGTCCATTTTCCGGATATCTCTTCTGTCGAAATAGTTCTTAGGGTCATAGTCTTTTAACTCACAGGCAAATTTAGTTTTGAAATGATTTGTATCGAAACGGGTAATCAAGCATGATCCGCTTACCCCATTCTTTAAACCCTCCCAATACTCATGAATATTCTGGCCAAGGGGAGTAAGTGCTCCCAAGCCAGTAACTACAACCCTTCTCATGTCTCTTTTTTTCTGTTTATGCAATCCTATTTTGCATTTTCCTCAAGGTACTTTATGGCATCTCCGACACAGCTAATGGTTTCTGCTGTATCGTCAGGAATTCCAATATTAAACTCCTTTTCAAACTCCATGATAAGCTCAACAGTGTCAAGAGAATCAGCACCTAAATCATTAGTGAAACTGGCTTCAGGCGTTACTTCTGACTCGTCAACACCTAGTTTGTCAACGATAATCTCTTTTACTTTTGCTGCAATATCAGACATAATCTCAAATTTTGGTTAATAATACATTTTGAACCCTGCAAAGAAATATATTTATACAAATATTTTCAAGCAATTTAGTGTTTTTTTATTAATATAGTTGAATGGCATTTTGGCAGTCAAAAGTATATGCACAGTACATATGTATGCACGGTAATGCTACATGGCACTTAATAGTAAGGTAATGAATAATATAGCTATTTTTGCATCTGGCTCTGGGACAAATGCTGAGAACCTGATAAGGTTTTTTTCGAACGAAAAGATTGCCAGGGTTGCAATGGTCCTTTCGAACAACCCTGAAGCATTCGTATTGGAAAGGGCTAAAAGGTTATCGGTTGAAACCTATGTTTTCGACCGGGACGAATTCTACACCTCAGGTAAGGTACTGAAGGTGCTTGCTGATAACTCAATTGATTTCATTGTCCTGGCCGGTTTCCTCTGGCTGGTACCAATGGATTTTATTCAGGCCTATAATGATCGGATAATCAACATTCATCCTGCGCTATTGCCTAAATACGGAGGTAAAGGGATGTATGGTGAAAGGGTTCACAGGGCAGTAATTGAAAATGGTGAGAAAGTGTCGGGTATTACGATTCATTATGTGAATAAGATCTACGATGCCGGCGATATAATATTCCAGGCCCGTTGTCAGATAGCAGAAGGAGAAACAGCTGATACGCTCGCAGCCAAGGTTCATGAACTGGAATACAAATACTTTCCTGAGGTGGTTAAGAAAATAATCAGGGAATTGAATAATAAATAAACTATTCCATTGAATCAAGGAGTTCCTTTATCACGTAACTTATCTTCCTGAATTTATCAATATTTTCATCAGAAACCGGACTAACAGGTGGAGCTTCCACCTTGAGAGGATCAACAGGGTAACCATTTTTATAAAACCTGAAATCAAGATGTGGTCCGGTTGATAGTCCGCTGCTGCCAACATAACCTACTATATCACCCTGTTTCATATATTTGCCAACAGTTATTCCTGTACCATAGCGGTTAAGATGCATATAGGAGGTAGTATAAACGCTATTATGTTTTACCTTGACTATCCTGCCTGACCCGTCTTGATACTCAGCCATTATTACACGCCCATCGCCGATTGAATAAACAGGTGTTCCAACTGCTGCAGCATAGTCGACTCCTTGATGTGGCCTCCTGATCCTGAGTATGGGATGCATCCTGCTGTTTGAATATTTGGAACTGATTCTTGAATAGCGCAAAGGAGCTTTCAGGAATGCTTTGCGCAGACTTTGGCCATCAAGATCAAAATAGGTTTCAGTATTATCCTGGATCAACGGGATTGCATAAAACTCACTACCGGAATATTTAAACCATGCACCATATATTTTACGTAACCCGATCCTGGTATCATCAACATACTCTTCATCATATATGATCTTAAACCGGTCGCCTTTCTGCAATCCGAAGAAATCTATGGTCCAGGCATATATCTCCGAAAGTTCAACAGCGAGTATCGGGTCGAGGCCTGAATTGATCATTGCATCCCAGAGAGAGGTTTCAATGGTACCAGATGAATACTTCAACTCACTTCTTGTCTTTCTGGTAATCTTTCTGACTTTCAGAGAATCAGTAAAGTCGAGGATGAAAAGATTTACCAGATCCTGTTCATATATCATATAGTCGGCACCGCCCCTGTCACCAGGTTCAACAAGAAGCATATAATTTGAACCTGCTTTCATGTTCCTGACATCAAAGGTGTCGCCTGAATTACTTATCAGATTATCAATATCAAGGTAGGTTATACCATACTCATTCAGAATTTCTGAAAGAAACTGGTTTCTGCGTATCCGGCCTCTTATTACTTCATATGTGCTGGTGTCAATTCCAAACAGAAGATGATCATCATGCTGTGAAATCAATAAAGCAGGCTTAATATCCGAATCGGGTGGGGGATTATATGCCTCTCGCTCAGTACATGCACTGAGAGCAAGTATTGACGCAACCAGATATATAGCCAGAATCTGTTTCATCATGCGGCTGAATGATCCTCTCATACCACTACATTAACGATCCTTCCAGGAACAACTATTACTTTTCTTGGTTTCTTCCCCGCGAGCCACTTTTCTGACCTTGGATCACTTATTACTGCCTCTTCCACCTGGTTTGGCCTGGCACTTGTCGGAAGAACTAATTTGAATCTTAATTTGCCATTGAACGATACTGGGTATTCGAATGTCTCCTCCTTAAGATACTCTTCATTTACTGCTGGCCAGGGTTCATAGGCCAGCGTGTTGGTGTTCCCGTAAATCTGCCATAATTCCTCGGCCATATGAGGTGCAAATGGCGACAGGATAAGCGCAAAGGTCATACCTGTGTCTCTGGTGATTTTACCCTTTTTAATAACAAGGTTCGTAAATATCATCATTGCTGAGATTGCAGTATTGAATTTAAGGTTCTCAATATCAGAACCAACCTTTTTAATTGTCTGATGCAATCCTTTGAGGACCTCACTATCCTCCTCTCCATCAACAATATTTTCCATGTCTGCAAAAAACCTGTATGTTCTGGTAAGGAATCCAAAAACTCCTTTAACTCCCTTATCGTCCCATGGCTTTGTTGCTTCCAGGG
>Ga0307379_10012495_pt1 | contig 11063 bp, 17 predicted proteins | sample UN2MG_FD_202237 | JGI IMG/M metagenome (GOLD analysis project Ga0307379, IMG submission 202237) | Soil microbial communities from Risofladan, Vaasa, Finland - UN-2 | ecosystem: Environmental > Terrestrial > Soil > Coastal area > Acid sulfate soil | place: Finland: Risofladan, Vaasa | collected... | reverse complement strand
TTTGACACTGCTTGTTCCCCGCACCGCCAGCAGACCCGCCACGCCAAGCATGGGTTCCAGCCCCGCCGTGATCCCAATATACTTGACATTCCATAAAATCATTCTGAGCGAAAGTAAATACCGTAGTGCCGCCAATAAACTTATCCGTCCAAGCCCCAGCGCCACCGCCCTGATCGCGGTAATCCTGAAGCAGAACTCCGGCGTTTGTTACTAGATCGCCGCCAATATCAATGTTTACTACTGGTTCAGCAGACTGTATGTGAAACCCAACAATATAAGTTCCAGCAGTAGGAAACTTTATTCTCTGATTCCCTGAATCCCACATACTATCTGTGTCAGTCTGTGCGGCAGCAAACGGCACCTTCGTAGGCACCCTTACGGTGGTAATAAAGTCTCCTGTAGTGTGAATCAGCACTTGTGGCGGCACCTTATTTACCCACATTCCCGTGCCGCTATTATAGGTCACTGTTTGGCCGTCAACAGGCGATGTGATTGTTGCGTCAGTCAGATCATTCAACGCTATCTGATCAGCGCCGGTATCTATAACTTTTAGTTCGCCTTGACTGTTCGTCGTCAACCAACTCATACAATCTGCAATCCCCAGATAGTGTACGAAATAGCAGAGGCAGTGCCGCTAACGCCTTGTATCGATTCGCCGTCTTCAACGACGATAGCTCCACCCTCAGTGTTATCGCCACTGCTCAATGTTCTTGTTGGAAGAATAACGTTAGAGTTAGACGGTGAGCCAGCGCTTTGAACGTAATGCAGCTTCGCCGTAGCGTCAGAACCGCTCGTATTCGAAAGAGATATTTTTCTGATGATAACGCTAGACCCGCTGCTGTTTGCGTATATCGAACCAACGCTAGTAGGCAATTGCCCTTGCGCGAGCATTAGATAATTGTCAGCCATACGTCAAACCCCAATCCATGAACGCCGAAACGCGCACGACAAATCAACGGTTCTGGGAACGTATTCTGAGCCGTCATACCTAAGATAGTCTCCGCTCGCAGCCCCGGAAGCTTGCCAAGAAGCCTCGCCAGAAGAATCAACAGCGATGATGCTACCAGATGCGGCAGGCTCTAGCTGCGTTGTGTCTATCCGTGTCCTAGCCATTCAAACCTCAACCAAGCCGAGTAGAGCGGGGGAGCAAAAGCCCCCCGCACTCTGAGCACCTAGTGATTACGGCAGCAAGTAATCAGCAAGGAAGTTCTGTCCAGTTAGTGGTGCGTACAGCATGGTGATTGCTGAACCGCTGACAGTGAAATCGTTGCCAGCGCCTTCTTTTATTCGAAGGCCATCAAGGTACAACCGAACAGTTGCGTCATCCGCAGGCGTATTAGCAAGCGTGAAAGCAGTGTTAGATCCGTTGACTGTTCCGCCCGGAACCTCGTTGTAAACAAGATCTCCAGAGCCAACAGATGTTGGGTGCGTGTTAGCAGCCCATGTTGCAACTCCAGACTGAACCGTGAGGATATATCCCTCTGTGCCCGGTTCAATCTGATAAGTATCAATGCGAGTCTGTGGCATTCGTTTCTCCTATGGTGAGGGGTGTTAGTGGTTCGACTATAAGGTACGACTACAGCGGTATGTATTTGATGATCACTACCTGCCCAGCCATAGCGGTAAACAAGAGAGTAAGCAACGTTCCGCCGCCCTCCGTGTAGTCAAACGACGCCCCTTCAGCAAGCAGCATTCCATCAAGAAACACGGATACAGAACCAGCAACATAAGGGGCTGAAACATTGAATGCCGTCTGCCCGCTAGCAGCTACGAACTTCTCCGTCAGGTCTGGCGTGAACCGAACAACAGCCCCAGATGGAACAGGTGCTGAAAGCTCAGAACTAATATCCCCAACCAGCTCGCCTTCAACATAAAGCCTATCTACCGCTGACGCTATGCCCTCGAACGTCATTCTTTCAATACGATAATTGGCGCTGTGAACCTCGAAAGCTCTAGCAGATATGATTGCAGACGGGTACGTTTCCTCTGGAATCCTAAGCCAAACACGAGAGTTGTCAACTATGCCAGCCCGCTTTGCAACAGCTTGTTCCTCACCAGCAGGGAAGCTATTTACAACCGTTGCCTTTACTGTTACAGACGGAGGTATTGTAATGGCAGACGGAGAAACAAGAGGGTCAAGCGCCTCGCCTGATTCTGGGTCAACGTAAACAGCAGAAGCATAATGAAGCTCTCTTGGAAAATAGAACGTAACATCGTTTCCAAGGTTCAAGACAAGCCGACGCTGAGCTTCCCTGAATCCTTCAATATCAGGAACGTTAGGCATACCAGTATGACTCTACAGCACGGTCAAGCTCTTCGTTTCTTGTCTCAAGTATATTGATAAAAGAAATGCCAATAGCCTGAGACCTATTGATCTGATCCATAATTTTGTCCCTGTCAGATATCATCGCTTTCAGCTTATCTTTCAGAAGCGCGACACTCTTCTTGTAATCCCACTTAGACCCCTCATCTTGAATGGTCTCGCTCATCTTCAAATTAGTATTCAACTCATGAAGAGTCTGTTGAATAGACGCCTGAAGAGAAACTAAAGCTTGAACCTCGATTGGTAATGCAGGGTTCGTCTTATACTCCACGGGATAGTTATTCACATCAGCGCTGGCAACAACAAGACTGTACGGAAAATCAATGCCGCCACACAGAATCAGAAGACTCACTGCGTCTGCTGCAAAGAACTTGATGTCATCATCTGTGTATATGGAATCGCCAGAGGCAACACCGGGCTCAAGGGAACGCCTAATCTGCGGCGTCATTATTCGTACGTCCTGTGGATCAATCGACATTACAACCCGAACTTCCTCTCCCTCTTAGCCATCTCCTTCTCAACGTTATCTTCCTGATCATCAATGATGTTGCCAAGCTTTGTAGCCCTGTCAGAAACAATCTTTCCGTCTTCTTCCATCATCATCACCAATCGGCGAAGCTTCGTAATGCCAGCCTTATCCATAACCTGCTTCACTGATTTCTTTACCTCTCGGTAATCGACATCAAGAAACAACCGCTCAGCCTCTGTCTTTGAAATATGACGACCAAGATCGATCTTCTCCGGGTGCTCAGACTCACCCTCTGGAATTTCTTTCATCATGCCACGGTCGAAGGGATTGTCTTCTCTGCGTATGTGAGAATCTTTACTTGCCTGAATCTCATCATCAGTCATATCTACAACGCGACCGGGAGGGATAGACTTACTTTTCATTTCCCCTTGCCGCTCCTTCAGGATGCTCACCTGAATAGGGCTAATGTTCTGATACCTGCCTGCGGATGTTTTCTCTAGCTTAGACATTTACTACTTCCTTTCTGGTGCTCAAATCATATTCTGACATCAGCCCAAGATGCTGTATCTCTTTGGTTAGTATGCTCAGGATAACAGCTCTTCTGCTTCCAGAATGATCATACTCTGTTGAGAACAACTCTTTCTCTTCATCAGAGAACCTCCTTGAAGTGCTACGGCTGACCGTCATCGCTCTGGTCCTCCGTGCGTGGCCTGCCGTTGCTACCAGAAACATCACCACTATTAGGAACCTGCTGCGCCTGCATAACGTCATCAAAGCCGTTATCAATCTCACGCCTACGCTCAGCAAGAGCAGCATCAGCCTTGAACCCGGCAGCATCAATAGCCCAGCTACGAGGGATATCTCCGCGATCACGAAGCTTCAAAACAAAGTCTGTGAAGAAGTGATTACCAGCAATCATCACAGGAGGGAACCACATAGAAGGAACACCACGAACAAACTCTTTCGGATTACGAAGAGCTATCTCCTGATAAACATCACGCTCTATCTGCCGTTTTATCAGACGCCTATCGCTCATCATATTCGTAGAAACAATCTCAGCTTCTGGCGTTCCGCCCCCCTCTATTCTCCCGAAATCAAAATCTGGAAGACGAAGCAATGCCTTAGATATCTTCCTGCCAAGAAGACCACGCTTATCAGGAGACAACAAGTTATCCATGTTTGGCATGATCAGCTCGATATCAATCCTGTGATCACCAACGATAATGCCCGTTCGAGCAGCACGGCGAATAACGCCAGTCATGTTATCTATCTCTGCCTGATGAGCAGGTTGCTGGTCTGATCCTTTCTTAGCTACAATAAGGTAGTTGATGCCGCCGTTGAGAAGCGTCCAGTCCATCGTGTTGAGCAATCGCTTAGCTTCAGCAAGACCAAAGATCCTCTTCATATAAACAGGCGCGTACTTTGATTGCCACGGACGAGCAAGCAACGTATACCTACTAACCATACGTGGATTCATAACCCAGCCATTATCAACACCGCTCAGCAAACCATCGTCTTGCGTTAGAGCGTTCTGATTGAACGGGAAAAGATACAACGAATCAGCTATCGGGTTTATTTTTCGCAGCTCGTTCTTAGCTGCAGCAGACAATCTTTCTGACGACGAGCCCTTCAGGCCATCAAGGATTTCAGCAGTCGTGTCGTCAACGTTATGAACAAGTACAGGCTCTCCGAGTGTACCGTTTGACGCAACCCTGACAGACAATGGGTTCAAGAAGGTCATAGTAGGCATTACAACCTGTGGGTTCCTACCTGATCTAAACGTCGGCACTTCCTTGTTCTGATAAACCTTCAGCACGTACACGTTGTTCGTAATCAACAGGGCTTCGTATAATTCTCTTAGCCTCTGATCAAGGTTCGTATGCATGGCTGCTGCATTGAACTTCTCAAGAGTTGACTGGTCTTCGTGCAGGTTCCGCATCCCATTGAACGCTACGCTGCTCATCATCCCTATGGTGCTTGATACGTCGTCGTCCTCATCGACGAGCCGCATAGCCAGCTCCATCTCTTCTATTACGTTGCCCGGACGACGATAGTCTTGGCGCACGAACAGGCCAGCAGGGTTACTTTGCCTAGGCGAATAACCGCCCATAGAAGTATTCCACGATGACGCAATCTCGTGGTATCTTTCGAACACCACGTTCTTGATCTGCTCATCAGGAAGATCTGTTTGATTTATGATTACTTGGTTTTCTTCAGCCATAAAACCGCTTTGTCTAAGCGTTACCTAGAATAATGTTCGCTTTACATCATCCCCTGAGATGCCGACGACGCAGACCTAGCAACCCACTGCATGCTCGTCAACCGATCAATAACCCTCTTCAGTATCTCGCAAGTATTATCAACCTCGCCCTTCAATAGCCACAAGGTATGATGATTCTTTATTGGATCAGCAAGCTTTCCTTTCTTATCCGTATACCTCTTCGCATAATTATCGAGAGCTTCAGCCTCAATCTGATCCCAATCCTTATTCAACAACTGCTGAATAGCCATCAAACCAACAAGCCTTTCCTCAAGCTGTGCAGAAAGATTCACAGCCTCAATCATCTGCTCCACCATGACAGCCTCCCTCTGAGTAACGCTCAAAGACAGATCAAACCCTGTTATACGAAACTCCATAGCAACAGAAGCGTCGTACCTAGCCTTATCAACGAAACCCTCAATAGCCGTAACCTGATCTGCCGGGATCGAACGCGATGTCAAAGACTGGTCCATGCTGTATCTCCTGTGGTGTTACTACATCATCCTGTGCTACAAGCGCAGCCATACGAAACGAATCAAGAATATGGAAAGCATTCGGCTTTCTATTACCAGACAGCCTCGCAACAGACGACACTCTCTGCGTGTGCTCAGCAAGAAGATCGCTAGTTACTTCCCTGTCAAACGGAAGAAGAAGATACCCAGAGTCAACCCACTGCCGCAGATACCTAGTCGTAGCCTCAATGACAGCCATCTTCACATCAACACGCTTACCGTTATGGTCAGTGTCGTGACCGACAACAATCTTCTCATTGAACTTCCAACCACGAACAGCTTCAACAAGACCATTCGGCGGAGGAACCTCACCCTCTGTAAGCTCCTGAAAAATAGGGAACCCAAGACCAGTAATATCCAACCCAATCCCATGAATAGAAGTATTCCACCCATATAGAACACGAACAAACTCTCGTATCTGAGGACTGGTAAAACGCTCAAGCGTATACCTACGCATCAAAGCAAGGCGCTTTCCACGACCATGACGAATCTCCTGAAACACGGAACACACAGTCGGCGAATTAGTCAAACCAATATCTACACCGGCAACACAAAAACCATTACGCTTCGGGGGAAGATCAACAACATCAGAAAGACTCAACCCAGAGTCCTTCACATCCTCCCACCTGAGAGTCTGAGCAACATAATCCCTAGTGTTGTATTCAGAAGACCTGTTCTGATCTATACACGCCATCAATCTTGCGACTACAAAGATAGGGCTAGACGCTGATCCGGGCTCTCCCAGTATGTTACGGCGATAGTCGGGGCTAGATGTTCCTCCGTACGCAGCAATCGCAGCAGACTTCTCTTCGACTCCCCATCCGGGTCGTTGTATAGCAGTCAACTTATGCAACGTGAAGTCTGACCCCTGAGCACGCTGAGCGAAGCCGCCGCCCTGAGATCCCCTATGCACGCCGTATATGTGATACTTGAAATCTTCGACTTCTTTCATAACCGTTTCGTGAACTTCCAAGTACCCGGCATCAGGATAATCCTGTCCCTCTTCAACGATAAGCTCTGGAGAGTGAATGCCCTTCACGCCCTTACCGTCAAGGTTCGGTATGCGTGCTACTATTTTTGTTCCGTCAGCGTAGTCCACACTGAATGGGTTATGACCGAAACCAGTCTTGCCTTGCCTCGATCTGTCGAGACACTCCCTGAGAAGTCGGCATCCCTCGATGACTGATTCAATCGCGTCAGCCAATGGAAGAAGATGTATGAGCTGTGGCGCTGTGATAAATAGGTCTTGCTTGGCTCGCCTAAAGTAGTAGTTGAATGCCCATATTTTTTCTCGCTCTGTTTTACCAACAGATCTGGCACAAGCAAAGATTGCGTAATGATCGTCTTCTCTGTTGAACTTGTACTGGTAATCGCGTACACGATAACACCCACCGTATTCTGTGTTGTTCGGATTAGACCAGCAAAACTCGGGGGCAAGAACGGGGTCTTTCAACATAGCTATGAGCAACAAGTCAGCGTCGTCGAACCGCCAATCAGCGTACTCTATGTGTCCTTCGAAGCCTTCAGGGCCGAACATTGGACTATCATCATTGTCGCCATCCCCCAACGTACTACTCTTCTTTTTTATCTGATTCCCCGTCTATGAATTTTCTCCAAGCATCATCCTGAATAACACACCAGAACTTCCAGCAGCTCATACAAAACCTCTTACTGCTGCTACCAGCTACAACAAACGCTCCTCTTGTGTTATCAGATAACGGGTCACGGCACCTGAAACAACTCATGGTATCCCCTTTGCCACCCACAACGACTGCTTATTATTAGCGAACTCTTTATCAACCTCTTCGAGCTTCTCAAGCTCAGCTTCCATCCACTTCACAAGAGCGTCTGGGTTCTCAACATCATGATATTTGCGATCCTCTTTGTCTGCGTCACGCAGCACACGCATTCTCCAACGAACCTCGTTCACAAAATTATCGTAAGCTACATAACGCTCTGATAGGTGAACGCCATGCTGGATAGCAGCTTTCTTCAAGCTCTCCATATACGCACGTATATCGCCGCCGCCATCTCCCTCTCTTGTTTTCTTATCAAGCTTGAGAGCTGATTCTATTTTTCGTATCTCAACCTGAAGCTTCGGCAACTGATCAAGGATTGTTGATCGCTCTTCTTCAGATACAGTCCTCAAACCTATGAGATCACCGTTATCATCGAACGTCGGTATATGACCAGACAACCTCTGCATCATCCTATTAGCTTCAAGCTCGCATACAAGGAGCTGCGCTAAGCGGGTAAGATCGTTCGGTTGCGTAAACGCATACGCATCAATGTACCGATCTTTCATTTTGTTGAAGAAATCGATCTCTCCCGGTGACGTTAGAGCTATCTGCCCGCCGCCCGGTAAATCACCAAAGAATACTTTGAATGATGATCCTAACTCTTCTTCTTTATCTACGAGCCTAGCGTTTTTTCCCTGCGCAACATCAGCGCGTTCAACACTTTTATTCGAACTCTTACGCGGCGCGGCGCGTTTACCGGCATTTCTCTTGCCACTATTTTTCTTAGATGATTCTGCCAGTCGCTTTCTTCGTTCTGCAGCAGAAATACGCTTTGGAATCCCCGTGTCAGGGTCGATGTCGTACTCATTTTTGTCAGACCTATCGCTCATGGTGGGTATATTCTATCGAGCCAGTCCCTGCCCTTACGTTCTATAACAAATAAAACCTCTTCATTGGACAGCCAAGACCTTCTTGTTTCAAGCTTCCCTTGGTGATACAGCGAATGACATGGAAAGCACAGCGGCATACAGTTTGCAACACTATCCCGCTCAGGATCATAGGGACTGAACTGTGATCTATGAACGATATGATGCGAAGACAGCTTGTTATACCTAGAAGTTCTGTGGCACTTTGGGTTTCTGCACCTTCCCTCTTCTGCTGTTTTATCTTTGAACTCTTTCGCTACAGACCTAGCCCTCTTCCTTCTCTCAGAGCTTCTGTCCTTAGATATCTTTCTTCTTGCATTGTACTCATCGATGCGCCTATTCATCGAACGCTAAGCGGGTAAACTTGAAGCGCGAGACGCCTCATTGCATCAACACACCTGTCATCATCTGGATGGAACCTGAACAGAGTAGTCACATACACCCTTTCATGTGGAGAAAAATGCTTCGTATCATTCTTCATAATCCAGAACTCCTTGAAAGAAGTTAGATCACTGAAACCCTCCGCTTCAATGTCTCCTATCGTGAGATCCGCAAGAAGCTTCCTTTCAGCGTTTTGTATAACAAAAGGAACAAACGAAGTTCCGTGATTGAGCATAACAAGCTTATCGTTCTTCATACCTACCCGGTGAACAAGAGGCTTCATTGTTCTCACCTGAGTCTTTGTTCCCTCACAAAGCATTGACCACTCAAGGTGATTATCGATCTTAGATATCTCAGTTGAAACACTGCTCCCAGACCAAGCTATAACACTCATTATTATCCCAGCTCGGCATGCCAAGGTTCGCCATTCACAGGAAACACAATCCCATGCTTAGCAGCCTCAGACCTCGCACCGCTAAGGTCAGCTAGGCTCTCTCCGGTCTTGGCATCAACAACATCAGCAGCGTTACCACTCTCATGATTTGATGTCCCCGGCTTAGCTGCGAGATTACCAGTTCCATTCAGATACTTCTGGTATAAAAGTTCTTGTTCTTTGCGAGTACGAAACCCGAAAGTAACGAACAGGCTTCTTCCAATTCCTCTAGCTGTCTTAGCAAGAGCAACCATAAGATCTCGATTGAAGTCAAGGTCTCCAGACAACCACGTATTGATAATTATGTTATCCGTGTTCTGGTTATTGAGCTTAGTACGAGACTTTGATTCTTTCCCTTTTCTACGAAACTCGTTCCTTACCTGAATCGATTCAACCTTGAAGAATTCTTTGCGACCCCATTTTTTTGCTTCTCGCCAACCAGACCCATCGCTTTCCTTTACAAGAGTCACCCATTCTCGTACCGCTGGGAGAGCCTCAACCCATGAGCGTCTTCCCATGACTCGCAATGATTTCGAGAAAGCTTCGGCTCGTTTTCTATTAGCCCAAGTACCGTCACGATTCCAAGCCGGGTGGACCATTCTTGTTTCAGATCCATCTCTGCTTTCAAGCATTACACCGAACATATATTCCCCCTATAATAGAAACCTACCAATAAGATCTATAACACTGCCATCAGAAGTAGACACAACAAGTAGAAGAGCGCCAAGGCCAGCGAGAGTTGCGTTTGTTTTTCTTCGCTCTTTATCGTGGTACTCGTCTATCGGTGTGTCTCTAACTTTCATCTTATTTGTGATGAGCGCATCAAGATAGTCTTTCTGGCTCTGAAAGCCTCTGCGCAACTCTTCCCTTGACTGCTCAAGTTCTTTTTTTATTAGAAGGTTGTCGGAGGAAATGCGGCTAATGTTCTCTGAGTTTCTGGCAACCATTTTACCTTGAGAAGAAATAGAATCATCGATCCTTACGTTCCTATCACGCAGGTGCTTGATCTCGTTCTGAATCACGGCAATCCGTGGGTCTTGTTCTGTGTTGTCCAACTGTTACCCCCATCTATAAGTTACCAGCTACACGTCACAGTTACCGAGAAATCTTTTCACTGTCATGTTTGCTTCTGGAACCCACTTATTGTATAAGCCTTTCCTTTTGGGTGCCTGAACCGTGTCGGCAATTTTTCCGGGCGTCATTACTCCTTGACTGTGAATTATCATGCTCGCTCCACGAAAGAACCATCCGGCACTGTTCTCAACCCTCATGCGCCACGTGACGGAACCGTGGACATCTATTAGCTGAAGGTGCCCTACGCTTGTGCCGTGACCGTAAGGCTTATTCGTTACAGTGCTTTCTTGTGTTGCAGCAGCCACATAAGCAACGAGAACCCTTCTTGGCATCATCATTTTTCTGCCTACTCTAAGTCCTCTCGTGAGGATCTTTCTCTGGGATTTGCTCGCCTTTATTCCCTTCACTGTCACATACCCGGTTATAGTTCTCTTGCCTCGCTTGCACAAATGTTTTGTGTTATGGGCCTTGGCATTCTTCTTGCAAGCAACGAACTCTGACCGCCATCTGCTAGCCGTTTTGTTCCACGGCGATAAGCCAGCAATAACGATTGACGCTGACTCTTTGCACTTCTTATCGTTCACTATATGTGCGTGCGAGGGAGGCAATAACACTATAGACATTGCGCTAAAAGCTCCAGCAAACAAACATAAAAACCTCATCATTTCCTTTCTACCTAGAAGATTATTAGTAGGCGACCATACCGGACCCGCTGGGCGTCGAAACCGGAGGACACTATTTTGTGGCACGAAAACCGCGATGAGTTCATCGCAGAGTTCCGTAAATCAAAGTCGCAACGACAGTTGGCTGCTGACAAAACCGTTAGCCGTGGCCTCATAAGGAGAAGGTTCGAACGATGGGGGCTAGATCCCAATGAACTTCTCTACCAGCCAAGCGGAGAAGAACAAACCCAGCGTAAGCTTCGACAAAAGAATCTCCAACTATC
>Ga0307379_10012494_pt1 | contig 11063 bp, 7 predicted proteins | sample UN2MG_FD_202237 | JGI IMG/M metagenome (GOLD analysis project Ga0307379, IMG submission 202237) | Soil microbial communities from Risofladan, Vaasa, Finland - UN-2 | ecosystem: Environmental > Terrestrial > Soil > Coastal area > Acid sulfate soil | place: Finland: Risofladan, Vaasa | collected... | reverse complement strand
ATACAAGGACAAAAACAGAACAGGCACGGATCTTCTCAAAAAACAAAGGGGATCTCGATCGTGCTGATATAGTTGTTGCAGTTATCGATGGCGCAGATGCGGATTCCGGCACTGCATGGGAGATGGGATATGCGTATGCACACAAAAAACCGGTGATTGCGATTCGCACAGATTTCCGCAGGGCCGGCAATCACGAGCAGGTAAACCTGATGCTTGAAGAATCGTCAAAGGTAGTTTCCAGTATAATAGAGTTACTGGAATCAGTCAAATCCCCGCTTATAGGTAAACGGGACGTCTGAATTTTCCGAACACTGGAGCATATTGTTGCATATATCCCAAACCTGTCAGGGATGGAAAGATATCTGAATAGAACAGGAATGCAACAAACTATATCCGAATATTTACGAAATAGTAGATGATAGCAATGGCGAAAAAACGCGAGGACCGGGGAAAAGGGAAAAAATCGGGAGGAGATACCGAATGTAATCTTAACGGGGATTACATCTCCCCGATCCAGTCGTTTCGGGATATCAATGTTGAAAATATCACATCTCTCGTAACCTACAGCCGATATGCACAATCCCTTATCATTTTGACTGTTATTGGTTTTTTCCTCCGGTTTTACAATCTCGGGTTCAACTCGCTCTGGCTCGATGAAGCTGCTACGAACACGTTTGCTGTAATGTCAATCCCCGACATCTGGAAAGCAACAGCGAGCGGGGAGTTCAATCCCCCTCTGTTCTACTGGATCGAGCATCTCATGCTCATGTTGGGGAACAATGAAGTAGCACTCAGGTTTGTTCCTGCACTCCTCGGGGTCCTGACCATTCCGCTGATTTATTTTGCTGGAAAGGAATTCATGGATCGCAATGTCGGAATTATTGCCGCAGCAGCGTTTGCATTTTCACCATTCCTGATTTTCTATTCACAGGAAGCCCGGGTATACTCTATGATGCTCTTTTTCGTAGCATTTGCAATGGTCTTCTATTTCAAAGCCCTAAAAACAAATGACCTGAAAAACTGGGCCCTGTTTGGCATACTCTCCGCACTTGCATTCTGGTCGCACTTCTATGCGTTTGTCATTATCGCAGCCCTTATCTTTTATGCACTTATGATGCAGATCACAAACATCCAAAAAAACATCCAGAATCTCAAAATGATTGCATTATCAATTATTTTGTTTGTCATTCTCTGTTTCCCCCTTATTCTGCTGGCGATCCAACTCTTCATAACCCGGACCTCCTCGACACCAGCTTTCGGTATCCAGGGGCTGGGAATCATCAGCGAAACATTCAGGCAGCTTTCCGGCTATTCTGACATCTCAATGATCCTGTTTATCCTCCTCTTTTTAATCGGCATCATCCAGGCATTTTTCATAGATAAAAACAAAGGCATCTTTTTAGTGACACTCACCACTCTTACGTTTGTCATCAGCTTCATTCTCTCCTACAAAATGCCGATGGTTCCCCGCTACCTGATCTTTTTCAACACTGTTTTTTTCATCGGTGTTGCAATCTCATATAAGATATTCTATAGTATTATCAACAACCGGGGGGTTGTCTATGGCTTTATAGCATTCCTCGTTATCATTAGCGCCCCCGTGCTTGTGAATTATTATTCAGGGTACTCAAAAGATGACTGGAGAGGTTTTTCCGGCCAGCTTCAGCAGATGACCAAGCCCGGAGATCTAATTGTAGTAGTACCGGGCTATGTTTCCATGCCGCTCAATTATTATTATTCAAATGTATCTGATCAGACATTCGAGATTGGTGCAAACTCCGGAAAAGAACTTGAAGTGATCAATGCTGGAAAAGGAAACAACACTGTATATTACATTGTTACCGGAGATATCAGTGCGGTAAATCCTAACGGCGATGCGATTGCATGGTTAAATGAGTATACAAAACCTTTCGGGCAGAACACCGGGATCTATCTCTTTGTTTCAGTATAGCCCCCAGTACTGTGAACCCCCATGTACGATCTTACGGTGATAATCCCTACCTTCAAAGAAGAGGCGAATATCAGGAATATTATTACCGAAGTGGATGCTGTTTTCAAGTGGAATAATCTCAATGGGGAGATCCTTGTCGTCGATGACAACTCTCCTGATGGGACTATTTTGATTGTTAATGAAATTAAAAAGACAAAAGAGAATGTAAATATTATCGTTCGCCTGGCGGATCACGGACTTTCACAATCCGTGGCTGAAGGATTTGTTCACGCATCCTCAGACATTCTTGTAGTAATTGATGCCGATCTTTCCCATCCCCCATCTCTTATTCCTGTCATGTATACCGAGATTATGAATGGTAACGACATTGTTATTGGAAGCCGGTATATGGAAGGGGGCGGGATACGAAAATGGCCCATCAAACGCCGGATAATCTCGCTTGGAGCTACGTTTTTAGGGCGCCTGCTCTTTCCCGATGTCTCGGATCCGGTAAGTGGTTTTTTTGCGGTCAGAAAAAGTGTTGTAGTAAAAGCCCCGTTAAAACCCCGTGGCTATAAAATCCTGCTTGAAGTGCTTGGCAAGGGAACCTGGGAAAAAGATAAAGAGATTCCCTTTGAATTCGTGGATCGGGAAATTGGTTCGAGCAAGCTGAAACTGAAAACGATTGTCGACTATGCAGAGCAGGTTATCAATATTACACTCTTTTCATTTTTGCATCACGAGAGTGCGGCATGGAGGGAATGGAAACGAGTTTTTAAATTTGGCCTGGTTGGGATTTCCGGGATACTCGTGAATATGGGTTTTCTCTGGTACCTAACGGAGTTCGTTGGCTTTTATTATCTTGTCTCCAGCCTTTTTGCCATTGAATTGTCCATTCTCAATAATTTCATCTGGAATGATCTATGGACGTTTAAGTCCGGGGTATCGCACAAACTTTCCAGCCGATGGCACCGGCTCATCTCCTTTCATGCTGTATCGGCTGGGGGGCTTGTTATCAATTTGGGAATCCTGTACTTGCTGACAAGCGTTGGTGGGGTGTATTATCTTCTCTCGAACATCATTGGGATACTGGTGGGGTTCGGGTGGAATTTCATAATGAACAGGAGGGTGACGTGGACAAGGATATGATAACATATCAGTCTCAGTCCCATGTGGATGACCAGAAAATTTTCGAGAAAATTTTAATACACAGCATCTAAGCGGAATCATAAAAATTCCCTTCCGCTTTTCTTATATTTGAGCGTGTCAACCAATTAATTTGACAAGGGACTCATATTCAGTAATCACTTTAACAACCCCAATGAGTCTTCCTAAAATCCAATTATAGCAATATTAAAATTATATGTGATTAGACAAATAGTCGAGATACAATGTTTTTGTTTGAAAAAATAAATTTTGGGCCTAATCCAACAAAGACGATTGTATATCTTTTGCTTCCAATCCTTTTTCTATTAATTATATTTCCCACGTATTTACAGCCAAATCAGGCTTTCATCTCAGAATATCATGACACATTGAACGTGATGATACCAGAGGTATTCTTAATGCAAAATCCTCTTGCATTATGGAACAATCAATGGATTACGGGATATTCTGAGATCTCGAGTTTGAATAGCGATCGTTTTTACCCATTTTCTTTTCCATTTTTATTAGTTTCTCAAAACATTTTCATCATCAATTTTATTCTATTGTTGCATTTGTATATCGCATATCTTGCATTCTACAAGTTCGGTAGTTTACTGGTCAAAAATCCCGATTTGCTCATGCTCTTTTCCATGGGATATATGTTTTCTGGGGTTCTTATTTCTCGGGTTTTTATCGGTCACATCCTTTTTGTGTATGCAATGGCATGGATTCCGCTATTGTATTATTTCTTCTTGAAAATTACTTTCAAATCCGAAAAATCGACTTTCAATATTATTGCTTTTGCTCTCAGTGAAACATTAATATTTATCGCCGGAGGAACATATTACTTTTTTTTCTGCAACGCGATAATTTTCATTTTTTTCCTGTATTATATAATTAGGAACAAGATCACGCAATCGAATATAATCGCACTAACGGTCTCTTTTGCACTGTTTTTCCTCTTAAGTTCGATTAAACTGATTCCAAACATATCTGTGGTACAATATATCCAAAGGGGTGATATTATCAACCCCCTTGGGGATGGTGGCACCCTTGAAAATAATTTTGCATCATTTATTTTTGGAACACCTATCGATACTGTTTTCGGCTCCTATGAGACCATGGCCCTTATCGGAATAATACCAGTATTATTTGCTATCATCGCCCTCATCTGGGGAGAGCGGGACATCACCGTGCCCTCATTTTATGCGATCGTATTCACCCTCATCTGGGCCGATGGAGGCAGGATACTCTTATCCGGGATTCACCTCCTGCCTCTGGTCAGCAGTTTCCGTAATGCCGGAAGGATCTTCGGGGCAATCATGCCGATTGTCCTCCTCCTGTCAGTGTATGGGGTATATATCGTCCAGGATCGACTCCGCAAAGGGGATCTTTTTTTGGTTTCAGAAGATCAAAAGAAGTTCATTCTTTACGGCGTTGGAGTCCTAGCTGCAGTCAAGGTGCTCGAGTTGCCCTGGGTTGCGATCCCGTCCCTTGAAGCTGTACTGGCGGTTGTACTGGTATTCGGGTTTATCCTCCTAATATATCTGGACAAGGCGGCTGTTTTCAACCTCCAGTGCTACTTCACTATTGCTCTCCTTATCGACATTCTGATACTTGTAAAGAATTTCACAGTCTTGAATGAAGAGGTGCTTTTCAAAGGGCTTATCATTGCGGTGATTCTTGCTGCAGCGTTATTGGTTTTCAACAGGTGCGAACTGGATAAAAACCGGATAAAAGAACACTTTTTTGTCGTTTTGCTGATTGTCGGGATCATGGTATCAATAATTGGAAACATCAGTGTTCTTAGCCCCTCTGTCCCCCCGCTTGACCAAAGTCCGGCGTTGAAGGTAATCGAAAAGATGCAGGAGTTTCCGGTGACAAATTCCCAGAATTGGGTTTACGAGACCGGGTGGCCCATCCACCATATGGATTTCACGTATTGGTTTATAAAAAATAATATCCATCCGATACGTGCATATTTTTCGTATTATCCAAAAAATATGCCTCCTCTGGTTTATGAAATCAGTGGCACTCAATATTATACTGCAGATTACATTATTGATACCGCATACCTCGAAAACGGCAATCAGAACCTTCCTGAAGTTACCTTTAAAGTAGATAATATTTCAGTATATAAACCGGATCATGTCTTACCCAATGCATTTGTTGTCAGGAATGAGCAACTGATTCCTGCCAAGATTGAAAAATTCACCCCCGATGAAGTAATTCTATCCGGCCCATTCCTTAAAGGGGATGTTGCCGTACTTAAAACTGCTTTTTATCCGGGGTGGAAAATCAACAGTCGTGATTCGTCTAATGTGGGAAATATGGTCGGGACCAGGCTTTATTCGGATACTTCCTCCATTACATACAAATTTGATCCACTTGATGTAAAGATTGGGGCGATATTAACCGGGATTGGAATTATCGCACTTCTTGTGCTTATCATAAAACGGCAGGAATGTGAGATATATCTCAAAGGAATTAACAAATCTGTGACCAGTAAAAAACCACATAAAGGAAAGAAACCTGAAAAATAACGAAATAGCATGTAAAAAAACTTAAAATTAACCCAGATTTCCGAAATTTTTTTTAGGTCACCCCCCATGAAAAGGCAACAAATTAAATTGACTCCCAGTTTTTTTCAAAGTGTATAAATCCTCATATCCTCCTACAACCAAGTTGTTGTCATCATGTCCAACCTCACCGTCGCAATTCTCGCCCCCCCCGATTACGCTAAGGATCTGGGAAAGAAGGGCACAGTAAGCGATATCACCTTTTATAACCTGAAAAAAGGCGACGCAACGGTCACCTTCATCGAACCGACGCGGTATCCGGAGAAACTATCCTCCCTGTTTTATGCAGTATCCCTCGCGGATCGTGTTGTCCTGGTGGTCGATGAAATCAACGCTACATTCGGTGAATGTGTGCTGATGCTCCAGTGCGCCGGGAAATCCAAAGGATATCTCATCCTCAAGAACTATCTCTCACCGGATCAGATTGCACCGCTTATCAAGGGCACGGTTCTGGAACATTACGAAGTAATTGAGGAGGACATTGTTGACCTTCGCGAGAAATTGCTCGGTATATCCGTGAAACAGACAGCTCACCAGAAAGCACACGATACCGGAGGAAAAGGGGCTGTTCCGGTTGATGCACATTTCAATGTGAAAGGAGTCGGCGTTGTTGTGCTTGGCAGTGTTGCACAGGGAAGTATCAAAAAACATGAAACTCTCAAAGTTCTCCCGACAGAAAAAACTGCCCAGATCCGCTCCATCCAGAAACATGATGATGATGCAGAGAACGCAATAACCGGTGATCGGGTTGGACTTGCCCTGAAAAATATTGAGTCAGAAGATCTGGACCGTGGATTTGTCCTGACAAATGATCCATCGATAAAACACGCAACCACCATTTCAGGAAAAGCCCAGCTCGTGAAGTACTGGCCTGCCCCGCTCAGGGAAGGTATGGTGCTGTACGCAGGCCACTGGATGCAGTTCATCCCTACACGTCTGGAAAAAATCACTGTAGAAGGCGACTGGAGGATGCCAACTATTACCCTGACGATGGAAAAAGCGCTGGTATATCCGCCCGGTGCACGGGTAGTGCTTCATTATCTCGAAGGCGGCAAACTTCGTGTTGTTGGGAGTCTTGTAATCTTGTAATTATTTTTGTATTGCACACACATTCATTGATTTTCTATTTTTCTCCAAATCCTTTTCAGTGTTTTTCCACTTTTCCTAATAGCTTATGTAGTCGTAAGATTATCAGTACAGTGATAATTATGGATATTATTGGATGGATTGTGATAGGCGTCATAGCCCTTGTCATTGTAGGACTGGTCCTCTGGGCTGTCGGCATCTATAACCGGTTCTTCAGCCTGAAAAATTCGTCCGAGGCAACGCTTGGACAGATCCGCGTGGCCATGAAGAAACGGCTGGACATGATCGAACAACTCCTCGGCTCAGTGAAGAGCTATGCGAAGTTCGAAAAAGAGACACTGGAAAAAGTCACTGCCATGCGGGCAAGTGTCGCCACCGCCGGGCCCGGCGACTTAAACAAAGTCGAAGCCGAATCCCGTTCGATATTCGGCCGTCTGCTTGCAGTAGCAGAAAATTATCCTGACCTGAAAACATCCACTACCGTAATGAGCATGATGGACTCCGTCAAAGGACTGGAGGATGAAATTGGCCGGCAGCGCTACACGTACAACAACATCTCGCAGGAGTTCAACACGATGATGGATACAATCCCTTCCAACATTATCGGACGATTGATTGGGTTTATCAAGCTTGAGTACCTGCAATTTGAAGAAGCGATCAAAACACCACCGAAGATTGAGTTCTAGTAGGTTATAGCCGTGAGTGAAACACAACAACTGGCGGTACTTGTTATCGCGAGTCTGGTTATTGGCATAGTCGGTCTTGTCCTTGTCACTACAGTTCCGCCACTGCTGGAGGGCAATCTTGTGGTGGACTCATATGAGGCAGTCCTGTACGAAAACGGGACCCTTACCGAGAAATATACCTACGATGTTAAAATATCCGGCCAGTACCGCATGCTGTACCGGTTGTGGGAGGCACCGCTAACCTTTACCCCCCCCACTCAACCATCCGTTGAGATCAATTCCGCTACACCTCCGACAGGAACGGTTGCGTATGCCAAAGATGATACAGGGATCGTAATTGTTTACGGTGATTTCCCGTCGACTGGATCTAAATCAACTATCAGCCAATTGGCCCTTACTAACGAAGCAGGGATTTTCAAACCCGATTATTTTAATGCAGGTCAGTACACGGCAGGATACACATACCTCCTTCATCCGCCGATTGAGTACGATTCCACTACGACCCACCTCAACCTGAAATTTGCCGGAGCGAATCACATCCCGTACCGGACCATCAAAATCACCGTACCCGCAGGCAGCGTTCAACAGGTATTTGTCTATCCCCCTTCGATGAGTGCAGTGAAATCTGGAGATACTTATCTCATCACGGGAAGTGCAGCAGAAAATGAAAACGTTGCCGTCGAGATCCTGGCGGGGCCTTCCGGGTTTGATCAGGTCCCTGGATACAGGACTGAAGTTGCAGATCTCGCGGGAAAGACCAGTTCGGGCAGTTTCTGGTATAATGCGATCTACACGCTTTCGTACCTGCTGAATTACCTCGCTAAGGCAGCAGTCATTCTGGTACCTCTCCTGTTCCTTATAATCTACAACCGGTATGGCAGGGAGAAATCATTCACGGTTCCCGAATACCTGAGCACCATCCCAAATCCAGCGCTCAAGCCATGGCAGGTGAATTTGCTCTTTAAAGGGGATGCCCTGGATTTCGATGAAGATGGATATTACGCCACGCTGCTCGATCTCCACCGGAGAAAGATCATTTCAATCCTCGAAAAGGGAGAAGGTAAAGGAATCGAGATACGGGTTCTTTCGGGTGCTACCACCGATCCCTATGAGCTGCGGGTGCTCGGGTTTCTTGCTCTCGTGTCAGAGAATGGTGTGCTTGATACTGATGTGATCGCTGCGCTCACAACTCAGGCAAAGACACTCAGCAGTGCAGAGGAAAAAGCCTTGAAGTACCAGCGAACGCTCACCGATGTTACCAGGAGGGTGGACAAGACTCTTGTTGCCCAGTATATAGTTGACGGGCGAGATCACCTGGTACCATTCTTGCTAATGGGGATTGTCATGTTTGCTGTGACCATGATCCTTGCCTTTGTTACCCCCATGCAGTCATACATTCTCATCCCTGCTGTTGTGCTCTGGGGGATTGTTGTCGTGCAATTTGTGATTGCTGTCGTTGCACCTTCAACACTTTTTGGACATTGGAAAGATAATCGGTACAAGGAAAAACTGGAGTGGGATGCATTCTCCCGTTTCCTTTCAGATATGGCTATGATCCAGAAGTATGCACCTGCCGACCTTTCGATGTGGGGAGAATGGCTGGTGTACGGCACAGCATTAGGTGTAGGTGCAAACGTTGAGCGTGCGATGAAGACGCTTAACATCAGCATTCAGGAAACCGGTGTCCCTATTGGAGTGATGGGAATGAACGCCGCGTTCGTCCCCCTTATGCACTTCACCCCTCCAAGCCATGGAGGCTCCGGAGGCGGAGGTTTTGGTGGCGGTGGGTTTGGCGGAGGCGGGGGTTTTGGTGGCGGTGGCGCCGGGGGAAGATGAATTCTATCCCCTCATCCTTATGAAATTTTCACATTTGATAAAAAAAGCCCGAACCTTACCGCACAAAAATCACAATCCCGTTCGGGGGGACGGTCATATAAGATATAAATCCGCACAAACCATATGAATACGAAAAAGGGAATCTGATTATATGCAATATACGGAAGGGCAGCTCGGCAGGGTCTTTGTCGTGAGGATTGATGATGGCGAAGATATGCTCGTCTCGCTGCGCCAGTTCATCCTCGACAAAGGTATTCATGGCGGTTCGATCCTCTTCCTTGGCGCCCTGATGAACGGGAGGATGGTAACCGGACCAGAAGAGCCGGTAATTCCGCCGACTCCTCATTTTGTTATGTTTGAAGGGGGTTGGGAAGTCTTTGGAATAGGAACCATTTTTATGGGAGATGCTGGGCCTCACATCCATTATCATGCATCAGTAGGTCGTTCCGGGCATGCTCTCACCGGCTGTCTCAGGGAAAAAGCCACGACATACCTTATTGTTGAAGCGGTTATCTTGGAATTCACCGGTCTTTCCGCACGGCGCGAATTTGATAAAAAAATGCAGGTTCATCTTCCGGTACTTGGGAAAGAAGAAAATGCTTTACCTACAGATAAAGCCGAACCAGAAGAACCAACTGAAAAAAAGGAAGAATCAACGCAAGACGAAGCAATAGATCAAGAGGATGATCTGCCGGGAGGACTTGCAGAGATCATCCGTGACCTGACCCGTCGCCCGCCACCATGAAGATCCTTTATGTTTATCAGAATATTCACCAACTTCTTTATCCCTCCTTATGATGCACCAGCCTTTGTATCTTCCTCTGTCTGTCCATGAGGGAAATAAGCTCGGCATCCGGCAATTTGACATTATCCTGGTGACAGGAGATGCATATGTTGATCATCCTTCTTTTGGGACGGCTCTGATTGGCAGGGTCCTGTGGGATGCCGGCTTTACGGTTGGAATTATTGCCCGGCCTGACTGGACCACCGCTGCTGATTTTACCGTGCTTGGAAAACCGCGGCTGTTCTTTGGCATCTCGTCCGGGAACGTCGACTCGATGGTGAATAACTTCACTCCCAACCTTAAACGGAGGAGCGATGATGTCTATTCGCCCGGTGCGATCCCCAAACGACCCGACCGGGCAACCATTGTCTATACCAACCGGGTACATGAACTGTTCCCTGATACCCCGATTGTCATAGGGGGTATTGAGGCAAGCCTGCGCAGGTTTGCCCATTACGATTACTGGCAGGATCGCGTGCGGCAGGCGATCCTTGCTGATGCCCCGGCAGATCTTCTTGTGTTCGGCATGGGGGAGAGGCAGGTGGTGGAGATTGCCCGGCGGCTTGCATCCGGCGAACCCGTTGCATCACTTCGCGATGTCCGGGGAACTGCATTTACCCTGGAACTTGCAAAATGGCGTAGTAAACGACCGGAAGGGATCATTGAACTCCCCGGGTTCAGTGAGGTATCAAAGAACAAAATTTCATATGCCCGTGCGTTTGCGATGCATTATTACGAGCAGGATCCAGTCCGGGGCAGGACAATTGCACAACCGCACCCAAAAACGGTTGTAATCCAGAATCCCCCGGCGCTGCCCCTGTCGACTGAAGAGCTCGATCATATCTATGACCTGCCTTTCTCGCGTCTGGCACACCCGTTATATACACAAAGGATCCCCGCACTTGAACCGGTACAGTTCTCTGTGACGAGCCATCGCGGCTGTTTCGGCGCCTGCTCGTTCTGCGCCTTAACCCATCACCAGGGCAGGATCATCCAGAGCCGGAGTATGGCATCGA
>Ga0307379_10012489_pt1 | contig 11067 bp, 9 predicted proteins | sample UN2MG_FD_202237 | JGI IMG/M metagenome (GOLD analysis project Ga0307379, IMG submission 202237) | Soil microbial communities from Risofladan, Vaasa, Finland - UN-2 | ecosystem: Environmental > Terrestrial > Soil > Coastal area > Acid sulfate soil | place: Finland: Risofladan, Vaasa | collected... | reverse complement strand
TGATCATCTGCGGGTTCTTCTCGAGCGTCGTTGCGACGGCGGTCACCTCGACGGTCGGCGACCGCTCGATGATGTCGTCGGTGTTGACGTAGCCGAGTGTGATGTCCTGGTCGGTCTTCATGACGGCGGGGACCGGTTGGAACTCGATCGCGTCACCACCCGCACGGATCTCGACGGTTTCGATGCCGCCGACGGCGTAGGCGGGGTCGATCGGTCCCGAGTAGGTGAAGAGCTCGGCGTCGGATTCACCGCCGGGCCCGATCAGCTGGTAGGTGCCGCCGTGCTCGGTCTCGGGCCACCAGTCCTTCTGGATGACCAGGTTTTGCGGGCACACCGCTTCGCCATCGGTGCTTGCCGACTCGCTGGAGCTGTCGTCACTGCCGCAGGCGGCGGCAACAGCGCCGAGCGCGACGACGAGCGCGAGCGCCTTCTTGGTGGTTGGTGTCATGTGGGTTCTCCCCCTGAGGAGTGGTGTTGGTGTTCGGGATGGGGATGTGGGTAGTGCTTCCGCGTCGGGTTCACGAATGACCGGACTCGGATTCGTGCCAGCTCCGCAGTGATCGGTTCGACAGCCAACTGATCAGGCCGTAGATCGACACACCGAGAAGTGACGCGAGAATGACGCCTCCGAAGAGGCGTTCGTACTGGAGCTGCTTGGCGTAGTTGTTGAGCAGCCGACCGAGGCCCAGATCGCCGCGGCTGAAGAAGAAGTCGGCGACGAGGGCGCCGACCACGCAGAGACCGGCGCCAATACGCAACCCGGTGAAGATCGAGGGCATCGCGGCCGGGAGCTGCAGCTTTCGCAGCTGCGTGAACCAGCTCGCGCCGTGGAGGCGGAACAGGTCGAGGTGGCCTCGGTCGACCGACTTGAGGCCGAACAGGAAGCTCGTCAGCATCGGGAAGATGGCGACCAGCACGCAGGTGACGACGCGGGCGGTGCGAGTGGGGCCGAACCACACCGAGAACAGCGGTACCAACGCCAGGACGGGAATGGTCTGCAATACGACGGCGTACGGGAACAGCGCCCGTTCGAGCGTTCGGTTGTACGCCATCACGATGGCGCCGGCCATGCCCAGCACGGTGGCGATCACGAAGCCGTAGAGAGCGATTCGGGCGGTATTGATCAAACCCTCGAACAGCTCTGCGCGAGCCACCTCGTTGAAGAACGACTCCTGGATCACGTCGTGTGGAGGCGGCACGATGAACCTTCGGTTCTCGCTGAGCAAGACGTAGTGGGCCAGATACCAGAACCCGATGAAGATGGCGAACACCAGGAGAATCGGTCCGTAGTGCCACATGGCAGCGGCGAAGCGTCCACGCGCGCGGACTTCGGGTGGGGCGTGCGTGCTCTCGCCGTCGGAGCGGGGGCCGTCGAAACCGATCTGTTCGGGCTCGGCGATGATCGTCATCCGTGAGCCTCCTTGAGGTGTTCCGACACCTGGCCCGCCAACTCGGCGAAGGCCGGTTCATATCGGAGTTCCGGCCTTCGGGGGTACTCGAAGGGAACGTCGATGTCGGCGAGAATCCGACCGGGGCGGCCCGACATGACCAGCACCCTCGTCGACATGAAGACAGCCTCGGCGATCGAGTGCGTGATGAACAGCCCGGCGAAACCGACCCCGGTGAAGAGTTGAAGCAACTCGTCGTTGAGCCGTTCGCGGCTGATCTCGTCGAGGGCACCGAACGGCTCGTCGAACAGGAACACCTTCGGGTTCATCACCAACGACCGTGCGAGTGAACAGCGCATCTTCATGCCGCCGGAGAGTTGCTTGGGGTGCTTGTCCTGGTGGCCGTCGAGGCCGACGAGTTCGATTGCCTTGCGGGCGCGTTCGGCGCGTTCGGCCCTGGGCACATGATGGAGTTCTGCGATCAGCTCGACGTTGCGCTGGACGGTCCGCCACGGGAGCAGCGTGGCATCCTGGAAGACGTAGCCGATCGACGCGCGGTCGACGTCGCAGGTTCCCGAAGCATTCTGTTCGAGTCCGGACGCCACACGAAGCAAGGTCGACTTACCGCAGCCGGATGGGCCGACGACCGTGACGAACTCGCCTTGACACACCGAGAACGAGACATCGTCGAGGGCGTGGGTGCCATCGGCGAACACCATCGAGAGGTGCTCGAACTTCAGAGTTGCGTCGCCACCATCGATCGTCGCAGTGGTGCTCGCCGCTTGCGGGTTGGTGGACACGTTCGAACGATTCTCCCTCGACACGGCCTTGGTCAGGTCGCCTTGGTCGACACTATGGCGGTTGTGAAACCGGTGTGAGTCACATCTGTGTACATCGCGTTTCAGGCCGAGGGCACCGTGCGGCCTCGATGCCACACCATGCGATCATTCGGTCCGAATGCGATTGCCTCGCGAACAGTAGCCGCGCGGACAGCAACCAGATCAGCCCGATCCCCTGGTGCGACCGAAATGCTCTCCAACCGCATGAGTTGCGCAGCGTTGGTGCTGACGGCGTCCCAGGCATCGGAGGGGGAGAGATGCGACGCCATCACCATGAGGCCGGCGGTCTCGAATGGGCACGCCCGGCCGAGCGGGTTGAACGGGTCTTGCAGGTTGTCGGCGCCGGCCGCAACATTGACCCCGGCGGATCGGAGCGCGGCGACGGCAGTCAAGCCTCGGGGCATCGGGGCCCAGCCTCGGCCCTGGAGGAACAGATTCGTGTGCGGCAGGGCGACGACGTCGATGCCCGCCTGCGAGACGAGTTCGGAGATCTCCTGCTGGCGCGACAGTTCGTGCATTCCCAGGCTGACGCAGTGGCTCGCGGTGACCGGATGCTCGAACCCGGTGAGGACCATGGTTGCCAGGTCGACCAGATCGAGGACGTCGGCGTCGAGCGTTTCGTCGGTGTGGAGGTCGATGCCGACGCTGCGATCGGATGCAGTCTGCAGCAAGAACTCGGTCGCTTCGGCGGAGCGGCCATCGCTTTCGAGGTGGGGGCATCCGCCAACGAGATCGGCGCCGGCGTCGAGCGCGTCTCGCAGGAGTGCTTGCTGGTCGGCTCCGTTCGGCCCGACGACCGGCCAACCGCACAACGCAACGATCTCGAGGTCGATCACCTCGACCACCCGTCTCCGGACCTCCGCAAGGGCCTCGATACTGCGCAGGCCGTGTTCCACTGTCGTGTCGGCATGGGTGCGAACCGCTCGGAACCCGTTGGCGGCCATGATCCTCGCCGCACGTTCGGCTCGTTCGATCGTCTCGTCGATGTCGAGGAGATGGCGGCTCGATCGCATGGCGGTGATCGCGCCCATCAGGTCGCCGCTCGGGTTCTCGATGCGTTCGGCGAGGAACGCCTTGTCGAGGTGTGCATGCGGTTCGACCGCGGCCGGGAGGAGGAGATGGCCCTCGAGGTCGACCACGTCGGCGTCTCCAGATGGCAGGTGGGGCCCGATCTCGGCGATGGCGCCGTCGACGATCAACACATCGGCGGTTCCTCCTGTCACCGCCCCGTCAACAATCGTCGCTCGCCGTAGGAGGGTGCCGGACATCTGCGCGAAACTACTTGCCATGAGCGAACGACCGGACCTGAAGCTCGGTGCCTTCTTCTTCGGTGGCGTCGAGATGGACGATGCCGGTGCCGGCAAGCCGGACCCGATGGATCGTCGCTACTCGAATGAGGCGTGTTGGCAGGCAACGCTCGACTACGTCAACTCGGCCAAGGAGGCCGAACGGCTCGGATTCGACTCGTTCTGGACCACCGAGCACCACTTCCAGTACGAGGGCTACGAGGTGATCCCGAATGGCCTGTTGATCTCCACCTGGATCGCCGCGCAGACCACCACGCTGCGCTTCGGCGCAATGTTCAACGTCGTGCCGCAGTGGAATCCACTCCGGCTCGCCGAGGACTTCGCCACACTGCACAACCTGTCCGGCGGCCGCGCCATGCTCGGTGTCGGCCGGGGGACCGTGCCTCGCGAGGTGTTGCATCTCAACGACAAGGGGGTCTCGATCGGTTCGATGGACAACCCCGACCAGGTCGCCGCAGATCTCCACAATCGCGAGATCTTCGAGGAGTCGATGGAGATCATCCGCCGCGCGCTCACGCAGGAGTCGTTCTCGTTCCAAGGCAAGCACTTCGAGATCCCGATCCCCGGCATTCCGGACCGTGGCGAGACCGTCCAGGAACTGACGCTGATCCCCAAGCCGATCCATCCCTTCGAGATCTGGCAGGCCGTCACGTCGCCCCCGACGCTCGACTACGTGCCCGTCGTCGACCACGGAGCGGTCTTCTGGAATCAGCACTACAGCTTCATCAAGCGGTTCTGGGACAAGTACGGCGAGACTTACGCGGCCTCGCACGGTGTCGAGTTGGCACCGCACGAGAAGCGGATGCTCGTCGTTTCGTACCGCATCGAGGACACGATGGAAGAGGCGAGGGCGTCAGCGCTCCCGGGCCACGACGAGTTCTGGAAGTTCCTCGGCCCCTACGGATGGAGTCGCGGGTACATGGGTCCCGACGGCAAGCCGTCGCAGCCTGGTCTCATTCCGACGCTCGACGAGTCGATCGAGAACAAGACCATCCTCGTCGGTCCGCCGGAGAAGGTCGCTGAGGAGATCTCGTTCTACCGCGATCTGCTCGGCGTCGAATACCTGACGTTGTTCCCTCACTTGCTGGGCGACCCGTACAAGAAGGCCGATGAGCAGATGGCCCGCTTCGCCGAAGAGGTCCTCCCGCTCCTCTGACACCCCCGCGATGAGTGAAGCCGCCGTATGCGGTTGGTTGGCTCATCGGTGGGGCGAGTGAGTCGGTGGCGATGAGTGAAGCCGCCGTATGCGGTTGGTTGGCTCATCGGTCGGGCGAGTGAGTCGGTGGGCGGCGCTGGTGGGTGGGCGGCGCTGGTGGGTGGGGTCAGAGGCCGGCGGCGGAGCCGATGACCGCGCGGGGGTCGGCTGCGCCGGCGAACATGCCACTGTCCTCGACGACGATGGCGTGCGCGTGGCCGAAGTCCGAGTCCCACGCCGGTCGTACCTCGCTGCGGTGGCCACGTGTGGCGAATCCATCGACCCAACCGGGGGGAGCGTGACCCTCGACGTGCACCATCGGGTCGGCCGCGCCGGTCCACGTGTCGAAACCGGTGTCTGGGCCGCGGAGGACCCATCGCGCAGCGGCGATCGCTGCGGTCGGCGACTGCCCGTGGTGGAACAGTCGCGCAGCGACCTGCAGCAGGATCTGTGGCTGAGCATCACCGCCCATCGTGCCGAACACCGACGCCAGGCGACCTGCGCGGGTGGCAAGTGCTGGCGACAACGTGTGCGGTGGCCGCCGACCCGGTCCGAACTCGGCAGCGTGGCCTTCGACGAGGTTGAAGCCCATGCCACGGTTGTGCAGGTTGATCCCGGTGTTCGGCTCGACGAGGTGGCTGCCGAAGCCCGACGCATTCGACTGGATCAGCGACACCCCGATGCGTCGACCATCACGATCGATGCCCGCCGTGCACAGGTAGGTCGTGTCGCCGTCCGATCCAGGGGCAGGACGACGGCTCGCTGCTTCCAAACCGATCAGATCGAGTCGCCCATCGATCGATTCGATCAGCGTGCGACCGTCGGCGCGTTCGTGTAGGACAGCAGGTCGATCGAACCCCGCTGCCGATGCCGCCTCGATCAGGAGATGGGCCCAACGCACGTCGTCGGGATCATCGGGCAGGTCGAGTCGCTCGGCCAGTCGGGCGGCACCGAGCGTGAGGTACCCCTGCGAGTTCGGCCCGATCGTGTGCAGATCGACGCCGAAGGCACTCGCTGTGAGCGGCTCGACCCAATTCGCCTGGACGGTGCCGAGATCGTCGGCGTCGAAGAGCCCGTCGCCGAGTTCGAGCAGCCCGTCGCCGAAGGCGCCGAGATAGAAGCCGTCGCGCCCGCTGGACGCCAGCGCAGCGAGGACGAGAGCCGCTCCGGGCCGTCGGACGGTGGCGCCGACCGTCGTCGCTTGTTCAGCCAATTCGGACAGGTTCGACCGGCTGGCCGCGTCGAGGCGACGAAGCGACCCCACCAGCAACGGGCTCGCTGGAAACCCGCCGGCTGCGAGGCGACGGGCGGGCGCCAGGATCAGGTCGAGAGGCAGCGACCCGAAGCGCTCGTGGAGCACCATCCAGCCATCGATACAACCCGGGACCGTCACCGAGCGCACGTCGAGTTTGAACGGCATCTCGTTGAACCCCTCGGCGCGAAGCCGACTCGGGTCGGCACCGGATCCGGCCCGGCCCGACGCGTTGAGGGCGTGGGTCACGCCCGGCACCCCCGGTGTCGACGGGTCGTCGACGTGGACCAGGGCGAACAGGTCGCCGCCGATGCCGCACAGGTGCGGTGCGGTCACGGCGATCGCGGCGTTCGTGGCGATGGCAGCGTCGACAGCGTTGCCGCCCTGGGCGAACGTGGCGATCCCGGCCGATGTGGCGAGCTGGTCCGCGCTCGCGACCATGTGGTGCGAGGAACGAACGGTGGATCGAGGGGTGGCGGTCGGCATGGGTGCCGACGTTAGGTCACGATCCGGATGCGGGGTCGTGCCATTGGCTCCGCTCGATGAGGACGTCGCGAAGGGTTTCGGGTCGGTCGGTCATGATGCCATCGACGCCCAGGTCGCAGAGGCGACGCATTTCGTCGGGATCGTCGATCGTCCATACGTGCACCGGTACGCCGCGGCGATGAGCGTTGCGAACGAAGCGTTCGGTGACCACGGTGACGCCCTTGGGTCCAGTGGCGGCGCCGTAGCGCACCGGAACTTGCGCGACCCGTTCGGCCAGTCCGCTCACGCGCCCGGTCAGACGCAGGGTGGCCACTTCTTGCGGGCTCATGCACGACAGCAGCTCGGGGCCGAGCAGGGTTCGCAGTTTCATGAGGCGGCCGTGGCTGAACGCACCGAGGCACACTCGGTCGATCGCCTCGAACCGTCGGATCAGTGCAGCGAGTGGGCCGGCCGCAGCATCCGACTTGCAGTCGATGTTGAACCGAACGTCGGGGAACCGTTCGAACAACTCGCTCATCAAGGGGATCGAGGCGCGCCCATCGACGCGCACCTCGGCCAACTCGTCCGCGGTCATCTCGGCGATCGACCCGTCGACACCGCATGTCCGCGAGAGATCGGGGTCGTGGAACGCCATCAACACCCCGTCGGCGCTCAGGTGCACGTCCGTCTCGAGGTAGCGGAAACCGAGCGAGACGGCGTGTTCGAACGCCGGCATCGTGTTCTCCGGTGCCTCACTCGTCCCACCTCGGTGAGCGAACGGAATCGGCCCGGGCCAGTCGAGATATGGGTGCAGCTCCATCACCGACCGACCGTAGTCATGGGAGCGATCATCTTCACGACTTGGGTCACCGTGGTTGCAGGGGCCGGGTCGCTCGACGTGTTCGGCAATGGGGTCGACGTTGTCGGCGACGTCGATCCGCAGGGTCTTGTCGCTCGCGACGTCGCTGCGCTCCCACTGGATGCCCTTGCCGTCTGACCGTATGGTCGTCCCCCCCCGACTGGTGGAGCCGAGACCCGTTCGGCCCGTCGACGAGCGAGGTCACCGCATACGCGCCGCTCGCTCGTGGCAACCGAGATGATTCATATCGAGCGGCCGGCTTCCTTCCAGTACTCGTCCTTGAGGAGCCGCTTGTAGAGTTTGCCGGTCGGGTGGCGGGGGAGTTCGGTGCGAAAGTCGATCGAGCGTGGGCACTTGACGTCGGCCAGTTCGGTTCGACAGAACTGGATGAGTTCGGACGCGAGCGCAGCGGCCTCGGCATCGTCTGCGGGCATCTCGACCGGTTGCACGACCGCTTTGACCTCTTCGCCGAAGTCGTCGTTCGGCACGCCGAACACGGCGACGTCGATCACCTTGGGGTGGGTCACGAGGACGTTCTCGGCTTCCTGCGGGTAGATGTTCACGCCGCCGGAAATGATCATGTACGCCTTGCGGTCCGTGAGGTACAAGAACCCATCGGCGTCGACGTAGCCGACGTCGCCGAGTGTGCTCCAGCCCTTCGGGTGTCGCGATCCCTTCGTCTTCTCGGGATCGTTGTGGTACTCGAACTGAGCGCCGCCCTCGAAGTACACGGTGCCCGACTCGCCTTGGGGCACCTCCTCGCCGTCCTCGCCGACGATGTGGATTTCGCACGCGATCGGAGACCCAACGGTGCCGGGATGCGCAAGCCAACCTTCGCTGTTGCAGTAGACGAAGCCGTTGCCTTCGCTGCCGGCGTAGTACTCGTGGATCACCGGACCGAACCACTCGATCATCTGCTTCTTGACCGGAACCGGGCACGGCGCTGCCGCGTGGATCACGCACTCGAGTGACGAGACGTCGTACTTCGTCCGAGTCTCTGCGGGCAGCTTGAGCATCCGCACGAACATCGTGGGGACAACCTGGCTGTGGGTGATGTCGTGGTCGTTGACGAGACGCAGGTACTCCTCCGCGTCGAAGTGTTCCATTGCCACGATCGTCGAGCCGATGGCGTGAACGGCAAGGCAGAAGCGCAAGGGCGCTGCATGGTAGAAGGGCGCAGGGGACAGGTAGCGCTTCGTGTCGTCCATGCCGAACAGCAGCTGCAGGAGTCCCTGGACGTTTCCGGGGGCGGCGTCGAGCGGCTCGTTCGGGAACGGGCGCGTGATCCCCTTCGGCATGCCGGTGGTGCCCGAGGAGTAGAGCATGTCGAGGCCGGCGACCCGGACCTCGTCGAGCGGCTCGGGCGACTGCTCGGCAACGGCGTTCTCGTAGCTCTCGTAGCCGTCGATCGTGCCGTCGAGCATCAGACGCAGCTCGACGTTCGGGGTGGTGCCGGCGATCTCGGCGGCCTGATCAGCCTTGTACTTGGACGTGATGTAGGCGCGAGCGCCACAGTCGTTGATGATGTACTCGAGTTCGTGGCTGGTGAGCCGTGACGAGGCGCAGGTGTACACGAGGCCGGCGTAGTGGCATCCCCACACGATCTCGAGGTAGCGATCGTGGTTCTCCATGCACATGGCGATGTGGTCACCCGGCTGCAGTCCCGCTGCCCGGAGCAGGCGGCTCAACCGGTTGGCCGCAGCATCGAGTTCGGCGAAGGTCTGCGTGAAGCCGGAGCCGGCCATGATGAGAGCCGGCTTGTCGCCGTGAGCGGAGAGGTGTGCGCCTGGGAACATGCGGGGCAACGTAGTCGACCCGGGTCAGCGAGCGCATGGTGGCGGTACGGTTCGGGCATGGTCAGCGTCCGGTTCGCCGAGATCATGCAGCCCGACGACTTGGCCGTGCCGTTGGACGAAGCCGCGTTGCTGATCTCGACGGCCATCCAACCGGGACTCGACGTCGAACACTGGCTCCGCGAACTCGACGCCTTTGGCGCCGGTTGTCCGTCGGCCAGCGCCGAGACCGTTGCGCATCACCTGTTCGCCGTCGAGCATTTCGTCGGCAACCGGAGCGCGTACTACGACTGGCGCAATTCGTGTCTCGACCGGGTGATCGCCACCCGGACCGGGATCCCGATCAGCTTGTCAGTGCTGATGATCGAGGTGGCCCGACGTGTCGGTGTGGACCTCGTCGGGGTGGGGATGCCGGCGCATTTCCTGGTTCGAGCGGTCGATGATTCCGATGCGTTCTTCGATCCGTTCGACGGGGGCCGCCGGCTCGATCGGGCCGGGGCCCGGGCGCTGTTCGAGCAGGTGACGGGCGGGCAGGTGGCGTGGAACGAGGAGTACCTCGACCCGACGCCGAACCGCGACATCGTGATCCGGATGCTCAACAACCTCAAGAGCGTGTTCGCCGGGCGGTCCGATGCCGTTCGTCTTGCGATCGTGATGGATCTCCGTGCTGCTGTGCCCGAACTCGCCGAACTCGAAGCCACCGAGATCACCGCCACCTCCGCCATCTTCAACTGACGATGACATCCGGGGTCGGAGCTGCGATGTAATCGTGGCGGCAACGCCAGACTGACACGGTGATCGATCGCGACATCAAGCAGTGCCTCGGCCAGATGATCAAGGGGGTGCAGGTGATCGGCGCCGCCCACGACGGCGTGCGACGCGCCTACACCAGCCATTGGTTCGAACAGGTCAGCTTCGAGGAACCGATCGTGATGGCCAGCGTGTCACCCAAGCACGACACCTACCCGCTGATGGTCGACGCCGGGCGGTTCGCTGTCAGCATCCTGGCCGCCGATCAGATCGTCGAAGGGCAGTATTTCAGCTATCCCGGTCGCAAGTTCCGTTACGTCGCCGAGGAATACCTGACCGACTGGCCCGATTGCGAACAGGTGCTGCCCGTCGTGCCGAATTCGATCGCCTGGCTGCACTGCGAGACGTTCGATCAGGTGACGATGTCCGACCACGAGTTGCTGTTCGCCAGGGTCGTCGACGTAGAAGCGCACCGACTGAGGGAGCCGCCGCTGCTGTACTCGAGTCGACTCGGGTGGCGAGTCACCGGCGACAAGGCTCGCGAGCCTGGTGTGAGCATCCGTGATCAGTTGCTCGACAGGATTCCGGCCGACGACTGAAAGTACGGTGCCGGACATGACGATGACCGACAGCACCACCGAGCTGACCGCTGACGAACGCCGTGTCGCCGAACTCGTCGACGAACTGCTCGCCGCATTCCCGCCGAAGACCACCGACCCCAAGGAATTTCTGGGTCAACAGTTCGATCGGGGTCTCGCCTGGGTGCACTTCCCGGAGGGCCATGGTGGCCTGGGACTCAATCCGAAGCTTCAGAAGCTGATCAACGAGCGGGTGTACGCCGCCGGGGCGCCGAATCCGATGTATCGCAACCCGATCGGCCACGGCATGACCGGGCCCACGGTGGTGGCGTGGGGGAGCGACGAGCAGAAGCAGCGCTACCTCCGGCCGCTGTTCACCGGCGAGGAGATCTGGTGCCAGCTGTTCTCCGAGCCCGGCTCCGGTTCCGATTTCGCCGGCTTGTCGTCGACGGGCGTGCAGGACGGCGAGGAGTGGATCGTCAACGGCCAGAAGGTGTGGACCACGCTTGCGCACCTCTCCAAGTGGGGACTGCTCGTGGTGCGCACCGATCCGAACGCTGTGAAGCACGCCGGGCTGACCGCGTTCGTGGTCGACATGGAGGACCCGACCGTCGAGATCCGTCCGTTGCGACAGATGACCG
>Ga0307379_10012486_pt1 | contig 11070 bp, 6 predicted proteins | sample UN2MG_FD_202237 | JGI IMG/M metagenome (GOLD analysis project Ga0307379, IMG submission 202237) | Soil microbial communities from Risofladan, Vaasa, Finland - UN-2 | ecosystem: Environmental > Terrestrial > Soil > Coastal area > Acid sulfate soil | place: Finland: Risofladan, Vaasa | collected... | reverse complement strand
GTTGACGGGGAGGGGAACGAGGGGTGGGGTGGATCGATCGTTACCGAAAGCCCGGCGCGTCGTTTGGTTGCGGGCTCGGACCGCGCTGTGTCTATCGCTATTTTTGGGCCTGCGGCTCGTCTCGCCGCGGCACAAATAGGAACTGTGCCACTGCGATAAGGAAGTATTGAAAAAATCAATCGCTCCCATTACCTTGAACAGCGCGCCGGTTTCTGTTATATTATGGTTATTCGCTCAGAGGCGGCCCACTGCGCCATCTGCCCGCGAGGATAGACCGAATACTTCAGAACGAAACGCGTGGATGCGCCGCAGGCGCGTCTGATGTCTGCACGAAAGGGCGATTTATGGACCTTGCGAACGTCGTTAACCCCCTGTTCGAGAAGAATGGCGAGCTGCAGCGCGGTTTCGATATCACGTGGCGATATCCCAAAAAACCGCTGAAGAAACCACTCGATGCGAAGATCGAGCGATCCTGGCCCGCCTGGACGCCCGCAACCCCCGCAACGCTGAAGAAGAACGAGAAGAACTGGTTCTACGCCGATTTCAAGTTTCCGGCCGAGCGCTGCGGCATCGCGCTGAAAGGCGCCGAAGGATGGTTCTTCATCCACGGCTGGTGCCCCTTCACGCTCTGGATCGACGGCGCTGAAATCTTCAAGGAAACCCACGCATGGCATGCCACCGGCCCCATTGCCGATCCGGTGGTGAAAACCATCGAACCCGGCAAAACGCACCGCCTCGTGCTGTGCGTAGAGCCCACGGAACTGCCCGCCGGAATGAACCCGCTGGTAATCGAGATCAAGGCGCGGCCGTGCGTAGAGCTTGCCGTGCAGCTTTCGGCCGCGGCCGCGCAGTTGCGCCTGGCCGAAACGCTCGCAAAGATTGAAAAAGACCGCCAGATCGTGCAGAAGGCTGCTTCGCGAGTGAACCTCGCCGCACTGAAGGCCAATCGCTGGGACAAGACACTTGCCGGCATCGGGAAAATGGAAGCCGAACTCGAGCCGCTTTCAGCACGCGCGAAGGAAATCACCGTGCACATCATCGGCCACACTCACATCGACATGAACTGGATGTGGACCTGGCCCGACACCGTTTACTGTGTGCGGCGCGATTTCAAAGCCGTGATCGACATGATGGACGACTACCCCGAGCTGACCTTCACGCACAGCCAGGTGCCCACCTACGAAATAGTGCGCAAGATGGACCCGGGCATCTTTGAAAAGGTGCAGCAGCGCATCGCCGAAGGCCGCTGGGAAAATGCAGCCGGCACATGGGTTGAAGGCGACCTCAACATGGCCGACGGCGAATCCATCGCTCGGCACATGCTCTACGCCGCCGACTGGACGAAGAAGCATCTGAACTCGAAGGCCAAGGTGGTGTGGGAGCCCGATACCTTCGGCCACCCCGGCAATATGCCTCAGCTCGCCAAGCTCGGCGAATTCGATTGCTACTTCCACTGGCGGTGCAATCCCGGCCGCGAAAACAACTGGCCCGCACGCTCGTGGACGGGTGTCGACGGCACACCCGTCACCGCTTTCTCCACCGCATACGGCTCGGGCATCCTGCCCGACAACATCATGTGGAACGCTATCGATTACGCGCGGTTCGGCTTCAAAAACGCGCTGCACATCTGGGGCCTGGGCGACCACGGCGGCGGCGTGCCCCGCTTCCAACTCGAGCTCCTCTCGCTCTTCCGCAACAAGCCGCTCATCCCCACGCTGAAGTTCAGCACGATGAAACGCCTTAACGCTGCGATCCAGGACGAGAAGTCCAAGCTCCCCAGCAACAGGGGCGAAACCTACAGCCTGTTTGAGGGATGCTTCACCACGCACGCCGGCATCAAGATGTACAACCGCAAATGCGAAGGCGCCCTCCTCACCGCAGAGGCCCTGTGCGCACTGGCAGACGTAGACCGCCGCGACGCCCTTCGCGACGCCTGGACCATCACGCTCTTCAACCATTTCCACGACATCTCCGACGGCGCCGCCGTGCACGACACGTACATCGACGCCTACGAGAAATCGGAGGCCTGCCTGAAAGCGGCCGCGAAGATCACTCGCGAGGCCGTGGGCATGCTGGCCAAGCCATCGAAGACCGGCAAAACGCTCGTAGTGATCAACCAGCTTGGTTTCGAGCGCACCGAGCCGGTAACCGTGGCGCTGCCGAAGAGCACGAAATGCCTGATCGACGCCGAAGGCCAGGCCGTGCCCGTGCAACGCAAGGGCGGTGAGTTTGTTTTCATCGCCGAGCACATCCCGGCCTTCGCCACCGTCACATACAGGGTCTCGGCCGCAATGCCGAAGTCGCTCGACCTCGCGAAGGTGGACGTGACCGAAGACTGGCAGCATTTCAAAATCGAAACATCGTCGGCCGTGTCGCGCATCGCAAAGGCATCCGGCGTGATCGGCTCTTACTACGACAAATCGCTGAAACGCGAGCTGGTGGGCTACGGCGTGCCGAAACATCTCACGCACGTGCCCACAACGCGCACCGACCTTGCCCTGAACGTGTTCCAGGTTATCGACGAGGCGCCCAACGCAATGTCGGCATGGCTGATCAACGATAACCTGAAGGAGGAAAACCTCCTGCGGAACGCCGAGGTGAAACTGGTGGAGGCCGGCCCGGTATTCGCCCGGTTCTCCGTAGCGCACAAGTTCCGCGCGTCGAAAATCGAGGAAGATATCATCTACTACAGAGATGTGCCGCGGGTCGACTTCGAAGCCAACATCGACTGGCGCGAGAAGGGCAGCAACGAAGCCGGCGTGCCCCAGTTGAAGGTGGCGTTTGCCGCCTCGATGGCCGCGCCGCGCGCACGATTCGAAGGCCCGTTCTTCATCACCGAGCGCCCCGTCGACGGCCTCGAACAGCCCACGCAGAAATGGGTGGACGTTACCGGCGAGGGCTTTGGTTTTGCAGTGCTGAACGACTCGAAATGCGGCTGCGACGTGCTCGGTGGCCGCGTGCGCATGACGCTGCTGCGAAATCCCTACGGCCCCGACCCCGAATCCGACAACGGCCGGCACACCGTTCGATTCGCATTCTGCCCGCACAGCGCGTCCACCACCAGCGCCGAGCTCATGAGGGCCGGCATGGCGTTCAACCGTGCGCCCGTTTGCACCGTGAGCACCTCGCCGGTGAAACGGGCATCATCGCTGCTGACGATTGAAGGCTCCGACTCGGTGGTCTGCACGGCGCTTCGGCTGGCCGAGCATTCAAACGGCATGCTGCTGCGGCTTTTTGAGACCAGCGGCAAAACCGCCTCCGTCCGGTTCACCCTGGGCAAAAAGGTAGTGTCGGTCGAGGAGGTAAACTTCCTCGAAAACCCGATGCCCAGCAAGGTGAACCTCGACAACGGCGCCGTGTCGGCCAGTTTCCATCCGTTCGAGGTGAAGACACTCCTGCTCGAGGTCAAGGGGCTGGCATAGGCTTGATTTCCGGATGTTGTCCGGTTCATTGCATTCAACAAACGCGAGACGCGCTCACGGGCGCATCTCCACCATTGAAAGGGAAATGACTTGGCAAAGATCAAGACACTGCTTTACACCGGCGGCGAAATCCACGACTACAAAGGCTGCGGCGACGTGATCGAGCCGATCCTGCGCGGCGACGCGAGTTTCGATGTCACCCGCGTGAACAACGACCTCTCGTGCGTCGAAACCTCTAGACTGGCGCCTTACGACCTGATCGTTTTCTATCACACCATCGGCACGATCACCGATGCTCAGAAAAACGGCCTGCTGAACTGGCTGGCCGGCGGCAAGGGCTACGTAGGCATTCATTCGGCCGCCGATTCCTTCCGCGAGTGCCCCGAATATCGCGCGATGGTCGGCGGATGGTTCGTTACCCATCCCTCCTACAGGGAATACCAGGTGAGCGTGGTGGACCCCCAGCACACTATCACCAATGACCTCACCGAGTTCAAAGTCACCGACGAGCAATACATCACCGATTACGACCCGCGCGTGCACGTGCTGTGCTCGGGCCTGTGGAAAGGCGACAAGATGCCCGTTGCGTGGACAAAGCCGTGGGGCAACGGCCGCGTATACTATCTGGCGCTCGGGCACGACCCGAACGCGTGCAAGGCCGACATCTTCAAAACGCTGCTCGTGCGCGGCTGCCTCTGGGCCGCCGAAAAGAAAGCGTAATTCGTATTGCGTACCTGCAGGGGCAGGCGCCGGCCGTCGAGCGCCTGCCCTGTTCATTTCGCCCGAAATCGCTGTTGGCCGCACCGCTCCTCCCGAAAATTGCTTTGCCGGCTCGGGCTTCGCGCTCTGCGTCGCCCGGGCATTTTTCAGACGTTCTTGTGGGAGCACAAAAAATGCAGATTCTCATACCATTCTACAGCCGCTACGGCAACGTTGCCATTCTGGCCGAAACAATCGCGAAAGGCGCGCTTGATGTGAAGGGCATCGAAGTGAAACTTGCCTACTGCCGCGACACCTTCACCCCCCGCGAGATCATCGAACGCGACAAGCGCTGGAGGGAAATGTCGGACCGGCTCGCAACGAAGTATCCGGAACCCACGCTCGACGACCTCCGCGCCTGCGCGGCGATGATCCAGGGCAGCCCCACGCGTTTCGGAAATATGGCCGCGCCGCTCAAGGCGCTGTGGGATGCCAGCTCCAGCATCTGGCTTGAAGGATCGCTGGCCGGCAAGGTGGGAGCCTGCTTCACCGCCACATCCAGCATGCACGGCGGGCAGGAAACGACACTGGCATCGATGTATTTTCCGATGATCCATCACGGCATGATCATCGTGGGCCTGCCGTATACGGAGCCGAAGCTCGCCACTACTACTGGCGGCGGCTCGCCCTACGGCCCGTCGGCGGTCGTCGGCCCGGCGTCCGACCGCCCGCCCACGCAAGACGACCTCGAGCTGGCTCACGCCCTCGGCAAGCGCGTAGCATCCATCACCGCAAAGCTTCAAAGCGCCTCAGCAGGCTGATGCCCGCGAAAATCCTGTTGCATGACATCGGGCGCTGCGATATCATTCATACACGGACAAGCTTTTCCCCCGCATCCGCCTGCCGTGTCAGGCGCGTGCCGGCCGCTGTCGGCGTGCGCTATGCCTCCGGCAGCTTTCAACCAGGTCCCGGGTTTACACCGTGTTCAAATACCGTCTGCGAGTGCTCCTGATCCTGATCTTCGGCGGCTGCCTCATGGTGGCCACGAGGCTCTTTTGCCTTCAGATACTCCAGGGCGATTACTGGACCAACTACGCAAAGCAGATCAGGCTGAACAGGCGGTCGCTGCCAACCTATCGCGGCCGCATCTACGCCGGCGACGGCACGCTGCTCGCCGCCGATCTCCCGGCGTTCGACATCTCGATGCGGCTGGCCGACCTCGACAGCCCCGAGCCCGACCGCCGGCAGCCGGAATTCCAGCGCCGCCTCGCCGAGGCGTTCAAAGTAGACGGCCTGCGCGTGCAAGACCGCCGCGACGTGCGGCTGAAGCTCGTCCGCCGCAACGACCAGTGGTGCGTCGAGCTGTCATACTCCGGCACCATCCGCCGCCTGCGCAGGGCATCGCCGCCGCTGAGCTTCGTTTGGAAGGGCAGCTACGTGAACGAAGCCGTTTCCGAGCTGCGGACGGTGCCGATTCCCGAGCCGATGGTCGACACAGCCGCCCGGCTGGCAGAGATGACGGGACAAGACATCCGCGTGGTTCTCGAGGCCGTGAGGAAAACCGCCGAGCAGGAGCTGCGCGGGCGCGCCGGCCGGTGGGACGTTTGCCCCGTGCTCGCCGACGTGCCATACGACAGCGTTCTGAAGACGTCGGTGCTCCGCGAAGACATCCAAGGCTTCTTCCCCAGCGATAAGCTCGTCAGGCAGTATCCGCATGGCGATCTCGCCGCGCACGTGATCGGCTACATGACAAAGGTCTCGCCCGACGACTACCGGACGTACCGAACAGAATACAAAGGCTCGCGGGCAAAGCGGCTGTTCATGAACGATACCGTGGGCGCTGCCGGCGTGGAGGCGAAGTTCAACGACCTGCTCCGCGGCTCGCGCGGCGATGAGCTGGCCGAGAAGGACCGCTTCGGCCGCACCGTGGGCGTGATAAGCAGAAACGACTCCAACCCCGGCTGCGACATTCATCTCTGCATCCTGCCCGCGCAGCAGAGGGCGGCCGAAAAAGTGCTGGGCGATCATACGGGTGCGGTGGTGGTGATCGACGTTACCAACGGCGAGATACTCGTGCTGGCTTCTTCCCCGCGCTACAATCCCGCCACGCTCTCGAACGACTATCGCCGGCTCGTCGCCGATCCCGAAAAACCTTTTTACCAGCGGGCGGTGAAGCCGTATCCGCTTGGCTCCACATTCAAGGTCATCACCTCCATCGCGGCGTGGGCAAAGGGTATCGACACGGCCGCCGTGCACGAATGCAGCGGCGCGTTCCGCATCGGCGGCCTGAAATGCTCGGCCACGTGGGGGCACGGCAGCATCGGCTTTCACGAGGCGATGAAAAAATCGTGCAACGTTTACTTTTGCGAGCTGGGTTGCAAGGCCGGCGCCGATGCACTGGCCGAGTGGTCGCTGAAGATGGGCCTCGGTGAGCTTGCCACGCCGCACGAGCTTTACGGCGAAGACCCCGGCCTCGTGCCGTCGCCCGCACGCAGGGCCGAACGCGGCGAGCGCTGGTACTTGGGCGACACGGCAAACTATTCGATCGGGCAGGGCGAGCTGCTCGTAACGCCCCTGCAAGCCGCTCGCGCCATGGCGCTGCTCTGCAGCAACGGCCGAATGGTGAGGCCGCACGTGATCCGCAGGATCGTCGATGCCTCGGGTGCATCACTGCCCCTGCCTCACCGCGACCCCGAGAGCGTTCAACTGCCGCCCGGCGCCGCCGAGCGCATCCGCCGGGCGCTTGCCGCCGTAGTGAACGATCAAGGCGGCACCGCACTCCGCGCATGGCAAGGTTGGCAAAAACCATACAAGGCCGCCGGCAAAACCAGCACCGCACAGCGGCGCGTGCTTGATCCCCTCACCGGCAGCCCGCGCTGGGACGACGTGGGATGGTTTGTAGGCTTTGCTCCGGCCGACAAGCCCCGTATCGCTTTTGCTGTAGTGGTGGAGCATCTCGACCACGGCATCCACGGCGGCGACGTGGCCGCGCCGCTGGCTCGCAAAATCATCGAGGCATTCCCCGACGACTTCCTCACCGGCAACAAGAGCATCGCCGGCACAACAAAGGTGCAATCGAACCAATGAGGCTTTTCGACAGCGTTGATTACAGGCGGATAAGCTGGCCAACCATTATGCTGGCAGGCATGCTGCTGGCCATTGGCCTGGCTTTCGTTTTCAGCGCGTCCACCGATGGCGGCCCTCAGCCGCAGAAGCAGGTGGTATGGTCGATCGTTGGTCTGTTCGTTTTTCTCGTGGTCATTTTGATCGACTACAAGCTGCTGGTAGACTGGGCCTACGTGATCTACGGGGCCGGGCTCGTGCTGCTGCTGGCCACGCTGTTTCTGGCGTCGCCGATCAAAGGCTCGCGGCGGTGGATCGACCTCGGGCCCGCGCAACTTCAGACGTCCGAGTTTATGAAAATCGCCGTCATCTTCGCACTCGCCCGGTTCCTGCCCGGCCGCGACAGCTACCGCGAGCTGATCGGCCTGCTCTCGCCTTTCATCATCGTGATCGTGCCCATAGCCTTCATCGCCAAACAGCCCGACCTCGGCACGTCGCTGGTGCTGCTGCCCGTTTTCCTCGGAATGGTCTTTGTGGCGGGCGCCCGCGTGAAGCACCTGATCACGTTCGTGCTCATGGGCATCCTGGCGCTGCCTGTGCTATGGTTTATGATCGAACCATACCAGAAGGAACGCGTGATCAGCTTCATCAACCAGGACTCCAAGGACCCAGCGCTGCTGATGGACGAGCTTTACCACCTCACACAGGCAAAAGTGGCGATCGGATCGGGCGGCCTCACCGGCAAGGGCTGGGGCCAAGGCACGCAGAATCGCCTCAATTTCCTGCCCGAGCGCAACACCGATTTCATCTTCGCCGTGATCTGCGAAGAGTGGGGCTTCCTGCGGGCCGTGGGCGTACTGGCTTTGTTCTTCCTCTTTTTCTGCTCGTGCGCCAGCGTGGCCGACGCCACCCGCGACCCGCCCGGCCGCCTGCTGGTGGTCGGCGTAATGCTGCTTTTCGCCACGCAGATGCTGGTGAACACCGGCATGTCGGCGGGGCAATTTCCCACGGTGGGGCTGCCGCTGCCTTTCATGAGCTATGGCGGCTCTTCGCTGCTGGCGTCGTTTGTGGGGCTGGGGCTGGTGGTAAACGTTAGCATGCGGCCGCAAATCGTCCTGGGGCGGGAGATGCTTGACGAGATCCGCTGAGGGAGTCGCCGGCCCGGATTTCAGGTGAAAATTCGCCCTCTCTTTGATATGCTATATAATATAATGGCCGACGATATACGAACGGTTCTCAATGAGAGGGTGCTGCCGTTTGTAGAAACGCCCGCGCAGTATGTTGGCGGCGAACCGAATTCGGTTGTAAAGGACCACGCTGATGTAGACGTAACTTTTGCATTGGCTTTTCCCGACGCTTACACCGTGGGCATTTCTCACCTCGGTATGCAGATACTGTACGCCATCCTCAACACCCGTGAGGATGTGGCGGCAGAGCGCTGCTACGCGCCGTTTCCCGATATGGTGGCGAAGCTGCGCGAAGAGCGTGTGCCGCTTTATTCGCTGGAAACCCGCACGCCGCTGCGCCAATTCGATATCGTTGGTTTCTCCCTGCAATACGAGATGTGCGCCACAAACGTGCTGCTGATGCTGGATCTCGCCGGCATCCCGCTGTTGTCGGAGCGCCGCACCGCGGAAGACCCGCTGGTGATCGCAGGCGGGCCGTGCGCGTTCAACCCCGAGCCGATGAGCGGCTTCATCGATCTGTTCATTATCGGCGACGGCGAGGAAGCCGTGCTGGCGCTGATCGACGAGTTCAAGGCCGCCCGCGGCCGCAAGAAAAACACCTCGCGTCGCGACCTGCTCACACATCTCGCCAAGAAGGTGCCCGGCGCCTACGCACCGTCGCTCTACAACGTTGAATACAACGAAGACAACACCATCAAGTCCGTAGAGCCTGCCGTGAAGGGCGTGCCCGAACGCGTGACGGCGGCGCTGCTGAAGGACATGGACTCTTTTCCGCCGCCCACAAAGCTCATCGTGCCGCTCGTCGAGGCCGTGCACGACCGCATCTCGCTCGAGGTCGTTCGCGGCTGCACGCACGGCTGCCGCTTCTGCCAGGCCGGGATGATCAAGCGGCCATACCGCGCGCGCGACGCTATGAAGCTGATCGACGCCGCCTGCGCCTCCTACCGCGCCACCGGCTACAGCGAGGTGTCGCTCGGGGCGCTGTCCATCAGCGATTACCCGCATCTCTACCCCCTTCTCAAAGGGCTTACGAGCTATTTCGACCCGCTGCGCGTCAACATTTCGCTGCCGTCGCTGCGCGTGAACAAGGAACTGAAAGAGCTGCCGTCGGTCCTCAGCCGCGTGCGCAAATCCGGCCTCACGCTCGCACCGGAGGCCGCCACCGAATCGCTGCGAATGCGGATCAACAAGAACATCACAGACGAAGACCTGCTCAGCGGCGTGCGAGAGGCATACCTGGCCGGCTGGGAAACCGTGAAGCTGTATTTCATGGTCGGCCTGCCCGGCGAAACCGATGCCGACGTCGACGCCATCGCAAAGCTTGCGAGGAAGGTTTCGCTGCTGCGCAAGGAGCTTGGCAAGGCGCCCGCTCGCGTCAATATCTCCGTCGCACCGTTCGTGCCAAAGCCGCACACGCCCTTCCAGTGGGATGCAATGCTCACGGCCGACGCCTTGCGCATGCGGCAGGGCAAGCTGAAATCGGATATCAAGGGGCAGAACATCTGGCTGAAAGCCCACCGCGTGGACCGCAGCGTGCTCGAAGGTATCTTTGCCCGCGGCGACCGCACCCTTGGCATGGCTATCTTCGAAGCGTATCGCCGCGGCTGCATGTTTGATGCATGGGAAGAGCATTTCAGCTTTGAAAAATGGGAGAAGGTGCTGGCCGACTGCCGCATCGATCCCGCGTTTTACGCACACCGCGAGCGCCCCGAATACGAGGTGCTGCCGTGGGATCACATTGATGCGGGCGTCACAAAGAAATTTCTCATCTCCGAAAGGCACCGTGCCGCTAATGGCGAGGTGACGCCAAACTGCCTCGATGGCAAATGCAATGCCTGCGGCCAACAGGAAAACTGCCTTACGGCACGCACAGGAAATCAGGGATGACGGAAGAATCGATCCTTCTGGCAGGCGACGTGCAGCTTCACGCCGTGCATCACAGGCCCGATGCGGCGGCCGACCGTCGGGCGGGCGTGATTTTCGTGCATGGCTGGTCCGGCAACGGCGTGGGCCCGCACCGGATGTTTGCCAACGCAGCCCGGCGGCTCTCGACCGACGGCTTTCATTGCCTGCGTGTGGACCTCCGCGGCCGGGGCGACAGCCTGGGCGACGAGAAAATCGCCGACCTCGACGGCATGATCGACGACGTCCGTATCTGCATCGCACACCTGAGGGAGCATTGCAGCAAAATATACGTGCTCGGGCTTTGCTCGGGCGGAAACGTAACGCTGGGCGCCGCTTCGCTCGACAAATCACTCGACGGACTCGCGCTGTGGTCTACGCCGCTGTTCGCGCCGTTCAAGAAAAAGACCGAAGAACTCCGCCGCACCGGCTTCTTCCTCGCCACCTACTTCCGAAAGATCTTCTACCGCGAAACGTGGGAAAAGCTCTACCGCGGGCGGCTCAACATCCGCCTCATCATCGGCATCCTGAGGGGCAAGCGCCGAGGCAACCCCACGCCCAAGGCCGCACGCAACCCCAAGGATTCGCTGCGCAACATAATGGGCGACCTGGCAGGCTACCACGGGCGGGCGCTGTTCATCTACGGCAGCGCCGATGATGAAGCCGCCGGCGCACCGGAATTCTACCGCCGCTACTGCGAGGAAAACTCCATCCCCTGCACATTTCATACCGTCGAAGGAGCCAACCACAGTTTCTATTCCGTGGCGTGGGAACGCGAAGTGATCGACCGCACCGCC
>Ga0307379_10012485_pt1 | contig 11070 bp, 8 predicted proteins | sample UN2MG_FD_202237 | JGI IMG/M metagenome (GOLD analysis project Ga0307379, IMG submission 202237) | Soil microbial communities from Risofladan, Vaasa, Finland - UN-2 | ecosystem: Environmental > Terrestrial > Soil > Coastal area > Acid sulfate soil | place: Finland: Risofladan, Vaasa | collected... | reverse complement strand
GGGGCTTCGTGGCCACCACGGCATCGGCGCCGGCAGACGACCTCAGAATCCGGACCGAGCACCCCAGGTCCGCCAACTGCCCGAGCAGGCTCTCCTTGACGCCGAGGTTCAGCACCGTCAGCGCATGGGTCGCCTTCCCCTTGGCCGCGCGCTCGCCTTCCCAGGTCACTTCGCCGGCGAGGTCGCGGGCCGGGGCGCGGCCGGCTTCCTTGAGATTCGCAACGATCTCCTTGGTGTCGAACGTGCCGCTGACGACGGCGGCCTGCATCTCGCCGCGCTCGCGCAGATGCACCGCCACCGCCCGCGTGTCCACCTCGCGGATGCCGACCACGCCGTTGGACTTGAGGAAGTCCTCCAGCGCGCCGGTGGCCCGGAAGTTCGAGTAGTGGGCGCTGTACTCCCGCACAACGAGGCCCACGGGATGGACCCCCGGCGACTCGTTGTCCTCGTCGTTCACGCCGTAAGAGCCGATGATCGGATACGTCAGGACCGCCACCTGGCCCCGATAGGACGGATTGGTCAGCAGTTCCTGGTACCCCACGACGCCGGTGTAGAAGACGGCCACACCGTGGGCCTCGCCGGCGTGGCCGAAGGGCCTGCCGTCGAACACGGTGCCGTCTTCAAGGACCAGTGCAGCCTTCTGCTCGCTCATGCGGTTCTCGCCAGGGTCTCGCGGGTTGCCCCTTTGCCGGGTCGCTCGCGTCTCGCCGCTAGTCCTGCAACGCTACTTCGCCTTGTTGTCCGCCTGGTGGCCTTCCCAGGCCACCAGGAACAGGCGTAAACGGCGTTCGCGGCGGCCTGGGAAGGCCGCCGCGCGGAACGTAGCGTAGTAGTATTAGATGTACTCGATCGTGCTGGGCGGCTTCGGCGACAGGTCGTACAGCACCTTCGTCACCGACGGGATCTCCTTCGAGATCCGCTTCTGGATCGTCATCAGCGTCGGCCAAGGCAGGCGCGTGGCCGTGGCCGTGACGGCGTTCTCGGAGTCCACGCATCGGACGGCAATGAGATCGCCGAAACGGCGGCGGCCGCCTTTTGTGACGCCCGTCGCCTGGTCCGTCAGCAGCACGGCGAACGTCTGGAACTTCTTGAATCGCTCCGTCTCTTCCTCGACGATCCGGCACGCCCGCCGCACCACCGCAATCCGCTTGGGCGTACACTCGCCCAGGCATCGCGTGGCCAGCCCCGGACCCGGGAAGGGCATCCGCGCATACAGCGCCTTCGGCATGCCCAGGGCGCGGCCGACTTGGCGGACGCCGGGTTTGTAGAGCGTTTTGAGCGGCTCAATCACGTGGAAGCCGTACCCCTTCTCCGCGCTGACGCCAATCTGGTCCAGGACGTTGTGCTGTGTCTTGACGCCCTTCTTCGTCTCCAGGATGTCGGCCGCGATGGTGCCCTGGATCAGGAATTGCGCCTTCGAGGCGCGCACCGCCTTCGAGAACACCGAGTAGAATGTGTGCCGGAAGGCTTTGCGCTTCTTCTCCGGGTCGATCTTGCCCTTCAGGGCCTTGAAGAACGTCTTGGCGGCCTGCACGATGGTGACTGGAATGCCCAGCCCCGCGAACTGCTGCTTGACCCACTGCGGCTCGTCCTGCCGCATCAGCCCGTCGTCGATGAAGATCACCTTGACGTGGCTCCCCACGGCGCGATGCGCCAGGACCGTGCACACGGCGCTGTCTACGCCGCCCGAGAGGGCGCTGATCACGCTGCCGTCGCCCACGCTCTTTCGGATGCTCTCGATCTGCTTGCGGGCGAAGTGCTTGTAATCCACCGTTTTCCCCTTGCGCGCAGGCTCAGCCGGTTCGTTGAACGTCTCGACCTGTCCATCGTCGCGGGGACGATAGTGGTGGCCGCGCGCGATTGCAACCGAATTCCGTCCGCGGCGCGGCGGGTGCCGCGTTTTTTGGTGGAAGTCCGTGCGGCCGCCCCTATTCTAAGCACACACGGCAAGTCGCGGTCCGGCCGGACCGGGGGACTCACCATGGCCAAGACCGTCTTGATGATCGGCGCCTTCGATACCAAGGACGCCGAATACGCCTTCCTGCGCGAACGGATCCTTGCGTGCGGCCACCAGGTGCTGGCGGTCAACACCGGCGTCCTGGGCTCGACCGACCGGTTTCCCGTTGACGTGGAAGCCGACGAGGTGGCCAGGGCTGGCGGCGGCGACCTGGCGGCGCTGCGCCAGGCCCAGGACCGCGGCCAGGCCATGAAGGTCATGACCGCCGGTGCACCCGCCGTCGTGCGACGGCTCTGGGACGAGGGCCGCTTCGACGGCGTCATCGGCATGGGCGGGACGGGCGGCAGCACGGTCATCGCCGCCGCCATGCGGGCACTGCCGGTCGGTGTTCCGAAGGTGCTCGTCTCGACGGCCGCCTCCGGCGACACCTCCGCCTACGTCGGCACGAAAGACGTGGCCATGCTGCCGTCGATCGTGGACGTGGCGGGGATCAACCGCATCTCGCGGATCGTCTTCTCGCGGGCGGCCGGGGCCATCTGCGGCATGGTCGAGGCCGAACCGCCCGCCGCCGACGACGAGAGGCCCATCATCGCCGCCACCATGTTCGGCAACACCACCGACTGCGTCACGGCCTGCGCCGAGGCGCTCGGCGCCGAAGGGTACGAGACGCTCGTCTTTCACGCCACGGGCACCGGCGGCCGCACGATGGAGTCGCTCGTGGACGAGGGCCTCGTGGATGCGGTCCTCGACATCACGACGACCGAGTGGGCCGACGAGGTGTGCGGCGGGGTGTTCAGCGCGGGCACCGACCGCCTGAGCGCCCCCGGGCGGCGGGGCGTCCCGCACCTGATCGTGCCCGGCTGCGTGGACATGGCGAACTTCGGCCCCATGGATAGCGTTCCGGCGAAGCACCGCGACGCCGGCCGCACCTTCTACGAGTGGAACCCCTCGATTACGCTCATGCGGACGAGCGCCGAGGAGAACGCGCGGATGGGCCGCGTCTTCGCCGAGAAGGCCAACGAGGCCACCGGCCCGGTGGCGTTCCTGATTCCCCTGCGGGGCGTCTCGATCCTCGACGGCGACGGTCAGCCGTTCTGCGACCGCCAGGCCGACGCCGCGTTCTTCGATGCCGTCAAGGCCAACGTCCGCGACGGCATCGACGTGGCCGAACTCGACGCCAACATCAACGACCCGGCGTTCTCGGCCAAGGCGGTCGAGATGATGCTCGACCTGATCGACCAGGCCAGGAAAGACCTGGGTGTCTAGCGTATCGATCGCGGCTGTCACCCTGAGCCAAGCGAAGGGTCTCGCCGTGGAAAAAGCGAAACAGCAACGACCACGGCGAGATTCTTCGGGTCGCCAAGGCGACCCTCAGAATGACAGGCGTGACAACGCAAGGAAAGGGTGAACAGCGTGCGGCACGCAGCAACCTTCTTGGCGGGTGCCACGCTTTTGCTCGCAAAAGCGTGCTTCTGGCGTATCGAGGGCGCATGCTTTCGCAGGCGAAAGCATGGCACCCGGCTTTTGCTCGCAAAAGCGTGCTTCTGGCGTATCGAGGGCGCATGCTTTCGCAGGCGAAAGCATGGCACCCGGCGGGCAGCGATCCTGTGCGGCGTGGCGGCGATGGCGGCGGCGATGTTGCCGGCCGTCTGCCGCGCGGGGCAGGGGCCCGAGCCTTACTTCGCCATCGAGGTTGTGGACGCCGATACGGGGCGCGGCGTGCCGCTCGTCGAACTGCGGACCGTCAACGAGGTCCCTCACTACACCGATTCGGCCGGCCTGGTGGCATTCTACGAGCCCGGACTGATGGACCGCGAGGTCTTCTTCCACGTGACGAGTCACGGCTACGAGTTTCCGAAAGACGGGTTCGGGTTCCGCGGCAAGCGGCTGCGGACGACGCCGGGCGGCACGGCGACGATTCGGATGAAGCGCAAGAACATCGCCGAGCGGCTGTACCGCATCACGGGGCAGGGCATCTACCGCGACACGGTCCTGCTGGGTCGGAAGCCGCCCACGCGCCAGCCCGTCCTGAACGGCCGCGTCCTGGGCCAGGACTCGGTCATGGCGCTGCCGTACCGCGGCAAGATCTACTGGTTCTATGGCGACACCAGCCGCGAGTCGTATCCGCTGGGGCAGTTTGCCATGTCGGGGGCGACCTCCGACCTGCCGGACAAGGGCGGCCTGGACCCGAACGTGGGCGTAGACCTCGCGTACTTCGTGGACGACGAGGGCTTCAGCCGCAAGATGGCCCCGTTGCCGGAGCACGGCATGGTCTGGCTCGACGGGTTCCTGACGCTGCCGGATGAGTCGGGCCGCGAGCGCCTCGTGGCCCACTACGCCCTGATGAAGAGCCTGGGCGAGCGGATCGAGCACGGCTTGATGGTCTGCAATGATGAGAAGGAGGTCTTCGAGCGTCTCGTGCGCCTCGACGACAAGGTGCGGCTGCATCCGCAGGGGCAGGCGTTCCGCGCGACCACGGGCGGCCAGGCCTACTGGTACTTCGCTCAGCCGTACCCCTTCGTCCGCGTGAAGGCCAACTGGAAGGCGTGGCGCGATCCTGCCGCTTACGAGGCGTTCACGTGCCTGGCGCCCGGCAGCGACTACGACAGGGACGCTCCGCCGCTGGACCGCGGGCTGGACGGCCGTCTCAAGTGGGGCTGGAAACGCAACACGGCGGCCCTCGATGTGAAGCAGCATCAGGAACTGGTCGCCGCCGGCAAGATCAAGGCCGACGAGGCGTGGATCGTCCTGCGCGACGCCGAGGGCGGCAAGGCGGTCCACGCCCACCGCGCGTCGGTCCACTGGAACGCCTTCCGCCGCCGCTGGATCATGATCCTGTGCGAGTTCTGGGGCACGTCGGCCCTGGGCGAAATCTGGTACAGCGAGGCCGATGCGCCGGAAGGACCTTGGCGGTGGGCACGCAAGGTCGTGACGCACGAGACGTACAGTTTCTACAATCCGGCGCACCACCCGTTCTTCGACCAGGAGGGCGGCCGCATCATCTACTTCGAGGGCACCTACACGAAGGCGTTCTCCGGCGCCGCCGTCGCCACGCCGCGATACGATTACAACCAGATCATGTACCGGCTGGACCTGTCGGACCCGCGCCTGGCGCTGCCGACGTCGTCGGCGCCCGCCGCCGGCAGCCCGGACGCGTCCGATGCCAAAAAGAAATGAGGTGATTCGATGACCGACGCTGCAGCCAAGCGCACGTACGTCGAGGAAGTGAACGTCGAGACGCAGGTCTTCGACTGGGGCAACCTGTCGTGGCTCTCCGAGCCGCGCGTCACCGCGGCCGAGAAGTTCAGCGCCGGCGTCGTCGTCCTGGAACCGGGCAAGGGACACACGCGGCACAACCATCCGGGCTGCGAGGAGATCCTGTACGTCCTGATGGGCGAGGGCCGGCAGGTGGTCGAGGTCGAGGGCGAGGAGCGCGAGAAGGTCATCGGCCCCGGCGTCCTCGTCCACATTCCGCCGGACTGCTTTCATTCGACCGTCAACCTGGGCGACGAACCGATGCGAATCCTGGCCGTCTACGCCCCGCCCGGCCCGGAGGCCGAACTCCGGGCCATGGACGGCGTGACCATCCAGCCGCCTCAAGAACCGTAAGGAGGACGCCATGTCCCTGTCGAGACGACGCTTTATCAAGGGTGCGGCCGTTGCTGTTGCTGCGCCCTTTGCTGCCGCCCTGCCGCGTGCTTTTGCGGCCGCAGGCACAAGCGGCGGGAAGACGAAGATCCTGCTGATCGGCCACCAGCCCGACCATCCGCCCGGCACGCACATGTACCTGCTGTGGTGCCACCTTCTGGCCAAGTGCCTGGAGCAGACGCCGAACATCGAGGCGGTCGTCTCGGACCGGTGGCCGAAGGACCCGACCGTGGCGAAGGGCATCCGGGCCATCTTTATCCACACGAGCCCCGGTGCGGACGTGCTGCTGAAGGGCCCGCACGGCGAGCAGGTCGAGACGCTGCTGAAGCAGGGCGTGGGCCTGACCGCGCTGCACTGGGCCACCGGTGCCCGCAGCCGGGAATTGGGCGAGCGCTACAAGCCGTATCTGGGCGGCTGGTGGCCGGGGGCGGCGGGCCACAAGACCACCACCGCCAAGGTCGAACAGTTGGCCAAGGACCATCCGATCTGCCGCGGTTGGTCGGACTATGACCTGAAAGACGAGTACTACCTGGCTCCGGACCTGATGCCCAACGCCACGCCACTCTTCAAGGTGCACGTCCAGGGCAAGAAAGATCCGGAGCCGACGGACCACGTCATGGCGTGGGCGTGCGAACGCCCCGACGGGGGACGCGCCTACGGGAACACACTCGGCCATTTCCACGAGAACCTGGGCATCGAGGCGTTCCGTAAGGCGCTCGTCAACGGGATCCTCTGGACCGCCGGGTGCGAGATCCCCACCGGTGGCGCCCCGTGCGCGCTGACGGCAAAGGACATGGAACTGCCGCCGGCGCCCGAGAAGGCCAAGAAAAAACGCTAGTACTACTGCGCTACGTTCCGCGCGGCGGCCTTCCCAGGCCGCCGCGAACGCAGTTTATGCCTGTTCCTGGTGGCCTGGGAAGGCCACCAGGCGGACGAGAAGGCGAAGTAGCGTCGTAGTACTAGCCGCCAGTGCCCTGTGGCCCCGCTGCCTCTGTGGCGAAGGAGACGCAACCATGCCGCTCACGCGACAAGAGGTCCTCGACAGGCTTCGCAAGCATATCGACTCAGGGCTCCCCATCATCGGCGGCGGCGCGGGCACCGGCATCAGCGCCAAGTTCGAAGAGGCGGGCGGCGTGGACCTCATCGTCATCTACAACTCCGGCCGATTCCGCATGGCCGGACGCGGCTCCCTCGCCGGCCTCATGCCCTACGGCGACGCCAACGCCATCGTCATGGAGATGGCCGCCGAGGTCCTGACGGTCGTCACCGACACGCCCGTCCTGGCGGGGGTGTGCGGCACGGATCCGTTCCGTCAGATGCCGGTGTTCCTGCGGCAGGTGCGGGAGGCGGGGTTCGCGGGCGTCCAGAACTTCCCGACGGTGGGGCTCATCGACGGCACCTTCCGGCAGAACCTCGAAGAGACCGGCATGGGGTACGGCCTGGAGGTCGAGATGATCCGCACCGCTCACGAGATGGACCTCGTGACCACGCCCTACGCCTTCTGCCCGGAGGAAGGCGCGCAGATGGCCGAGGCCGGCGCCGACATCATCGTCGCCCACATGGGCCTGACCACGAAAGGCTCGATCGGCGCAACCACCGCCCTGACGCTCGAGGAAGCGCCCGCCAAGGTCCAGGCCATCTGCGACGCCGCCAGGAAGGTGAACCCCGACATCATCTGCCTGTGCCACGGCGGACCGATTTCGATGCCCGACGACGCCGAGTACGTGCTCCGGCACACCGACGGCGTCCACGGCTTTTACGGCGCCTCCAGCATGGAACGCCTGCCGACCGAGACGGCCATCACCGAGCAGATGAAGGCGTTCAAGGCGATCCGGTTCGCCGACTGACCGGCAAACGCTCCGGGAGAACGGGCCAAAGGGACCTCGATGACCGCCGACATCACTCCGATACTGCCTGACCCGGCCGCCGGGCCGCGCCTGCTCGGAACGCGCCTCTCGATCATGATGTTCCTGCAGTACGCGGTGCCGGGTGTCTGGGTGCCGGTGCTGGGCCGGTACCTTCTGGCGCCGCAGGCCGAGGGGGGGCTGGGGTTCTCGAACTACGAACTCGGCCTGGTGATGGGCCTGGCCGGAACGGTCGGGGCGCTGGCGGCACCGCTGCTGGTGGGCCAGATTGCCGATCGCTGGTTCTCGACCGAGCGGGTCATGGGGGTCATGCTCATCGCGGCAGGCGTCATCAAGTATGTGACGGCCTACCAGACGGGGTTCTGGCCGTGGCTGGTGCTCTCGACGGCCTACGCCATCGTCTATACGCCGACGATGATGCTCTCGAACTCGCTCGCCTTCGCCCACATGACGGACCCCGACCGCCAGTTCCCCCGGGTCCGCGTGTGGGGGACGCTCGGGTGGGTCGTGGTGGCGTGGGTCTTCCCGATGGTCTGGCTCCAGACGGGCCTGGGCTTCACGTGGAAGCCGCCGTTCCTGGTGGGCACCGAGATGGCAGGTGTGACGGCCCGCCTGGCCGATGCGCTGAGGGCGGGCGGCATCGTCGCCGTCTGCTACGGCCTGTACTGCTTCACGCTGCCCAACACGCCGCCCAAGCGCGAGGCCGCGGCGCCGCTGGCGTTCCTGAAGGCCTTCGGACTGTTTCGGCGTCCCTCGTTTGCCGTGCTCATGGTGACCGGGCTCCTGGTGCTGCCGATCCACCAGGTTTACTTCATGCAGACCGGCACGTTTCTGTCGAGCATCGGTGTCCGCGACTCCGACATCCTGCCGGCCATGAGCCTCGGCCAGATCGGCGAAATCCTCATGATGGTCCTCCTGGGCATGATGCTCAAGCGGCTGGGGTTCAAGTGGGTCCTGTTTATCGGGGCGATGGCGTACTTCCTGCGGTACGCCGTTTTCGGAACGCCGGGGCTGCCCACTGAGGTGATCGTCGCCAGCCAGGCGCTGCACGGCGTGTGCTTCGCCTGTTACCTGGCGGCCGCGTACATTTACGTGGACCATCTGGCCGAGGCGGACATCCGCCACTCGGCCCAACAGGTCTTCGGCCTGGTTATCGGGGGCGGCGGGCCGATCCTCGGCGGCTGGTTGAACGGCCGCCTTGCACGCTGGTTCGCCGTACCGGCCGCCGAGCCCGGCGCCGCTGCGGGAATCGACTACATGCGGTTCTGGTACGTCCTGGCGGGCATCGGGCTGGTGGCGACCGTCGCATTGGCCATCCTCTTTCGGTCCGAAATCAAGGAGACCAAGTCCGCGCCGTGACGCACCGCGCCTTTTTCCTTTATTATGGAGGCCCGCAATCGCCGATTCCCTGACAGGAGAGCCCGCAGGGCCGCGGGTGCGAGTCGCGATTTTCTTCACAGCCGCACAAAAAAAGTGCTTGCATTGTGCGCTGCTCTTTGTCTTTATTGCGTCCTAAGAAGGGATTAGGTTGTGTTTAACGGGGGTCGCGCGTCGGTCAGCCCCCCAACAGCATGTTGGGTTACGATAGACGAGGTTGCAGGCAGGACGGAACGCCGGTTTCAGGGGGAAGGAAAGGGAGGCACCATGAACGGTTTGCGAGTTGGTCTGCTGATGCTTGTGGCCATCGCCGTGGCGCTTGGTACAGCGCCGGCCGCTCGAGCCGACAGGTTCTACGATCAGGACGACCTGTCGCTGTACCTCGACGCCGCCGCCGACGCCCTTGTCGACGACGGGGCCCCGGGCGAGGCCGCTCCCGAAGGCGAGCCCGCTGCGCCGCCCGGCAAGGGGCCGCCCTTGCCCCTGCACAGCCTCGAGGGCGTATCCGGCGGCGCCTGCACGCCCATGGCGTTCTTCGCCAATGCAGGCGCTCCCGGCACGATTGCGGCGCTCCCATCGCTTTCGTACACGTACCTCGTGGCCGGCTCGAAGGTCGTGAACAGCGTCGCCTACTCCCAGGTCTTCTACAACCGGATCGAGTTCAGTTACGCCTGGAACCGTGTCGGCCTCGGCGACTTCCCGGGCGACGTTCGAGGCATCGGGGTTCATCTCGGCCGGACGCACGTCCACATGCACAACTTCAACCTGCGCGGCATCATCGTGCCCGAGAACACCGGCTGTGAGTGGATGCCCCAGATTGTCGCCGGCGTCCACCTCAAGCACAACCCGAGCGTCCACAACATCGACGCCCGCCTGGGAGGCGGCGCCAACGCGCTCGGCTTCGAACGCGCGACCGGCGTCGATTACACCATCACCGCCGGCAAGATGTTCCCGAAGGGGTTTCTCGACAGGCCGGTGCTTGTGAACGCCGGTCTACGTTTTACCGAGGCGGCGCAGACGGGATGGCTGGGCTTCGGCGACACCTATCGCACCAACGTCGAGGCCAACATCGCCTGGGTGCCCTTCGACTGGCTCGCCATCGGGTACGAGTATAAAGAGAAACAGAACCCCTACCGCAGGGCCGGCAACCTCATCGGCGTCGAGGACGCCTGGCACACCATCCTCCTGGCCTGGATCGTCAACGAGCACTGCACCCTGGCCGGCGTCTACGGGCATCTCGGCAACATCGTCAACGGCGAGGAAAACGGCGGCTGGGGCGTCCAGTTCAAGTACGAGTTCTGAGAAACGCTATACGCCGATGAGGCGGGCGGCGCCGAACGCGCCGCCGCCATCGACGCGACGGGGCAGGACGTGATGCAAGGGGCCTTGATGGGCGCGCGTCCGCGCGCGGCCGTCAAGGCCTCTCTGTTATAACGGCCGGACCCACGCCTTCAGGCCCGGCCGCAGGGGGATGAACAGGAGTGAGAGGCTGATGAGAATGGCAGGCTTAGGCGCAGCCGTGCTGGCCGGCGCCGTGGCAATCGCTGCTGCGTCGGTGGCTGGCGCTGCTGAGGCGGCAGCGGGCGCACCGGCGGTCGTGGCCGACACGGCCAAGGCACCCGATACGGACCGACAGACACCCGCCGACCGCCTCGATACGTTTCTCGAAACGTCCAAGCACCCGTTCCCGTGGCTCTCGTGGGGCACCGACCTTCGCCTGCGCGAAGTCTACTTCAACAACGCCGTCGTGCCGAGCAAACGGGCCGCTGGGCACGAACGCCACTTCGAGCGGTATCGCTGGCGGATCTGGAGCACCGTCACGCCGCCCGACGTCTCGGACGTCGCCTTCAACTGGCGCATCGTCTACGAGCCGCGACCCGTCCACAAACCCGAAGCCCTCCAGGATTGGATCATGGAGGACATCCTCTTCGATCGACTCAACCTGTCGGTGAAGAACGCCGCCGGCCTGCCGCTGACCGTCACGGCCGGGCGGCAGGACCTGACCGACCTCGGAAACCGCTGGATCATCTTCGAGGGGACACCGCTCGACGGCTCGCGGACGGTCTACTTCGACGCCTTCCGCGGCACCTACGAAGCCGAGCCGATCGACACGACCTTCGACATCATCTGGGTGGACCAGGATGCGCGCGGCGACCAGTGGTTCGACCCTTTGAGGGACCGCGATACCCGCATCGCCGAGAGCGACGAGCGGGGCCTCATCGC
>Ga0307379_10012481_pt1 | contig 11071 bp, 11 predicted proteins | sample UN2MG_FD_202237 | JGI IMG/M metagenome (GOLD analysis project Ga0307379, IMG submission 202237) | Soil microbial communities from Risofladan, Vaasa, Finland - UN-2 | ecosystem: Environmental > Terrestrial > Soil > Coastal area > Acid sulfate soil | place: Finland: Risofladan, Vaasa | collected... | reverse complement strand
CGACTCGCTCGACGACTCGGGACTCGCAGGCGGCAGCTTCTTCATGGCGGGAGTTCTCCAAATACAAGACATGACCGGCTGGAACGCTGGCATGACCGCCGGTACCCGCGGCTACGTCGACCCGGCCGACCTCGATGGTCCCCTCATGGACATCAGGGACGGCGGCATCGGAACGTCGACGAAATACATCGAAGCCCAGTTCCACGAACAGATCACGTTCGAAGACATCAAAGCCATCCACATGCCAAGCTGGGTCTTCGAGGAGTACGCCATGGACAACGGGGTCGACACGGCCGAAGACCTCCGGGACGCCATCCTGCCGCCCGGCATCGAAATCGTGGTGTACGAATGAACCATCTCGTCGCCACGCAAGGCAAACGTAAGCTCTACGCCGAGACACGCGACCCGGGTTCGATGGCCTGGATCGACGACACGGCGAGAGGTTTGAAGATCAAGACCGGGAAGTCCGTACTGGCGATGCTCTCGCGCGGCTACTGGGTGCTCGCCGACGACGAAGGCAACGAGATCAAGAAGCATTATGGGCCAGGCCCACACGCGGGGACCGGTACCCCGCAGACGGTTCACGGCGGGAAGCATCGCGGTGTTCTGCCCGTCATGGTTGACGTGAAGATGCTTGAAAGGGCGGTGAGGCAAGGGGACGCGCTTACGCCTCCAAGGTTGGCGGACTATTCAGATTTCGACGAATATGAACGGGTACGAAACGAATACGACGCGCAGATGGACCTCTTCGACAAGATGAGGACTGTCGGGCCGGAGACGTGGCGACGCGGCACTGTCTACCAGCTCGCCGACCCCGACTCGATGGGTCTACTCGAAGTGGACGAAGGGTGGCGTCCAGAGTTCGTGGGTACCCGGTCGAAGCTCTCGACTCGGCAGAAGCGCCTCATGAATCGGCTCGAAGCGACAGTCCCCGGTATCACCGATTGGCTCAATAAGCGTGGCGTCTCTATCGCGTTCACGCCCGAGATGGCTGACGATAGATATGCCATCGGTGAGTTCACTGTCTCACCACACGCCGGTCCGCTCGTCTGGGTGCAGACATTGCAGTCGCCTATCTCGGCTACATACCAATGGGGGTCACATGATGATGACGAGATGTTCGACACGCTTCTACACGAGGTCGGTCACGCCGTCGATTGGGACGGCACTGCGACCGTCACACACATAGGGAAAGGCGTGAAGTTTGTCAGTAAGCAGGAACGAAACAAGTTCAAGCTCGCTGGCGGCAGCGTGTCGTGGAACTATGACTACAAGAAGATCATGGGGCTGCGTGACTGGTATGGCGGTGCCAGCGACCAAGTCCAGGCGAAATACAGGTACATGAGCGGTCCGCCGCCGTTCGCAACGGAATGGTTCGCCGAAGGATTCGAGCATTATGCGAAGGACGGTACGACCGGCAACGCCGACTACGACACGTTCATCGAGGCCCGTCTCGACGACTTCGACGACCTCCCGTTGAAGGTCACCGTGAAGAAGGCGGCGACACCGTCCGGCCTCACCGACAAGGAAGTCGCGGAGCTGTTCCGTCTGGGTGATCTTGTCGAGATACCGCCGTGGGTCGCTGAAGGCCGCAACCCGCGTTCGATGCTGAAATTGCTGCGACGGTTCAGCATCAAGGACGACATCAAGAAGCGAATCAGAAGCGAAATAGAGAAACGGATCAAAGCTATCCGCTACCGTAGGAGTCACGATGACGACGCAAACGATCAGTGAGTCCGTCGACCGGGAGCGTACCCGGCGCGTGTTGACGAAGATCATCGAGAAGCATTACGGCCCAGGCAATCACGCTTCCGGTACTCCGCAGACGACGCACGGGCGTGGCGGCAGGGACGCGTCGACGGGCGACATCAAGGAGGCGACGGACACTCAGGGCGGCATCACGATTCGCACCATGTCCGGTGACCGGCCGCAGCGCGGGTTCTCCGTCGCGATCAAAGGTCCGGGCGTGAAGCTCCCGAAGGCTCGGGCTACGGCGGACCGTGTCGGCCAGTTCATCCGCGACAACTGGGCGCAGCTCTCGAAGAAGGGCTTCTACTTGGGGACGTGGAAGGACGACGAGAACGGCGTCGTGTGGCTCGACGTATCCAAAGTCATGGACTCGCCGAAGTATGTGCAGGCGTTCGAAGCGGCCGTCAAATACGGGCGGTCCATCGGCGAGGAAGCCATCTACGATCTTCAAGCGGGGAAAGAGATCATGCTCAACGACAACGACATCGCAGCGTACCGGACACAACTGGCGGCAGCGGCATGAGACAGCTCGTATCGTTCCACGACATGACCGACGAGTCGGAGATCGACGGCGTCGTCGCAGAGATCATGCAGGCGTTGGGGCAGGAACAGGAAGCCCCAGCCGAACCCGTCGCGAAGCACACCCCTGGCGGTGTATCTCACGATCAGACGGAGCACGGCAACTGGTCGGACGGCTCGAACGAAACTCAGCCCACCAACGAACCGAACCGTGCGCCGCTCGGGACGCAACAGCGTGGCACCCAGGGTCTCCCTGTCGGCGAGAACTCGGTCATGAACGTCCCTGTCGAGATCGGCCGCGAGGACGCTGCGTTCGTCCGCGAGATCAACGACCGCTACCTCGCCATTGCCGGTCCGCAACTTCAACACATTGACACCAACGCCGGGATGGCCCAGATGTCTGTCGAGGGCGAGCGGCGTGGCATCGACACGATGGGCATGTACGGTCTCTGGGAGGGCAACGACTTCATTGGCTATTCGGATGAGCGTTCACAGTTCCAGGCCGAGGTGCTCGCCAGGATGGAAGCGGAGCAGATCGCTGCGAACGGGCAGGCACCGGGGACGGGAAGCAAGGCTGTCGTCATGATGGGTCTCCCCGGCGCTGGCAAGTCGTTCCTCATCAAAGACCAGCTCAACCAGTACATCGACACGCGCGAATACCTCACGATCAACGCCGACGACATCAAGAAGGAGCTGATCTATGGTGACACTCCCCCCGAGATCGAGGGTGTCACCGGTATGGAACTCTCGTCGATGGTCCACGAGGAGTCGTCGGCGATGCGGAAGGCGTGGGAGAAGAGCGCGATGATGAAGGGTACGAACATCATCTTCGACATCACGGGCGCGAACGGTCCGAAGACGGAGAAGCTGTTGCGGAAGCTCACCGATCTCGGCTACGACATTGATCTCGTCCACGCTGACGTGTCTGTCGAGGAGGCCCAGGCGTCAGCGATGCGTCGTGCCGCTTCGGGTCCCAACGTGGAGATGGGTGAGCTTGACAGGGTTGTCCCGTCGGGGTTCATCGACGCGATGCGTGCACAGGGTTCCGAGGGTTCCGACGTTATCGACCAGAACTTCGACAACTACCTTCCCTATGTGAGCAACGCCATGTGGTTCCGCACTTACCCGTTGAATGTCGAGCGTGACAAGAAGGATCATAAGCCAACCGAACTTGTTTGGAGTTCAGGATGAGTGCCATCGAAGACATCGTCGGAAGGTACGCGCAGGGTCAGACTGATCTACAAACTGCGGTCGGTGAGATGCGTCAAGTCAAGGCTGCCCCCTACGAGCATTCCAGCCCTTATACGAATGAATGGCAGGAACATGAGGGTGGGTGGGTAGAGTTGTTCGCATCATGCGTTATGTACGACTGCACAACCGAAGAACTCGGCCTGTTCCGCCAAGCCCTCTTCGCCACACCAATAGGTGCAGCGGAAGGGCAGGCGGAGAACTACGACGACGTTCTCGGTCCGCAGAACCTCATGGACCTACTCGGCGGTGACGAAGGCGAACTCGTCATAGCCCCGGTGAAATCCGACCCCGACGGGGACGGCGGGGAAGAGGTCGCCAAACACACCCCCGGTGGGGTTGAACATGACCAGGATGAGCACGGTAACTGGTCGCAAGGACCGTCAACCGACCCCACGTCGGCGGGACCGAACACCGGCTCGTACGGCGGCGGAACCATCGGGCAGACCGGCGGTGCGGAAGCGACCTCCACGCAGCCCCCCGCGACCGACACGGCAACCCAGCCGCCACAGGCAGACACACGACGCTCAGGTGGTCGAGCCTCACGTCCGAAGACCCTCGCCGAACTCTCCGGCCAAGACAGGGTCCGTGAACGCCTACAAATCATGGTCGACGCTGCCCGCAAACGCGGCGAACGCCTCGACCACGTCCTGTTCACCGGCCCCCCCGGGCTGGGCAAGACGACGATGGCGAGAGCGTTGGCAAACGAGATGGGTGCCAAACTGAAAGTCGTGACCGGCCCGAACCTCACTGACCGTGACACCATCATCAGCATCCTCTCCGAACTGGAAGACGGCGACATGCTGTTCATCGACGAGATTCACGCCGTCCCCACCAAAGTCGACGAGATTCTCTTCCCCGTGCTCGAAGACCAGACAATCGACGTGCCCACCAAAGATGGTACTGCCCAACTCCAAACCCCCGACATCACGTTCCTGGGCGCAACGACCGATCCCCAAGGCGTAGCCAAGCCTCTCCGTGACCGGTTCGGTGCCGTCGAACGGCTCGACTTCTACAAACCAGCCGAACTTGCTGGCGTAGCGAACCGCAGTGCCGGTGAGCTAGGGGTCACTCTCGATGACGACATGGCTATGGAGTTTGGGGTGCGCTCCCGGGGAACACCAAGAATAGCCAACCGGTATGTCCGAAACTTCGACAGGTACCTCGCCGCCACCGGGGCAGAATCAAACATGACATCCCTCAACAAAGCATTCGACGTGTGGGAGATCGACCGTCGCGGACTGACGAAACAAGACCGCGATGTCATGTCGACGTTGAGCAGTCTCGGCACGGCAGGCATCAACTCGCTCGCAGGGTCGTCCGGTGTCACAGAAGACGAGATTGCGTCCGTCGTCGAACCGTACCTGCTCCGCATCGGGTTCATCCAACGCAACCCGGGAGGCCGCACGCTCACCGCTGCCGGAATGGCCCACCTTGAAGACGTGGGTGCCGACGACCTCGAAGTGTCGAAGCGGCTCGGCGTCGGCGACCCCATGTTCACCGCCCCCGTCGAAATAGCGAAAGCCGACTCGCGCAAGAACATGGTGTTCGGCTGGGCCAACGTCGCGTTCAACGAAGGCGGACAGGTCGAAGACCACCAGGGACACATGATCGACGTTGACGAACTAGAGAACGCTGCGTACAACTTCTCGGTCAAATACCGCAAGTCGGGTGACATGCACGGTGGTGTCGGATTCGGCGACCTCGTCGAGTCGCTGATCGTCACGGAAGACAAGATCGAGAAGGGCGGGTTCCCACCCGAGATGCTCGGCAAATGGTGGGTCGGGTTCAAAGTACCGGACGAAGATTGGAACCGTGTCGAGTCCGGCGAGCGTGCCATGTTCTCCATTCAAGGTAGAGCAAGGCTCGAACCGTTCGACAGGGTATGATGAGAACACCGGAGCGCCTGGAGCGCCACAACGAGGGAGACCTTGATGGCGCAGAAACAGAAACCGAAAGCTGACAAGAAGGTCGCGTACAAGCGACCGACGAAAGCTGTTCCGGCGAAACCAACCTACGAGCAGCTCCTCGCGGCGCGGCGCGAAGCCGAGGTCGCCCAGGAGAACATCAAGGTCGCTGTCCGTCGACTCCGGCGCGAGAAGTCCTTCTACGGTGACTTCACCCAACGCGACCATCTCATCGCCGAAGCAACCGAACAGCTCACCGTCGCACGCGAAGAAGCATCCGAGGCGAGACTCCGGTTCGACAAGCTCTCGATGGAGGCGAAGCCATGACGAGACGCAGATTCAAGCTCCGCAATTTGGAGGTCGACCGGGTAGACCTCGTCGACAAGGGCGCTAACCAGTACGCCGAAATAGTCATCGCCAAGGGCCGTGACGAGAAGCGTGAGAGTATCGCTACAAACATGCGCGACGGCTACCCGGTCGACACCCAACTGAAGAACGGACCGACACCGACGGTTCGCATCCGGCGCAAGAAGAAGAAGAAGGGTTCCGCCGACGCTGAACGCAACGCCGCCGAGATGGGATCGGCAGGAGCACCAGTAGCTCCCCCAGCGGAGAAGCCCAACCCGTTCGCGAAGCATCACGGACCGGGAGCACACGCCAGCGGATCATCCCAGGATGTACACGGCAAAGGTGGTGGGGGGAGCAAGAAACCATCCAACGCCGGATCGAGCAACAAGGGCATTCCGAAGGGCAAGGAGGGCGGCTACAGCCGTCCAGGTGGCGGCGTACCGGCCGACGAAGGCACCCAGGAGTCCATGTTCGAAGAGAAGCTCATGGGTGAATACACCGTGAAGCCGGAAGTCAAATCCCGCGGCCTGAACCGCGCGGACTACGAACGTGCCCAGTCTCGCGACAAGCGTGCCGGTGAAGGCGGAATCGGTGGAGGTCTAGGTCCACGGATACCGACCAAAGAAGGCAACAAGGGTATGCCGTCGTCGGATGCCAGCCGTGCCAACGAGACCGAGATGTGGGACAGTGCCGCAGCGAACGATTCGGGCGGTGACGCCAAGTTCGAGAACTGGATGAATGCTGCCGACATGGAGGTCTCCCGTAGGGCCGGTCTCTCGATCCACGACCTCGCCGACATGAACTACCGCGACATGTACGAGGACGGTTTGAGTCCAAAGAGGGCTGCCGGTCGTGCGCTTCGCAACGAAGGGTTCAACGGCGGGATGTTGAAGGACGACAATTGGAAGACGGGCATCGGAAGCGACGATCTTGGGACGGGGGAGCCACTGAAGCACACGGTGTCGCGTGCTTCCGCCGAGAAGAACGCTCAGGCTCTCCGGTTCATCTCCAGCGCGAAGGCCGTTGGGGTCATGAGTCCGAAGGAATGGTCACATGCCCGTGACATGATCCAGTCTGGTCGCAACGACAGCATGGTCAAAGAGTTCTCCAACAATTGGATGAAAGCCCACGATGCGGCGAGCAAGGGCAGGGGTATGGGTCCTGGCAAGGCGAACAGCACTTCAATCAGGGCGATCATCAAGGAGACGTACAGTGGTGGCAGCATAATGTCCGGTTACGAAGCCGACATGAAGAGGCTCGACAGTACGGTCGACATGCTTCGCGGCAATCAGGACAAGATCAAGAAGAAGATCAGGAAGGCGTTCCCGCCACCGAAGCCGAAGCCTGGCGTCCCGGTCGATCCGAGGGCCGCGGCGGTCCCCGGCAAGCCGGTTCCTCCGAAGCCTGGCGTGAAGCCCGGGATGCCCCAGTTGAAGGACGTGGTTGGGAAGCCTGGTGCGCCTGGTGCGATCCCGGGTCAGCCCGCCGCTCCGGCCCCTCCGGGCGGTGTGGGTCTCGGCATTGATCCGTCACAGACACCAACCCCGGGTGCTCCGACCCCTGGCGCTCCGGTTGCCCCTGGCGCTCCAGCCCCAGGTCCGGCCGCTGCGCCTCCTATGGGTAAACCGGCTCCTACGCCTCAGCTCTCCCCCAACCCGGGGGTTCCGCCTCTCGGTCCGGGTTCGGCTCCGGGGAAGCGACCCGTCGCGACCCCTGCCCCTGTGCCCGGGAAGAAGCCACCACCGAAGGCCGCTGCGCCTCCTAATCCGCTGATGGACGACAAGAAGAAGAAGCTCGCCGATCAGATGAGACAGAAAGGTGCGCCGCCCAGCGGCGGGAAGCCTTTCTAGGTGATTGCAAGAGCCGTCGAGCGTGGTACGCTTGCGGCTAGGAACAGATGAGCGCCTGGAGCGCCGACCGTCCACGGAGGTACGACCACATGGACGAAATCGACGCTCTCGTAGCAGAATTGCCCGACGAAATCGTTGACTACATCGGCGATTTGCAGGACTCAGTCGAAGAACTCACGAAGCGGCTCGACGCCGAGTTCGAAGAGGACGACGACACCGACCCCATCGAGAAGGCTCTCGGTTCGATGGACCCGGATGCGGCCGCAGTGATCCAGGAGAAACTGGCTCGCCTCGACGCACTCGAAGAAACCGTCCACACGTCCGCGATTGAGAAGGCCGACAGCGAGTACATCGCGAAGGCCCGCGCATTCGACGGACTCGGCGACCCATCAGAAATCGGACCGGCTTTGCGCCGTCTCGCCGAGGTGAGTCCCGAAGATGCCGACCTGATCGAGAAGGCTCTCGCCGCCGCGGCAGAGCAGACCAAGACCAGCGACTTGTATGAAGAACTAGGCCACGCCATCGCCAAATCCGGTGATGCCGAAACCCAGGTCCACGCAATCGCGAAGTCCATGCAGGACGCGGACCCTTCGCTCTCCGAAGAGGAAGCCCGCTCAATCGCGTGGGAACGTAACCCGGAACTCTATGACGAGCACTTCCGGGAACAGCAAGCGAAACAGCGTTAGGAGGCATTCATGGCCTATGAGATTCCCGGACGGACTATCACGCTGGCGGCTTCAACCGACCTGTCGGCTGCACAGTTCCACTTTGTCGGTGTAGGTTCCGACGGCAGGGCAGCGTTGTCGATCAACTCGACAAGCGAAACCAGCGTGCTCGGCATCCTCCAGAACAAGCCCACCGAAGACCAGGCCGCGTCGATCATGATTGACGGCGTGTCCAAGGTCATCGCAGCGGGCAGCACGCTCGCAGCCGGAGACCTCGTCGGTAACACGACGGCAGGCAGGGCTGGGGTGCGTACGGCCGGAGACAGGATTCGCGGACAGGTCCTTTACGGATCATCCGGCTCGACCGGACGCGTCCTGACGATGGTCCTTCGAGACGGAACCACCGGCTAACCCCGGTCTGAGTAAATGAAGAATGAGAACGCCACAGAGCGTCGGAGTGAGGAGGCGTAATGCCACAACCCACCATCTCCGATGTGCATGTGGATCGTCCGCTGACTGACCTGTCCGTACGGTTCAGCCAGAAGGCCGACATGTTCATTGCGGACAAGGTCTTTCCGAACATTCGTGTTCAGAATCGTTCGGATAAGTTCTACACCTACGACCGCAGCTATTGGTTCAAGAGCGACGCACAGCTCCGTGGACCCGGAAGCGAAAGCGCCGGGTCGGGCTATGCCGTCGGCACCGATGATTTCTCGTGTGACGTATACGCGGTGCACCGCAACCTGAGCGATCAGGTTCGTGCCAATGCGGATTCGCCGATCACGATGGATCGGGACGCCACCGAGTTCGTCACGCAGCACATGTTGCAGCGGCGCGAGCAGGCGTGGGTCACGAACTTCTTCACGTCCGGCGTGTGGGGAACCTCCGTCACGGGCGGGACGAACTTCACGGTCTGGAACGACTACGCCAACTCGGACCCCATCCGGGACCTCCGCGACGGCGTGTTGAAGATGGCGAAGAACACAGCGTTGAAGCCGAACACGCTCGTCATGGGCGCAGAGGTGTGGGATTCGCTCCAGGACCACCCCGACTATCTCGACCGCATCAAGTGGACGCAGAAGGGTGTGGTCTCCGAAGACCTCATCTCGTCCCTCGTCGGCGTCGACAAGACGTACGTCGCCTGGTCGGTGAAGAACACGTCCGCTGAGGGTGAGACCGCAGCGTACGACTTCAACCTGGGCAAGAACGCCCTGCTCCTGTACGTTCCACCGTCACCGGGACTCAACACTCCGGCAGCCGGTTACACGTTCTCGTGGAGCGGACTGTTCGGCTCCGGCTCCAACGGCATCCGCATCAAGCGGTTCCGCATGGAGTGGATCGAGTCGGATCGTGTCGAAGCCGAGGAAGCCATCGACCAGAAGGTCGTAGCCAGCGAGCTTGGCTACTTCTACGGTGGAGCGGTCGCCTAACCATGCCGTATCTTGTCCGACGACGGATGGACCTGGCCGGGAAGACATACTCCCCGGGTGACCAGATCACCCAGGGTGTCATCGACTCCATCCGTCCCGGACGATTCGATTCAATGGTGCGTCTCCGTCATCTCGAAGAGGTGACACCGAACCAGGCGGCGCGGGAAGCACAGGAATCGAATCCATCCCCCGAAGAAGGGGAATCGTGTTCAGTATGTGGTGGCGGTCCGTACCGCAACCTCAAAGGACATATGACAAAGATGCACAAGGCACAGGAGGCGTAACGCATGGCATACCAGAAGAGACCACTTCGCGAAGTTGCCACTGGTGGCCGCTACGAGATGGTCCAGGAACTTACATCGACGAGCACCGGCACGGCAATCGAGCCGTTCGGCCTGACCACCATCACGTCGGCTTCGACTGACAGCACCAACACGTTCGGGATGAAAGCGGCGAAGAACGCTGGCGTCCACAAGTACATCGCGGTGACAGTCGGCACGACCGACAGTGTCGTCCTAACCGGCAATTCGACGCTGGTGACGTTCTTCGGTTCGACGGACGCGACGTGCACGTTCTCGACCGGGACCGGGGAGAAGCACCTCCAGTTGATCGCCACGTCCGCAATCGAATGGGCCGTCGTCTCACAGTCGACCGGGGTAACCTTCTCGGCGTAGGAGACTTTCCGCTACAGTCCAGGAACATGACAGCTACAAAGACCCGCAAGAGCAGCAAGCCAGCCGCGAAGGTCCAGAACCCCACGGTGCATATCGTGGGGTTCGCTCCATCATGGGTGGAAACCCCGTGGGATGACGACGGCGAACGGTGGGGCATGAACGCCCTACACAAGATCGCCCCCGACAAGCCATTCGACCGGTGGTATCAGCTCCACGACATCGACGAACATCACAAAGAAGACCGCGCCGAACACATCGCGTGGCTACGCGGATCGAAGCTCCCCATCATCATGTGGCCGGAGCACGTCGAGAAGTACGGCAAAGAGATACCCAACGCCGTCGCGTACCCCAAAGACGAGGTCATCGCGATGTTCGGGAAGTACTTCACGAACACGGTCAGTTGGATGATCGCCCACGCACTGTTCGAAGATCGCGAGAACATCTCGGTCTTCGGTGTTGACATGGCCCAGGACAGTGAATACGGGAACCAGCGTCCGTCGTGCGAGTATTTCGTCGGCTGGGCGCGCGGCATGGGCAAGACCGTATTCATCCCGGCGACCTCCGATCTCTTGAAGGCACCGTTCCTGTACGGCGTCGAGGACGGCGGGGCGTTGCGGACCAAGATGGTGAGTCGGCAGAAGGAACTCCAGGAACGCAAAGCCCATCTGGAAGGCCAGGCGG
>Ga0307379_10012480_pt1 | contig 11071 bp, 2 predicted proteins | sample UN2MG_FD_202237 | JGI IMG/M metagenome (GOLD analysis project Ga0307379, IMG submission 202237) | Soil microbial communities from Risofladan, Vaasa, Finland - UN-2 | ecosystem: Environmental > Terrestrial > Soil > Coastal area > Acid sulfate soil | place: Finland: Risofladan, Vaasa | collected... | reverse complement strand
GAAGTTCCAAGCTGCCGGGAAGACGCTCAAGGACCTGTTCAAGTTTCTGATCCAGCAGTTCGGCGAGGGGATGAAGCCATACGCGGTGCGCTTCGCCAAGGATCTCGAGTTGTCGTCTACGCTCTCGCCGCCGGCGAACCCGTCGATCGCGATGGCGCACTGGGTGCAAGGAAACCTGACTGCTGGCAGGAGCATGACGTGGCAGGAGCTTTTCGGCCAGGCCGACAAGTCGTTCGGCGGGACCCAGGCTGAAGGCACCTACACGCCGAAGGATGCCTACGACGCGATGGAAGCGGGGGTGAACCTCTACATCCGCAAAGGCGGCTGGACGGCAAGTGGATCCGCTGCGGATGCCGAGGTAGACATCGCGAACCTCGAACGCATGACGCAAACGCTGCCGACGCAATCCAAGCGCACGGCCGAGACGGACGAGTTCCAGCAGTTCTCTACGCCGCCCGCCTACGCCTACTTGCTCAACTGGGCGGCCAACCTGCGCCAAGGCGAGACGGTCATGGAGCCCTCTGCCGGGATCGGCGGTATTGCCATCTTTGCAGACAACGCCGGCGCGAGCCTCGTCTTGAACGAGCTCTCGAAACGTCGCGCCGGAGTGCTGCAAGCACTCTTCCCGCGCGCGCGCCACTTCTCCGAAGACGCCGCGCAGATCGACAACATCCTGCCAGATTCAATCGTCCCGACAGCAGTCGTGATGAATCCGCCATTTTCAGCTACCGCTGGTCGCAAGGAAGGCACCCGGGACACGATGGAAGGGGCTCGGCACATCGAGCAAGCCCTACGACGACTGGCGAAGAACGGGCGTCTTGTGGCGATTGTCGGCGAGGGGATGGCTGCCGACAAGCCCGCATTCAAGGAGTGGTGGACCAAAATCCAGAAGGCATACAATGTTCGGGCGAACATCGGGATCGACGGCTCGGGCTATGCCAAGTATGGGACGACGTTTGACAACCAAGTCCTAGTCATTGACAACGATGGCCCGACCGTCGAACCAGTGACGACGGGCAAACTGAAAACGGTGGCTGAAGTCCTGCCGCTGTTGGAGGGGATCAGAAATGGTAGGCCGCAGGCGACTGAGCAGACACCGACGCATGACGCACTTGGTCAACCAGATGCCATTGAACCGGCTGGTGAGACCGCTCCTGCCGCTGGACTGGGTGGAACCACAGGTGACGTTGCACAGCCTGGCGCTGGTCCGGTGGCTGATTCAGGACGTGGGGGTGGAGGACCGGGGGGACCTGACAGCGGACCGGCTGTTGGAGAAGGTGGTGGAACTGGGACAGATCGACCCGCGCGAGGCGATGGATTACCTGACGCTGACGGAGGTCGGGGACGCGATGGTGACGCCGGAACACCTGAAGGGGCTGGGCCGGGAGGAAGCGGCGTGGTATCTGACGCAGGCGCTTTCGGACAAGATGGTGTCGATGGACGAGGTCTAGTCCAGCAGGGTGAGTTTACCGATGCGATTTTCGAGAATTACGTCCCGCAGCGGTTGACGGTCCCGGGGTCCAAACCCCACAAAGGCGCGCTGGTGCAGTCCTCGGCGATGGCTGCGGTCATTCCGCCGAAGCCCACGTACACGCCGAATCTCCCGAAGAAAGTCATCGACGAGGGCATGCTGTCGCTGCCTCAAATCGAGGCCGTGATCTACGCCGGCCAGGCGCATTCAGAGTTACTTCCGAACGGTCAGCGTCGCGGCTTTATGATCGGCGACGGAACCGGGGTCGGGAAAGGCCGCATCGTCGGCGGCATCATCCTCGACAACCTGCGCCAAGGTCGCAAGAAAGCGATGTGGTTCAGCCAGACCGGCGGCCTTATCAAGGACGCGAAGCGCGACTACGGCGATGTGTCCGGCGATCCGTCCCTTATCTTCGGCATAGGCGATGCGAAGACGAAGGTCACGAAGAGGATTCCCAATAGCGAGGGGGTGCTGTTCACGACGTACTCCATGCTGCGAGGCGAAGAGAAGAAGCAGTTGAGCCAAGGCGACGCGGCGGGCGGGAAGAAAGCGCCGCGTACTCGTTTGGAACAAATCGTCGAATGGGCGGGGCCAGACTTCGACGGTGTGATCGTTTTTGACGAGTCGCACAACCTGGGCAATGCCTTTCCTATCCGAGGCGTTCGCGGGGTCAAGCCTGTTAGCAAACAAGCGGTAGCTGGGGTGGCATTGCAGGAGCGGCTACCGAAGGCGCGCATCGTCTACGTCTCGGCCACTGCGGCGACTGAGGTTGCCAACCTGACATACGCGACTCGCCTCGGGCTGTGGGGGGAGGGCACGGCGTTCGCGGCGATCGGGGACTTCGTGAACAAGATTGCTGCTGCTGGCGTATCGGCGATGGAACTGGTTGCCCGGGATATGAAGGCAATGGGGTCCTACATTGCCCGGTCGCTCTCGTTCGATGGCATCGAGTACGAACGCGAAACACATGAACTGACAGACCTTCAACGCGAAGCCTATGACGTGATGGCCGGAGCGTGGGCGAAGGTGATGGATCGCATCAACGAGGCGCTCGATGAGACCGGCCAGGCGCATAACGGGACGGCCAAGGGCAACGCGCGCGGCCAGTTCTATGGCTCGATGCAGCGGTTTTTCAATCAGTTAATCACCGCCATGCAGATGCCGACGATTCTCAAGATGGCGAGAAAAGACATTGATGCAGGGCATGCCGTGGTGTTGCAGTTGGTGGATACCAATGAGGCCGAGCAGGAACGCCAGTACGGCGCACGGAAGCGCCCATCCGCCACCGAAGAGGAAATCCTTGAGGACTTTGAGTTCGGTCCGATGGATGGACTGATCGAATACATCAAGAACGGCTTCCCGATCCAGCAGTTCGAGTCATTCACGAAAGACGACGGCACTCAAGGGTGGCGGGGGGTATTCGATGCGGCCGGCGAACCCGTATTCAGCAAGGAAGCCATTCGCATTCGTGATGCGCTGATTGTCGAGCTTCAGGAAATAGCCAAGTCGCAAGCGATCCCGGGAAACCCGCTCGACATGGTGATAGAGGAATTCGGGACAGATGAAGTAGCTGAAGTCACGGGGCGCGGGAGGCGTTTCGTGAAGCAATCGGATGGCAAGGGCGGTTACAAGATCGTTGAGGAAAAGCGCGGGAAGAATGCGACCGAGGCTGATTCTCTGAAGTTCATGGACGATCAGAAGAGGGTATTGATCTTCTCCAAAGCTGGCGGCACTGGGTTTTCGTATCAAGCCGATAACAGGGTGAAGAACCAACGCCTTCGCCGCCACTATCTTGTTCAACCCGGGTGGCAAGCTGATCGCGCGGTTCAGGGGTTCGGGAGAACGCACCGCACCAATCAAAAGCAGCCGCCCGAGTACATTCTGGTGACGACAGATATAAAGGCGCAGAAGCGTTTCATTTCGTCGATCGCGCGTCGTCTCGACCAGTTGGGCGCCTTGACCAAGGGCGAGCGCAAGACGGCTTCTCAGGGCCTTTTCACGGCCGCCGATAACCTCGAGTCCGGTTACGCGGCCGCCGCGCTGCGCTCTACCTTGACGGACCTCCGGGCAGATCGTATCCCGGGGCTCTCGTTTCCCATCCTGATGGCGGAAATGGGCCTTGAGATCGCGGACCCGAGGACCGGTGGATTCATCGAATCCAAGATGCCGAACATGCAGCAGTTCCTCAACCGGATGCTCGCGCTGAAGCTCGACACGCAGACGGCGCTATTCGATGCGTTCTCCGAGCGCATGGACGAGTTGGTGCAGAGCGCGATCGAGGCTGGCACGTTCGATGACGGCATGCAGACCCTTCAGGCCATCAAGATTGAGAAGACGGTTGACGAAGTGGTCTACACCGAGCCACGCACCGGGTCCACGACGCGCTATGTCGACCTTGAGCTAACGCACCCCACGGTTATCAACCAGTGGGATGACGTTGCGGCGGCGGAGAAGGCGGCGGGCAAGGACTTCTCGGGGTACTACCGCGACAACCGCACGGGTCATGTGTTCGCGGTGGTTCGCCGCGGCCGGCGCGTACACAACGACGGCAAGGAGTATGTGAAGGGCTCGCGTTGGGACGTTTCGGGCCGCCGCCGTTTGATCGACAACGTGCTGAACATCGAGCGCGAGAAGCAGGAGACCGTCAAGAAGACCGTCGAGGATCAGGTCTACGGCGGAGACGAGAACGACCCGGCGCTTATCAAGGAGTACGAGGGGGGGCTGTATGGCGGTAAGCAGAAGGTGTACGGCAGGCACATCGTTGCAAGCATCGAGAATCTTGGTTTGGCTGCGGTTGAGGCGGAGATTCGCGAGGACGCGGAAGACACCGTTATCAGGAAGGACCTCGTAGAGGAGGCGAAGGCCAAGCTCGAAGTCTTGGCCGAGATCAAGAAGAACCTCGTCAAGCGATCAGTCGAGCGCCGGGTCCCGCACTACGAGAAGCTCGACCAAGCAACCGCTGCTGCCGAGTGGGCCGAGCAGGTAAAGGCTGCACCGAAGACGTTCACCGAGCATACGCACATGATCTCGGGAATAATCCTGCCGATTTGGGATCGCTTCGCCGATGGACAGACGAGGGTAGCGCGAGCTCAAACCGTGGACGGTGAGCGGTTCCTTGGCCGCGTGGTGCTGCCCAAGGACCTGTCGGCGACGCTGCGCAATCTCGGCGTGAACACCATGAAGAACGTCACCCCAGCGCAAGCTCTCGAGCGCGTGAGGGGCGGGGAAACCGCGGTGCTGTCGAATGGTTGGAGGGTTCGCTTCGCCAAGGTGTCAGGTGGGAATCGCGTCGAGATCATGGCGCTCACCGGCATGACCTCCGGCGATCAGAGTCTCCTGACCGAGCAGGGAGTGTTTAAGGAACGCATCAACTGGAAGGAACGCTGGTTCATTCCGTCTGGCGAGCATGAACTGGCTATTTTCAAGCGGATCACGTCATCGAAGCCAGTGGTCGAAATGGTGGGCAAGGACGGCGCTACTTCCTTTGCCCGTGGTGGGAAGGCTCCGAAAAAAGCCGTATCCCTCAATAAAGCGAGGGCCGCCGTTGCAGCGGTAGCGAGGCGCTGGAAAAACGCCCCGATGATTCACGTCATTGAGTCGATGGATGACGCCCCGGACATTATCAAGAAAAGAGACGAGGACGCGAGAAGCACTGGCGCCAAGGGTGACGTAAGGGGATTCATTCATCGCGGCGAGGTCTACGTCGTTTCCAGTGCCCACACGTCGGCAGCGGACGTCATCACGGTCTTGATGCACGAATCATTCGGTCACTTCGGTCTTCGCGGGACGCTGGGAACCGACATTTACGACGTACTCGACGAGGTTGCACGATCGCAGGAGGAAATGGTCAGAGCGAGGGCCAAGAAGTACGGCTTGGACTTCAACGACATTACCGAGCGCCGCCAGGCCGCCGAGGAAGTGCTGGCGTTTATGGCTCAGAACAACCCGCAAGCCAGCCTCGTCATGCGCGCGGTCGCGGCGATCCGCCGGTTCCTGCGGAGCATTGGCGTCGATCTGAAGCTCTCGACCAAGGACATCATCGTCAACTTCATCGTGCCGGCGCGGGAGTTTGTCGCGGAGGGTGCGGGCACAGAGCAGGGTCAGGCCGCCGGAGCGACGGAGGGGTCATTCTCGCGCGATAGGCCAAGAGGAAAGCCAACTCAAGAGTTTGGATTTGTGGGAATGCACGAAATCACGACTCAGTATCGTGTCTCGGACATCGAGAAATACAGCATCACGACGCCAGAGTATCGTGACGATGAAGTTGTAGCTACCCCGGGCCGCAGACAAATCAAGAAACCGATTCTGGCGGTTGTGCGGGACCCAGGCGATCCTGCTTCGTCTATCGAAATCGTGAACGGCTGGCACCGTGTTCGTCAGGCTTTGGCGAACAAGGACGAGTTTATTCCGATGAAGATGCTGTTCGATCCCAACGATCAAAATGAAATCAAGCGTTCCAGAGTGCAGCAACGGTTGGTGCGTGACGTCGAGACCGGGGAGGTAACGGTCGATCAAAAGCTCATTGCGGACCAGATCGACACGCCGCTATTCAAGGACTGGTTTGGCGACTCCAAGGTGGTGGACGAGAACGGCAAGCCGCTGGTGGTGTATCACGGCGGGGCGAAGCTGACGCAGTTCGATGTATCGCGGGCGATGGAAGGAGGTTTCTTTTTCAGCGCAGATGAGTGGTTGGCCATGCAGTTCCAGCGAAAGGGTGGCGCCACGTACGCAGTGTACCTGTCTTTGAAAAATCCGAAAACCGTGAGCGCTGACGACTTCGGGTGGTGGGAGAACAATGAGTACGGAAAAGAGGGTTATGTACACGACGAGGGCATGAAGGCGTCGATTATCGCGCAAGCCATGAAGGAAGGGTTTGACGGGCTAATTGCCGAGAATATCCCAGAGGGCGGCGAGGATTTTGAACCTAGCCACCAGTATGTGGCGTTCTACCCCGAGCAGATCAAGTCCGCCATCGGCAACCGCGGCACCTTCGACCCCAATAACCCCGACATCAGATTCGCGCGCAGCGCCGAGGATCAAAAGCTCATTGCGGACCAGATCGACACGCCGCTATTCAAGGACTGGTTTGGCGACTCCAAGGTGGTCGACGAGAACGGCGATCCGCTGCGGGTGTATCACGGTACGCCGGGAGGCAAGGACTTCTCGGTGTTCGATAGGATGGCCTCTGGACGTAGTGGCGCCGATGTTGTTGGATCGTGGTTCACCACGGCCAGACAAGCCGAGCTTTATAGCGGTGATGAAGGGTCTTTGATCCCGGTGTATTTGGCGCTGAAGAATCCGCTGATTATCGACAGGCCCATTGGCTCTATGTCAGCCGAGGGTGCGATTGTCGAACACAACAAATTGACTGAGCTTCAGAAGGAATTAAAGAAAACTGGCGGGCTTAACAAAGTCGAGCTTGCCAGCAAGGCCGAGCTTGATGCGATCGCCCTCGAGCGCGGTACAAGGGCATGGACGCCTGCGCAACGCAGGAAATACGAGGCGTACCGTGATAGTGGCGAAAAGAGACTCGACAGAATAAGGTCGGCGCTCGCCAGCAGAGACGATGATTCCATGCGCCAACTGTTCGATATGGTGGAAAAATCCGGCGGTGGCGACGCCCTCCGTACACAGTTGATCGAGCAGGGCTACGACGGAATTATCCTCAAGAACACAATCGGGGATAGTGGATTTAGACGCCCGCCCGCCGATATGTGGATTGCGTTCGAGGCCGAGCAAATCAAGTCCGCGACCGGCAACCGTGGCACGTTCGACCCCAATAACCCCGACATCAGATTCGCGCGCAGCGCCGAGGGCATCTTGGGCGCGGGCGGGGACTTTACCGAACTGGTTTCCAAAGTACGCCGCGGCGTCGGAAACCACCTACGCAGCCAGCGAGGCTTCAATCGCTGGTGGCATCGAACGGTTGGCACCCAGTTCCACAAGGCCACGATCAACAAGTGGTTCAAGCGGGTGTTCGACCTTGGGCAGGACTACCTGACCGACACCAGCCGCTACGCGATGCGGGCTGAAGCCTTCGCGCCCGATCTGCTTCTGCGCATGGAGGGTCTGCGGGACCTCGTCAAGCGAGGGATCAAGAAGGCCGAGATCGTGAAGCTCGCCAGGCCAGTGTTTGAAGGCACCCTGATCGCCAAGAAGGTCTATACGGACGAAGAGTTGCGCGAGAAGTTCGACCTGAACGATAAGGAGATCGACCACTACCGCCAGTTCCGGGCGGCCGTCGATAGCTCCCTCGAGGAACTGGCGCGCTCCGCAATGGCGAAGATGGCGAAGGCGGTCGGCATTCAAATGTCTGCCACGAAGTCGCTTCGCGATCTTCCGTTCGACGAGTACCACAAGGAGGTTAATGATCTGGTGAAGGCGCGCGCGCGGTTCCTGACTGACGCGCTGGCGGACTTGGACCCGGGCGCGGCGGACTATGCGCTTCGCAAGGCCAAGGTAGAGGAGGCGCGCAAGCAGGGCCCGGCGCTGGTGAAAATGTTCAATCAGGTACGCAGGCTCCAAAAAGAGGGCTACGCGCCCCTCATGCGTTTCGGCGAGTACACGGTCTACGTTACGCGCGAGACCGAGGAAGGTGAGACTGAGGAACTGTTCTTCAATATGTACGAGACCCAGGCCGCCGCGAACGAGGCGGCGATGGAGCTCGCCGAGGAATTCCCCGATGGTGATATTACTCAAGGCATAGAGGAGGGCTCTGGCGCGTCGCTCTACAAGGGCCTGTCGCCAGACACCATCGAGATTTTCGCCAAGGCATCCGGGCTCGACGAGGATCCGTTGTTCCAGACATACCTGCGCTTGGCCGCGAACACCAACAGCGCCATGAAGCGGATGATCCACCGCAAGGGGACGCCGGGATTCTCGGAGGATGTGACCCGGGTGCTGGCGACGTTCGTGACGTCCAACGCCCGCCTCACGTCATCCAACTGGCACCTTGGGGAAATGCAGGCGGCCGTCGACGCCATTCCGAAGCGCATGGGTGATGTAAAGAAAGAGGCCGAGGAACTGTGGAAGTACCTCACCGACCCGAGGGAGGAAGCCGGGAAGCTGCGCGGGTTCCTGTTCTTCCAGTTCCTCGGTGGGTCGATCGCGAGCGCGATGGTGAATGCCACGCAGCCGATCACGATGTCCGCGCCCTACTTTGCTCAGTTCGTGAGTGCGTTGAAGGCTGCTGCGCATCTGCGACGGGCCTCGATGGAGGCCGCCACGAACAAGCCCGGGGCCGACGTGAAGGCGCTCTACGACCGGGCGGTCGAGGACGGTATTGTCGCGCCGCATGAGATTTATCAGTTGATGGCACAGGCCCGCGGCAACGTCATGGGCTCGTCCGGCGGTGGGCGGTTCCTGAAGCTATGGGGTTCGTTCTTCAGCCTGGCCGAAGCCTTCAACCGGCGCACGACGTTCATCGCGGCGGCGCGGATCGCGCAGGAGACTGGGGTCACTGATGTCTACGACTTCGCCAAGACGGCGGTTGCCGATACGCAGGGCCTCTACAACAAGGGCAACCGGCCCAACTGGGCGCGGGGCGCGTTCGGGGCGACGATCTTCACCTTCAAGCAGTTCTCGATTGCCTACGTCGAATTCCTGAAGCGGCTGCACAAGAACGACAAGCCGGCGTTCTTCTTGGCGCTCGCGATCCTGACGCTGCTCGCCGGGCTCGAGGGGTTGCCGTTCGCCGAGGACATCGAAGACGTAATCGACACCATCGGGCAGTGGCTCGGGCATTCGACCAACTCTAAGAAGTGGCTGCGCAACAATGCGAACAGGGTATTCGGCGAGGGCGTGGGCCAGTTCTTGCTGCACGGCGTATCGACGATACCGGGCGTCCCGCTCGACGTGAGTCTGCGCCTTGGCATGCACAACCTGATTCCCGGGACGGCGGTGCTGAAACCGTCAGAGACCAACCGCGCGCGAGACGCTATCGAATTCATGGGGCCGGTGGGCGGAGTGCTTGAGTCGGCTGGCCGGGCCTTGGAAGCGGCTGCCAAGGGCGAGAGCTACAGGGCAGCGCACTCGATCGCGCCGCTGGCGGTGAGGAACGCGCTCAAGGGCGCGGAAATGTGGGAGAAGGGCTACTACACCGACACGCGCGGACGGCGCGTTCTAGATACCAACACTGGCGAGGCCATCCTGAAGGCCGCCGGGTTCCAGCCCGCGAGCGTCGCAACCGAAAGTCGCAACATCAGCATTGCCTATCAGGACATTGCGGCGAACCGCACGGTTGAAGCCGGGATCGCCGACAAGTGGGCTCGCGCCATATTTTCCAAGGACAAGGAGGGTGTAACCGCTGCTCGCGAGGAGTTGCGGCGGTGGAACACGAACAACCCGGATCAGCGCATCCGCATCACGGGGGCTCAGATCGTGAGCCGCCTTCGTGCCATGAAGGCGAGCCGTGCGCAGCGGTTCATCAAGACCGCGCCGCCGGAGCTGCGGCGGGGCATTGCTGCCGATATTAGGTGAGCGTCACGTTCCTGATCGGCGCAGCGATCGCATGGTGTGTGCTACTCGCGATTGCTGCGCGCTGGTCGATTTGGGCTGCCGGCGTCGTGCTGCTGGTGGTCGCGGCACTTGTTTGAACGACGCTTCGATTGCCTTGTAGCAGACGATCGCGCTGATCGGGCGTTGGAGCGCAGTGATATAGGCGCTCGCCCGGGACGGCGACGACAGATCGAAGTGGTCCCAAACCACTGGCATGAGCGCCACCAGTTCCTTACGCTGCGCTAGGGTGATGCGCTCTTCAGTCATGGCTTCCTCGCTGCGTCGATGGCGGCGTCTGGACTCCCGCCTAAGTAAACACGGTCAGGACTCTCAGCCGGTTCCCACTGGATGCGGCATCTCCCATTGTCGTCACAGTCAAACTCAATCTGACCGGCCCACCACATAGCATCGACAGTTTTCCACCGCGCTGCGTCCTGCTGCGCCTCGGCAAGCTCTTGGCGCAACGCGATCATTTCCGGGACCATAGACTTGCCGCGCCTTTTCATTGCTTCGCGCAGGGCGGCAAGCTCGCGCTCGGCTGCACGAAACTTCGACCACCCCTCGGCAGCTTCGTGGTAGTACCCGTCTGCTTGACGACGATTCTCTGCGCTCTCGCGCTCGGCTATATCGAGCAGACGATGCGCCTGTGCCTCGCGCTCCTTCCATCCGTCCCGCTCGCGCTCAAGCTGCTCGATGAGGTCGGCGGCTTCAACCCCAAGCGGCGCTGGCTCAGTCATCATTATCCAAGCTGCCCCGACCTGAAGACGCGAAATCGTTTCAGGTCCTTTGAGCCAGAAGTTAGGCATGGCGCGCAGCCGCTTCACCAGTTCGTCGCTCCGCGTGTCGGTGGTCATGGCTTCCTCACTGCGTCCTGTTCCATTTTTAGCGCGTCATCCTTCCAGCTATTCGCGGCCTTGCGGGCTTGGGCTGCGTCCTGCTGCGCCTCGGCAAGATCGTGCTCGGCTACTTCAACGCGACGATCAGCTTCCTTCATCAGTCCAGTGTGAAGTTCCTGTACGCGGGCAAGCTCGCGCTCCAACCTGTCTATGGCCTCAGAGAATTTCAGCGTAACTTCGCTCTCTGTGGCGAGCATCTTTTCCAACT
>Ga0307379_10012479_pt1 | contig 11072 bp, 18 predicted proteins | sample UN2MG_FD_202237 | JGI IMG/M metagenome (GOLD analysis project Ga0307379, IMG submission 202237) | Soil microbial communities from Risofladan, Vaasa, Finland - UN-2 | ecosystem: Environmental > Terrestrial > Soil > Coastal area > Acid sulfate soil | place: Finland: Risofladan, Vaasa | collected... | reverse complement strand
CACCTTAAAAGTATTGCACTTGCGTATGGATTGAAATTGAATAGAGCAAAAGATTTTAAATTTGCAAGAATTATTTTAGTAAACCTTTATAATAGAGAATTAATATAAAATTATGGAAAAAACAAATATAAAAAACCTTATTGATCAAATGGAATTATCAAAATTACACAGGGAAAATTTAATCTTAACATTTGGTTCTGACGAAGAAAAATTAGAATATGAACAAATATGTCACGAAGAAAATTTGTTACTTGATAAATGGAAAGAATATCTTAATAAATAAGAATTGATATGACGCATAAAGAATTTTATATTTGGTTAGAAGGTTACTTGTATGGTAAACTTGAAAATAAACACATAGAAATTACGCCTATTGTAGAAAAAATGGGTCAAGTAAAAGATAATGAATTTAAAAGTAATATGTTACCTTTTCAAAATATACCTATTCCAATAAATCCATTTAAATCAGAAGATGATTTGGGATATCCACCAAAAATAGTAATGTAATTATGATTGAAGATATTAAAGTTATACACCTTAAGAGTAACGCACAACAACTTGAAACATGGATTGCCATGTTAAATGGTGAAATTATAGGTCACATATATATGGAACGAGAAGAAAGTAATAAAATAAAATTTTTAGATGCTTGGGTACATGAGGAACATAGACTAAAAGGTGTTTTTAGAATGTTGTGGGACACTAGATGGGAATATGTTAAAACTCGTTACAGTGGGTATACAGTATATGCTTGGTGTAAACCAGGATCACTACCATTATTAATTGAAAAAGGATTTACTGAAGGAGAAACATCAACTTATGTTGAAAAAACAATATATTAAACAAATAAATAATTAAAAATGAAAACACTATTAGTACTCTCTTTTCTATGCATTAGCCACATTGTTATATCACAATGGCAAAAAAGTATAATCGGAACTCCATATAAACTTGATGATATGCAAGTTGCTCAATACGATTTTCCAAATAGTATGACATATGAGGATGCAAAATATATGTGCTCAAAATTAGGTGAAGGTTGGAGATTACCAACTAAATATGAGTTAAATAGCATATATCAAAATAAAGACCAAATTAAAGGATTTGTATCACAATTACAAATACTGAATGATTCAGAATATTATACCGATCCTAACATATATTATTGGAGTGATACCGAATACGATGAACTTTATGTCTGGATTCAAGGATTTACAAACACAACTATAGCTATAACTGAGATAAGTTCATATCTATTTGTTAGAGCAGTTAATACTGAATTTACTATTTTTAAATTTAGATTTTAAATTTATCAAATTATGAAAAAGATTACCCTAAACGATTAAACTTAATTTAAATTATGAAAAACTTATTAAGCATTATTATTAGTACATTAATTATTACTGGAATATTTGCGGCCATTATTAATAATAGAGCAAATACCAAATTTAGTAGAGTAATAAAAGATAAAGAAAAAATAATTGATAGTCTTAAAAAAAATCCCCATGTAGATACTCTATGGTTATCATTACCGGAAGATTCCATCAAGGTTGAAATAGGAAAACAATTAAAAAAAATTCAATCTCAAAGGGATAAAAATAAGGCGTTGAAAGAATATATAATTTTCTTAGAAAATGAAAACCAATTTTTAGGTAGTGTTCTTGCAGAGAAAGAGTTAGAAGACGGTATTGAATAATAAATAAATTAAACAAATAATTAAAAATGAAAAAAAGAACACTCAACGAAATAAGACAAGAAAAAGAATTTGGTTATAAGGCACCATTAACAAATATAGAAATTAATGAGTTGTCAATAACTCAACAAATTAAAACCCAATTAGAAAACTCTAACATAAATGTTGTTATTACACCAGTTATGTATGACCCAGATGGGTTTACACCTGTGTTAGGTGTGTTAGTAAAAAACGAGGATTCTAGTTATACTAAAAAATATACAATAACGGTTAAACCTAACAATTAAATTATGAAAAGATACCCCGCATTATTCATTAAATGGTTAGCTAATCGTTTTGGATACAAAATAGGAATGATTAAAATTGATGGTAATTTGAAACGTGGTAAAAGAGAAACTTTCATACCTCACACAATAATTGAGGGTGATTTAGAGATATTGAGATATTTGGATATCTCAGGGTACCTCTTTAAAAAAGAACCATTTAATAGAAGTAAAAATGATTGATATGTTATATAGATTAAGATACAAATTATTAAAATATGTGTTGTATAATCAACGTAAGATTGATAAAACAACAAAGATTACCCTAAACGATTAAACTTAATTTAAATTGGAAAATTATTTAGAGGTGGGTCAAACACCACTTATCCCTATTGATATTGATGGGGTTATTATTTGGGGTAAGGCTGAATTTATGAACCCATCAGGTTCTGTTAAAGACAGACCAATCAAAAACATTTTGAATAGAGCAGTTGAGAATGGTTTATTATCCAAAGGAGGTACCGTTGTTGAAGCAACTAGTGGAAACGCAGGTATTTCATTTGCCATGTATTGTGCTGAAATGGGGTTTAAATGTGTTATTGTAATGCCATCTAACATGAGTGAAGAACGTAAAAAAATGTTACGTCTATATGGTGCGGAACTTATTGAAGTTGGACCTGGTGATTTTGATTCTGCAATTAAATTAAGAGATGAGTTGGCAGAAAAAAATGGATGGTTTAATGGAAATCAATTTGCATCGCCTTGGAATATAGAGGCTCATAAAGAAGGGACAGGTGTTGAACTAATGTATCAGGCAATTAGTAATAAAATTAGACCATCAGCATTTGTATTAGGAACTGGTACTGGTGGAACACTAATGGGAGCGGGAAAAACACTTAAAAATTTTTATTATGATATGGAAATTGTTGCGGTTGAACCTTCAGAGTCACCAGTAATGAGTGGAGGAGAATCAGGATTACATGGGATTCAGGGGATCGGAGACGGATCTAAGTTTATGGTTGATTTAGATTTTGTTGACCACATAATTACAATATCAACAGAAGAGGCAACTCAAATGAGTCGTAGATTATCTAAAGATTATGGAATCTTTGTTGGAATTTCTGCGGGAGCAAATGTTTTGGCTTCAGTTAAATACGGACAAAAGTTTGATAAGACAAACATTTTTACTATACTTTGTGATAGAGGAGACAGATACCTTTCAATATTATGATTAAAACTTTAGTACACTTTTCTGATTTACATATCAGATTATATAAGGATCACGATTTATACCGTTCAATATTAGAAACGGCAATTGAACAATGGCAAGAATTGTCTCCTGACCGTATTATATTTACGGGAGATTTAGTTCACTCTAAAAATCAAATGACACCTGAACTTATTGAATTTGTTGCTTGGATTTTAACTGAATGTTCATCAATTGCTAAAACAATTATTATACCAGGTAACCACGACTTTTTGGTAAACAACACCGAAAGACTGGATGCTCTTACTCCTATCATTAACTCTTTGAATAATGATAATATTGTATATTACAGAGATAGAGGTGTGTATGAGGATGATAACATTAGTTGGTGTATTTATTCACAATACCAAGGAAATATTCCTCCTGACATTATTGAAGGTAAGGGTAGAAAAATTGGGTTATTTCACGGACCTATTTCAGGTTTAAAAACAGATCTTGGATTTGAGTTTGGTGAAGAGGCGTATGATATTGAAAAGTTTGATGGGTTGGAAACCGTATTATGTGGTGACATTCATAAACGAGCTGAGTTCCAAATTAAAGGGGGTAAGGGTTATATGATTGGATCAACCATTCAAAATAACATTGGTGAAAGTATAGGTAGACACGGATATGGTATATATGATGTTGAGACAAAGGAGTATAATTATACTGATTTACCTAATCCAAAACCATTTTTGAAGTTCTCCATTAAATCATTTGAAGATATTGAGAATGGAACAGAAAGACTCCAAAATATTTAATAAAGAAACTCTCAGCAGCGTTGAGAGTTTTTGTGAACTCAATAATATTGAGGATAAAGACGATTTCATCTACCTTTGTTTTAAACAAGGTTTTGACATTAAGAAGTTTGGTCTTTTGGGAGAAACACTTAATGAAGGTGAAAAAGACTTAAAAACGGGTGGGATTGGAGAAAAACGGGTGGAAATTGAGGTAATCCGAGAAATACGGGTGGAAGTACCAGTTGAGGTTATTAAGGAGGTTCCTGTAGATAGGGTGGTTGAGAAAATAATCTATACCACTAATGATATTCAGATAAACGAACTTGGCGGAAAAATCGCCGAGTTGGAACAAGAAATTTCCACTAAAACTACCGAAATCGGTAGAATTAGAAAAGAATTTTCCACTAAAACGACAGAAATGGAAAATATTTTCCAAAATAAAATGTCTAAGAAGGATGAAGAGTTAGACGAACTTAGACGTAATTTAGACATTCCTGTAACAAATAATAAGTTAAATATGTTACAAGATACTTTACAGAATTTAAGAAATGACTTATCATTGAAGAACGATAAAATAAATGAATTAGAAAAAATAAACCAGGAACTACAAAAAACGGCAAATTTACAAAACGCCATTTATATGAAAGGTTCCAATTTAAATAGTAGAATATGATACAATTAGTAATGTTTATGATCGCGGCATATGGAATGACGACGATCTTAGTGTATGGATCCATTTTCAATGGATTAAGAGATAAAATTAAAATTGCAGGTAGTGAGGTAGGAGGTTATTTAACTAGACCTACATTTAAATTCATATCAGATTTGATATCTTGTATGTTATGTACTGGTACTTGGGTTGGATTTTTCTTATCTTTATTTTATTTTTCACCGGCTCATGAATTCATTGGACTTAATAAGTTTTTATCCGTATTTTTTGATGGAATGTTGTCCGCAGGATCGGTATGGGCAATCAATAGTATAATTGAATGGTTTGAAGAAAATAGACCAAGTAATAAATAAAAACAAATATATAAAATGGGAAAAAAAGACAAAGAACACAGAGCCAAAGTCGCAAAAAGAAACAAACGTATAAACCAAGAAAAATCAGGAATGCAAAAAGCGTTTGATAAGTTAATGGAAGAACAAATCCAAAAATTGAAAACCAATGAAGGTTTAAATGTAGGTTTATCTGGTGGCACAGTACCATTTGAAGTTTTTGATAAAGATCATTTAGATTCAATTGTTGATTTTAAATCAAAACACCCTGAATTAATTATGGGTAATGAAGAAGAATTACCATTTAACATTGAAGAGATAGATGTACCTTTAGATGTTGATACAACAGAAGAAGAACAAAAATAATGAATGGACTTGTTCAACCCACCAAGATTATTTAATTACAATATAATGATAAAAGATTTAGACTTTTCTAAGTACGAAAATCCTACAATACAAGTTGTATGGGAAGACCTACAAGAAAATTTCACACAAGATAAGATTAAGAGTGTTAAACATTATTTCCAAAAGAAGTATAACACTACCAATGTGAATGTGTTAACAAAGGCTAAGAACGTTGAGTCAGACACAATGCAAAGTATTGATGTGTCTGTTAATGTAACTGATGTTAATTATCAACTTGATCTATTAAAGAAATTTTTAGAGTCTAAAGGGTATACTAACTATACTGAAGATATCTTAGGTATTAACAGAATGGTTGAGAACCGAATGAAAGAGGATGAAACTGAAACAACACAATTCAAAAAGTGGTACATCAGGAACATTGAGTTTTCAAACTTCTTATCATATGGTGAGAATCAAAGAATGGATTTTGATAAATGCAACGGGGTTGTCGTTGTTGAATCAGATCCACCTAACTTTGGTGGGAAGACAGTTCTATCTGTGGATTTGTTGTTGTTCTTATTCTTTAATGAGACAACAAAGACTACAAAGGCTGAAGAAATCTTTAACCGATTTACCGATAAAGACTCGGTAGTTGTTAAAGGTGAGGTCACAATTGATGGTGAAGATTATATTATCCTTAGAAAGATTGAAAGAAAACTTTCTAAAAAAGGAGAATGGAATGTGAAAACAGAATTGGACTTCTTCAAAAAAATGGCCGATGGTAGTTTATTAAATTTCACGGGGGAACAAAGAAGGGAAACTGAAGCGTTCATTAAAAATTCCATTGGGACCAAAGAAGATTTCTTAATGACCATACTTACAACTGCAACCAATCTTGAGGAGTTATTGGAGTCAAAACCAACCGCAAGAGGACAGGTGTTGTCAAGATTTATGGGACTTGAGTTTTTAAAACGGAAAGAGGAAGTTGGTAAAGAGATTTATTCTGAATTTAATAAATCAAAGATGTCTAACATTTATAATTCGGAAGAATTAAAAGGTGATAACGAATCTTTAACAACAAAAATCGGTGAATTAAATGATCAAATTGATTTGATTAAATTGGAACTTAAAGATATTGATGATAAAATCGTTAAGGGAAAAGAGTATCGTGATGATATGTTGAAGAAGAAACACGGAGACATTGATAAGGAAATCAGTTTGATGAACCCGGTTAAGACTCAAGAAGAAATTGATGGTTTTGATAGAGAGAAAACAACGTTCCAACAAAAGTTAGAAGAACTTAATGTTGTTGAACCAAAGGAATTTTATCATGAGGATGATCACGATAAAATTAAAGAGGAGTACAATGACGTGTTCAAATCTAAAATTGAACTTGAAACACAGATCAAAGAGATTGAGAAATTGAAGAGTTCTGTGAGTGATGGTATTAAATGTGAACATTGTGGAATTGAGTTAATGAACGCATCAATAACCCAACAAAAGATTGGAGAACTTGATGGTTATATCATGCATAAAGACCAAAAAGTTGGGTTAATGCAGGTTTTAACAGGCAAAGAACAAGCTTTTGTTCAGTTAAAGAAAGACTTTGATGAGTATGAGAAAAACAAACTTATTAAGGAAAAATACGAATTGAGTATTGAAAGTTGTGATTTAAAGATTGGGGTTTTAAAAGGTAAGTTGGATCGTTGGGGTGATGTTCAGGATAAGATTAAAGAGAACACACAGATTGATTCAATGTTGATTAAGGCTGACTTAAGGTTGGATGAACTTGATCATCTTAAACGACAAAAAAACACAAACATTACAAACAATGAATACCAAATCAAAACTTGTAATGAAAAGATTGAAAACAATCAAAAGTTAATTGTTAAGATCAAAGAGGAAGAGGCGAAGGAAAGAATATACAAAATCTATATGGAAGCCTTTGGTAAGAATGGATTATCAAAAATCATTATGAAAACAATGATGCCTTTGATTAACTCTGAGTTACAAAGATTGATGGAAGATAGTTGTTACTTTAAATTAGTGATTAATATAAATGACAAAAATGATGTTGAATTCTTAATGATTGATAATAGTACTGGTATTGAAAAATTAATGGTTTCAGGATCAGGATATGAAAGAACAATCGCGTCATTGGCATTACGATCGGTACTTAGTAAGGTATGTACTTTACCTAAACCAAACATCGTAGTTTTTGATGAGGTATTTGGGAAAATATCAAATGATAACCTTGAAATGGTATCTGAGTTTTTCCAAAAAATTAAAGAATATTTTGATAAAGTTTTCCTTATTAGTCATAATCCAATGATTAGTCAATGGTCGGATACTATTGTTAAAATTAAAAAAGAAAATAATATATCAAAAGTTTTGTAGTTAATTGGATTTTATCCGTATATTTGTAAAACAATTAAAAACACACATATGAATTACTTACTTTTTGTATACCACAATGAAGATATAACAAACCCTGACGAAACAACTGCAAACATTGGGGCTGAGTTATCAAAAATTATGTCATCAAATCAAATTAAATATATGTTTGGTGATAAACACTCAATTTATCATTTCGCAAGTGATTTCTCTGTTGATGAGATTGATGATTTTTTATGTTTAGTTTCTAATGAATTTGAAAACTTCAATTATTTCCTAACTCAAAAAACTAAAAATGTCAAATCTAATTTTGATCAAGACAACTTATTACATTTACTTACGTTAAGGAATACTAATAGTAGAAAACAAACTCCACCAAAAAAGTTTGAATTTAAAATGGATCTTGGTAGTAATGAGGAGTTTGCTCGTATAGCAGAAACTATTATGGGTTTGGTACCTAAAAAAAGATGTGATTTAACCCTGGATGAACTTTTAGATAAGATCAGCGATCAAGGTCTAAATTCATTGACTGAAGAAGAAAAAAATAAATTAGACGAATATTCAAAAAACTATTAATTAAATATATGAAAGACAAAAATTTAGGGATTCCGATTAACCAAGAAGAGATTCAATATTATCTAAAAGATATTCGTAGAATTAAAGTAATGACACCTGATAGAGAAAAAGAACTTGCGGTTAAGATGAAGTCTGACGACACACCTAAACGTGAGAGAGAAAAAATTGAATCTGAGTTATTAGTTGGTAATTTACGTTTTGTGATTACGGTAGCCAAACAATATCAGAATCAAGGTTTAGATTTATCTGATCTAATTGCTGAGGGTAACTTGGGTTTGATGAAAGCGATTAAAAACTTTGATTGGCATAAAGATCTACGTTTTATATCATACGCAGTTTGGTGGGTTAAACAATCTATAATCCAATCTTTGAATGATAACGCAAGAACAATCAGACTTCCAGTTAATGTTGTTCAGGACCTACATAAGGCTAAAAAAGAAATTGCAATTACAGGTAAAGAATTAGAATTAAAGTTTTCATTATTACCATCTATGATTGATTTGGATATGACAATCAATGATGAAGGTGATACATTGGTTGATATGATTGCTAATCCTAACGCACTTGCTCCTGATGCGGGGTTCAACACTAAAGATATGTTAAAGAACAAATTAATATCTTTATTGAATGTATTAGATGACAGAGAGAAAGTGATCATTGAGGATTACTTCGGATTAAGTGGGACACCAAGAACACTTGAAGATATTGGTGGTGACTTTGGTTTAACTAAAGAACGAGTTAGACAGATTAAGGAAAGAGCCCTTAGAAGATTAAGAAATGAAAGCTCAGAACTATTTGATTATTTATAAAAAATTAAAAAATAAAAAACATGGGAAGTGTAATTGATTATATTGAATGTCCAAATTGTAAACAAGAAGCGTTTAGTGACTTCTATTACAAAACAGGTGAAGATTATATAAATTGTAGTAATTGTGGGTACCATTATGCTCAAACATTAAAAAGAGATGAGGACGGTAAATTTGTAACCGAAGATGGTACTGATAATTATAACTTTGATAATCTTATCATGGAAGTTTCGGAACTTAAAAACCCATTTGGTTCGTATCGTTTAAAAGTTTATCAATCACCGGCAACTCAAGTTGGGTCATTTGAAAATGAAGAACAATATAATGAGTTTAAGTTACAAATTGAAGGGGATGTTGAAATTGAGTTCTGTTCGGTATCTAGATTTGTTGATGGTGAGATCAAAGTTGAAATGATAATTGATAATGGACCTAAGGTTGATTCTCAAGGATTTACAATTGAGGATCGTTAATTTAAAAAAGATTTGGCAGATTGAAATAAAATACTTATATTTGTAAGACAAACGAAAAGGGTTGAACCGAGATTACCCTTACAACTCGGCGGAATGAGACACGATGTTCTCTGGGTGAAAATCCTCAATCTTACTCGTGATGTAAGATGAAATTACACTCCCCCATTGGTACCAGTGGGGGTTTATTTTGCGGTAATAACTAGTTGACCTCTACCGACATAAAAATCAGACTTTCGCATAACGGTTTTAATAATAAGATTAAATTCGTAAGGATTAACTTCTTCTATTAGAATTGGAATATTAAGTAGGGTTGATTCATCTTTAATTACAAACTCAACACCATCATATAACTCACCAATGACAATATATTGTACTATATCGTCCTTTACCTTAGATACTGATTTTAATATGTCATAATCTCTAATAGCATCACCACCTTCTGAAAAATGTCTAGATTTTTGTGATTCTGCGTGGGACTTCATTCCAGGTACCTTTCCACGTTGGTACCTTAAATTCATGGTGACAGTAAGATTTGCTTTGATCTCAGCAATCTTCTTTTCTAAGATTAAAATTTTACGTATTGATTCTCTAAGTAATGACATAATTATATAAATACCTTATATTGATATTTATAAATACAAAACAATTACTATGAAAGAAAAATTTTTACCTTGGTTTTTATTATTTTGTGCTCTTGGTCTATCAGGAACTGCCGCTTACTATAGTGTGGTAGGATTATCAGTGGTATTTGTTGGGGTTGCGTTACCTGTAATCATTATGGGATCTTTTCTTGAGATATCTAAGATTGCAATTGCAACATACTTACACGACAAGTGGAAAGAAACATACGGAGTCTTAAAAATATACCTTACAATCGCTCTTGTGACATTATCTTTGATTACTTCACTTGGAATCTATGGTTTATTAAGTACGGGGTTTCAGGGAAATATTGCAAAACTTGAGATTAATCAAAAAAAGATTGCAAATGTTGAAGTAAAGAAAACAAGATTCATTGAGATAAAAAACGAACAACAGAAAGAGAAAGATGTGTTAGATAAGGACATTTCAAAGTTAAGAGATGGATTATCTACCAATACCACAACACAATCTGTAGATAGAAAAACAGGTCAACTTATTACAAGAGCAAATAATGCTAACCGTAAATCATTTGAGGATCAATTAAAACTCACCACAGAGAATAGAGATAAGGCATCAATTCGTATTGATGCAATGAATGACAGTATAACTAAATTAGATATTGAGATACTTGATATGGAATCTGCGGAGTTGGAGGGTAGTGAATTAGGATCTATTAAATACATTAGTGAGATTTCAGGTTGGGATATTAAACAAGTTGCAAACCTTTTCATTTTACTTTTAATTTTTGTATTTGATCCATTGGCGATTACATTAGTTATTGCAACTAACCAAGCATTTAAAAAACACAGAAAAGAAGATACCGCACATGATACCGTACATGATACCGTACATGATGAAATTGAGATTCCTGAAAGTTATTTAACACATGTTATCCCCCAAG
>Ga0307379_10012478_pt1 | contig 11072 bp, 13 predicted proteins | sample UN2MG_FD_202237 | JGI IMG/M metagenome (GOLD analysis project Ga0307379, IMG submission 202237) | Soil microbial communities from Risofladan, Vaasa, Finland - UN-2 | ecosystem: Environmental > Terrestrial > Soil > Coastal area > Acid sulfate soil | place: Finland: Risofladan, Vaasa | collected... | reverse complement strand
TATGGATTTATACAATCTGACATATGTCAACATCATCAAAACCATCAATGAAATGGTCAGAGTATGCAAACCGGGAGGATATATTTTATTTCTGCATAGGTTGGTTCCTGAAGTGTTCCCTGGGATGAATTTGAATAGGGATACTACAATTGAGGGTATCGTCGGGATATTCACTATAGCGGGGCTGTCAAATATCAGAGCTCTATCGGTTAGGCGAAAAAATAATACATTGGAGAATTTCTATGACTAACTACAGATATAAAATGGACTACATTCAAATGCTCAAGAAGTGTGCATACGAACGAGGTGTTGGTAACTTACAACATCGTACGATAGCGGAATTTGCCTGGTTTGTGGAATCAGTTATCTGGAACGGTGACTCAAATTTTAAAGAAAAATATTATTTTGATTGGACTGTAGATAATGCATTAGAATTATGGATTGAGAAGTTTTGTGAGTATCACGCTGAACAAGTATTGATTTATAACCAGAATGAAGATATCTAAGGTTGATAAAATATGAGTCCGGCGTGTTGATCCAAAAGTCGCATGGCGCCATAATCCTCATTAACACTTAAGTTATTTTGGTGAGTAGGAAGTAATCCACAGCACAGGAATAGGAGTAAAATAAAATGAATAAAAAAGCATTAGTAACGGGAATTTCAGGGCAGGACGGTTCGTATCTGGCAGAATTGCTATTATCAAAAGGATATGAAGTATACGGATTAGTAAGACGATTAAGTACCCCCAATATTGTTAATATCGAACATATTTTAAGCGATATTACATTGGTTGAAGGTGATTTGACAGACCAATCATCACTAAATAGTATTGTAAAAGAGGTCATGCCTGATGAAATCTACAATCTGGCAGCACAATCTTTTGTAGGTACTTCTTGGAAGCAACCGATATTAACAGCAGAAGTGACTGGTTTAGGTGCGGTCAGAGTGTTTGAAGCTGCTAAAACATACGCTCCGGATGCTAAAATATATCAAGCGTCTTCAAGTGAAATGTTTGGAAAGGTACAAGAAACACCACAGACCGAATATACGATGTTCTATCCTAGAAGCCCGTATGGATGTGCTAAATTATACGCACATTGGATGGGGATTAATTATCGTGAAAGTTACAATATGAGCATATCTAACGGAATTATGTTCAATCATGAAAGTGAACGCCGTGGCATAGAATTTGTAACACGTAAGATATCAAATGGTGTTGCACGTATCCATCATGGAGTAGATACTGAATTGAGATTAGGCAACATAGATACAAAACGTGATTGGGGCTTTGCTGGAGATTATGTGGAAGCTATGTGGCTGATGCTCCAGCAGGACGAGCCTGATGATTTTGTTATTGCTACAAATGAACAACATTCAATAAGAGAATTCTTAAAAATAGCGTTTGGTATTATTGGTGAGGATTATAATAAACATGTTGTAATTGACCCAGAATATTATCGTCCAGCAGAAGTGGAAACCTTGCAAGGAGATTTCTCGAAAGTTAAACATATTCTTGGATGGGGACCAAAAGTATCATTTGAAGATTTAGTTAATAAAATGGTTCGGAATGATTTAACATTGATAGGTAAGGATTTGAAATGACTAAAAAAATATTACTTGTCAATCCGCAACAAAACCAACAAAAGAAGGGTACTAAAAATATGTATCCTTCTGGTGCATTGTTGCTGATTGGTACAATGTGTAAGCAGCGTGGACATGAAGTCATGATATATGAAGGTGCAACATCTAAACAACTGTTTGAAGATACGTTGAATGAGTTTCAACCTGGTATTGTAGGAATTACAGTTAATACATTCCAAACAAAACATGCTAACATATATCTAACATATATAAAATCACAATCTAAAGACATACTAACTGTGATTGGTGGCCCGCACCCATCCGCAATCGGCATACAATCGTTGTCTGATTTTCAGAACGCCGATATTGCAGTAATGGGTGAAGGAGAATATACATTTTTGGATATCGTTAACGACATCCCGCTTGATAAAATTGATGGGATATGTTACAATGGAAAACGAACACCTGACAGAAAACCAATTGATTCACTCGACCATATACCATTGACTGACTTATCATTAATCAATATAGATGACTATGAATCAATGTCAAATAATAACTATCGTTCAATGTTTATTATGGCATCAAGAGGATGTCCATTTCAATGTATCTATTGTAATAAATCTGTATTTGGTTCAACGGTTAGGTTTAGAGAACCCGAAAAAATTATAGAAGAAATCAAATGGTTGTATAATCAATATGGGATTACACATATTTACTTTCAGGATGACACATTCAATCTAAAACGAGAATGGATTGATGAAATCCTTAATCTGATTATTGACAATGGATTAAATAATAATATTTCATACATGGCTCCATTCAGAGCAAACAAAAATTTAGTAGATGAAGACCTATTACAATTAGCTAAAAAAGCGAACTTCAAAACGATTTTTTATGGTGTTGAATCTGGCAATCAACGTATGCTTGATGAAATGCATAAAGGATTGAAAATAGAAGAGATTAAACGGGCATTTGAACAAACACACAATGAAGGTATCCAAACAATAGCTGCATTCATTGTTGGTCTTCCTGGTGAGAATATACACACAATTAAAGATTCGATAAATTTATGGCGTGAAATCAAACCTACATATTCTGGATTTACACTTGCAACTCCATTTCCAAATACAGGATTTGAAAAAGACGTTAAAATTAATGGACATTTACTTAATAGCAATTACAATGATTATCGATGTGGTGGAAGTTATGTGAGGACAGCAGAACTATCCCAACAAGAACTACAATATTATTCAAACATTGCGATATATGGAGATACTCATGAATGGATTTATAAATTACCTGTTTTTACAATTGGTAAGAATATATTATTGAGACCATTGTCTTTGGTTTGTATGGGATTATACTGGAGATTGAAAAAATGAACCTATATAAGAAAGGAGCAACATATTATGAATTATAAAGTATCAGTAGTTGTGTTGACAAAAAACAGACCACAGTATCTTAAATTATGTCTGGATTCCATTGTTAAACAGAAATATAACAATCTTGAATGTCTCGTCATAGATTCAAACAGTGATAAAAACACATTGGATATAATTGAATCATACTATTCAAAAATACCCTTGCAGATATTTCATGTCGGGGATTGCACAATTGGTGCGGCCAGGCAGGCAGGGTTCAAACATTCGTCCGGTGATATTATAGCTTACATTGATTCTGATGTAGAGCTCCCACATGAACACTGGATCGAGCATATGCTTAAACCGTTTAAGTATTCACATATTGTAGGTGTGCAAACATTAGCTAAATATAAAGTAACTGACCATCCCATGCTTAAACGGGTTCATTCATCATTTGAATATAAAAATCAAACCATCAATAAAATTAATTATGAGCCGGTGGGTTTTAGTCACATTCTAATTAAAAAGATGGTTATCGCAGATGTAAACGGATTCAAAGATATTAATTTTAGAGAGGATACAGATTTAACATTACGGATAATGAATCGTGGATATTCATTTACATATTTGCCTGATGAAAAATGTTATCATTATCATGTTAATGGGTATCAATCATTTTTAATAAAAAAAATACGAAATAAAATACAGGGCGCTTTTTGTTTATTAAGGGGTATCAAATGAGTATCGTTGATTGGGATATCTACAAATCTGGTGATGTGTTAGATTTAAATATACCATCACCTGCTAATTTTATTGATGATATTAAAATGGATTATATTAAACCAATGTTACCGGACAATGGTATTATTGTAGAAGTTGGAGCTGGATCAGGGCGATTGCTTACACGAATTGGACTTGAAAACAAAGAGAAATATCGTCTCATCGGCATTGATTATTCGCCAACAGCAACAAAAATAATAAAATCAAATCAATATAAATTTGATTTAAACGGAGATTCTATTTGCGGTGATGCCTTTTGTATTCCTTTAAAAAATAATAGTGTTGATGTGGTGTGTAGTGGTGGATTATTAGAACATTTTACTATGAAAGAAGTGTTAGTTGTTCTCAACGAAATGAATCGGATATTAAAACCAGGGGCATTACTTTATGCTGATATTGTCCCACGTAAACGGACGTTATGTAGGCCGTTTTTAAAAGAACATGTTGGAGGATATGAAAATGATTTTGACAAACTCATGTGGAATAATCTCTTAACTAAAAATGAATTCATTGATATTAATATATTTAGTGGATTAATACTCCCCCCTGATTTTTACGGAAGATTCACTAAACAAAAACGAATACATGTAATATACTCTATAAAAAAAATTATAAAATCGTTAGACAACACATTTTTATCAAATTGGTTAGGATTTGCATATATTGTGTTTGCAAGGAGTCGATAATATGGAAATATTAGATATTGGATGTGGAAATAATAAATATAATAATAATTCAGACCACGTAATTGGAATGGATAAAGTGGATTTACCAAACGTAGATGTAATTCATGACATGGAGCAATTTCCATATCCATTTAATGATTGTTCATTTGAAAAAGTTATCATGCACCATTCACTGGAACATGTTTCAAAAGAAAATAATACGAATATTAAAATAATTGAAGAAATCCATCGAATATTAAAAACTAACGGTCTTTTAATAGTTGAAGTCCCCATAGGTCAATGGTTTTTGTATGATCCTACCCATAAGAACTATGTTGGGGTTTGGTATTGGAAATATTTTTCACATGATTTTCCATTTAATTATTATAGTTCAGTACGGTTTGATTTACAATCTGCTGAGTTGATTGGACTTCATGGCATATATCGTATTGAAAAACTAACATCATTGTTTAATTGGATGTATCAAAAAGTGCCAAGTAGCATAGAAAGATTCATTAACTTTGTAAATTTAGATATTGCAGTAAAATATACATTGAGGAAATCATGAACATAGCAATATTAACATGCAGTGACTTTTTAATCATAGGTGGAGCTGAACGTTTCATCATTGATATTGCCACTGCTTTAGATGCCACCATTGTAACAATTGGTTCAAAAGAAAATATTAATCTTCCGTATGATATCCATAATGTGAAGTTCCATTGCTTGAATATAAAACTTCCATCCGAACCACTCAGACAGGTGATCGGTATAAATCTATTCAGAAAACTAAAACTTAATTATGATTATTATATTTCTGTTGATGATATGTCGATGTATAATTTGAAAAACAAACCACATCTATACTACATATTCACACCACGCAGAGCATTCTATGATATGTATTATGATACAATGTCGACAAAACATGGATTGAAATCATTGGTGTATTCAATTGGTATATGGTTGTTCAGATTGGCTGACCAAAGATATGTACACAATAATATTAATCATGTCGCTTGTATCTCAAATAATGTACGTAATAGAATACGAAAAACATATTTACGTGATGCTTATGTAATTTATCCTTGTGTTCATACTGAAAAATATAGTTATGGTTCCCCTGGAGATTATTGGCTGTCAGTTAACAGAGTAGACAAATGGAAACAGGTGGATTTACAAGTAGAAGCTTTCAGGCATATGCCAGATAAACAACTTGTTATCGTTGGAAGTGTGTATGAAGATATGCAAACCATTGTAGATGCCGCACCCGATAATGTACACTTTATCGGTATTGCATCTGAATCAAAGTTACAGCATTTATATTCACATTGCATTGGATTTATCACTACAGCAATCGACGAAGACTTCGGTATTACACCATTGGAAGCCATGGCGTCAGGCAAACCAGTTATAGCAACCAAAGAGGGGGGTTATATGGAAACTGTGATAGATGGTTATACTGGTAGACTGTGCACCCCATGTGTTGATGAAATAGTGCAAGCAGTGATTGAAATATCTAAACATCCAGAGCAATATAAAGATGCTTGTATCAAACAAGCACAAAAATTTGATTATTCAATCTTCAAAGTAAAAATCCGAGAGTGTACATTATGAAAGTCATGCATTGGAACTCGTTTTGTGAAACGGATAAACAATCTGGAATAAAACGATATGAAGACGAGTTATACAACCATTTAAAAAATAAAATCGATATCACACGCATTCAAAAAACTAAACGCAACGTGTTTTTAGATAAATTTAAAAATGGTAATGCTGATATTGTACATGCTACATTTCAAAACTTGGCAATGCTTAAAATTACAAAACATCCAAAGAGATTTATAATCACCATACATGATCTAATTCCAAAGTTGTATTTTCCTCTTCGTTTGAAAATTAAATATATGTGGTATTTAAATGAATTTGTTTTTCCATTCATTGATGAAATAATTGTTGATTCTGAATATACCAAAAAATCACTTATAGATTTATTAAATATTGATCAAAATAAAATCCACGTGATATATTTAGGAAAATCACCCATATACAAAGAATATGATAAAAACATATCAAAAAAATATCTGGGATTACCAAACGATAAAAAACTAATCCTAATAGTCAGTAGTAACGAACCGTGGAAAAATGTTGAAACCATGGAAAAAATAATAGATGATAGATCAGAGTATCAATTTGTTAAAATTGGGTATGAAACCACTATCAAAAAAGACAATGTAATTAATTTAGGGTATGTTCATGAAAACGATATGCCATACCTATACAGTGCATGTGATGTATTCGTGCATACAAGTGCTTATGAGGGGTTCGGCTTTCCAGTGCTTGAAGCAATGGCATGCGGTTGTCCGGTGGTAAGTTCAAATGCCACGTCTTTGCCTGAAGTGATAGGTAATGGTGGGGTGTTGGTGAATACCATGAGCGTACCCGAATATTGTAATGCTATTGATAGACTGTTATCACACGAAATCGAATATAATCGAATCAAAAATAATGGTATCAAACAAGCATCAAAATTCACATGGGAACGAACCGCCAAATTAACATTAGAGGTATACCACAAATGCTTGAACGGGTATTGAAACACGTCCCGAATCAGAGGGACACCGGCCAACTCATAGGTGCTGTGCACGTGTTGCTTGGTAGGACAACATTCTATATTAGCATTTTGAATTTCTTTATGCTCATTGTAACGGCATATTACACAACAATAAGAAATTTAGTATCAATTCCGTTTATCTGGTTTGTATTAAGCATGTTGGTAGTAATACTCATTGCCATGGTTTTAGAATATGTTGTGATACTACCATCGACCATCATATTTAACAATGTGCAGGCATACAAGCACGAAAACCCGTTTAAAGATGATATCAAATTGATACTCAATAGACTTGATGATATTGAAGATAAACTAAATAGGCGATGATTTAATGGTAGATATAAAATTAAGTGAAATAACTTTTGTAATTCCCACAGCTAAAGACGAAGTGAAAACACTTGAATCAATACCATCAGAATGCACAGTCATAGTACGAAGAGATGACTCTCAGGGTAAAGCCCGGAACGCAGGGGTTCTATTATCAAAAACTGAATGGATAGCATTCGCAGACGATGATATAAAATTCAATCAAATATTCTTAGATTTTGTCATGCAATTGGCAGATAAGGATTGTGTAATTGGATTACAGGGATATGCACCATCCCCCTGGTTGATTAGTAGATTTATGTTTTTTCATCGGTCTGTTTTTGATGTGATAGGGCCATTAAAAGAAGTTAGGCACGGTGAAGAGACTGAATGGTTAATCCGTGCAGGAAAGGCCGGATATAAGCTCGTAGGATTGCCAAGAGAGGGTGTTTATCATTATCCTCATAGTAAATCTACCAATAAAAACGAGTTTAAAAATTTAATTTGGCTTTTGTGGTTGCATCCAGATTTAATTACCCGTGCTATCAAAACAGTAGTGAATAAAATGATTAAATCCAGCGATGATGTAGAATATAACAACCTATAAATACCACTAAGCATAATCTATAACCTGTTCGGTAGTTTTATTCAGTGCCGGGGTTCGGTTCATTTCCCCGGCACACCCCACCTTAATAGTAACCTTTTTATATACTTAATTCAATATTAAGGTATAGTGCGGATGAGTTCTTTTGTATCTCAATGCTAAAGGTTGCACCTCATCCGCTATCTATTTATACTTTTAAATCATTCTAACCAGTGCAACCATTAGAACATTGATGTCTGCTTCATACCTATCAATTCAAAACTTGCATATATTTTTTTTCAAGTTTTCATTTGAAATGCGGATAGCGGTAAGCTCTTGAAAATTTCTTACCTACCAACAAATAATAATTTATACAGGTAAGATTATATAATCTCATGATGAAAAGTGCCGATAAAGTCAATGTAACTGTCCATGCAAAAGCATTCAAAAAGGCGATAATCAGAATTACACTTATATTCATCGTTGCTATGGCGGTACTCTGGCAGGTTACAGACCAGACATTAGCATATCTAATCTCACTTACCGAAGCTGCTATAATCACAATATCACCTTTTGAAATGCTTCACGCTAAGATTAATATTGCGTTCGTTTCGGCTGTAATAATCTGTTTACCGTATGTGTATATTGAACTCTATAAATTTATATCACCTGCATTGTATAAGAAAGAGAGGACGGTAATACGGTGGTCTACAGTGCCATTCTTTGTAATGTTCTCAATAGGCGGCGTGTTCGCTTTGTTGGTGTTCATTCCTGTTGTATTGCACTATGTGAGCTTATTTTACATTACTGATATTGCTAATTCCATTACTCTGGGCAGTTATATTGACTTTATCTTAATGGCTGTTGTAATGTTCGGTATAGTTTTTTGTATGCCGATAGTGCTTTCAATCTTATCCTATATTGGATTGATAAATACAGCTGTGATGAAAGCGTATAGAAAGCATGTGTATTTATCATTATTAATTGTGGGTGCGGTGATAACTCCACCTGACGTGTTCACTCAGGCAATGGTATCAATACCACTGATACTTTTATATGAGTTAAGTGTAATTATATCTTATATATTAACAAGCATTTCAAATAAACATGAGGTTTCGACACATGGATGATATATTTAATAAACCACTCTGTGAATTGATAGATAGACGAACATTTCTAAAAATGGGTGGTGCTGCTGGATTGTCAGCAATGTTAGCGGCGTTGGCTATCAAACCGTCACTTGCAGAAACGATAATTACTGATAATTCTATTAAATCTGATGCTATTGATTATACCCCCATCGGTGCTGTTAGTCCTTCAACAGGTGCATTCACCACACTGAAAGCAGATACAGACCCAGTCGATGAGCATGGCGTAGGTGATAGAGGGTTCAATGATACCAGATATTTAAGTGACATTGTTGAAGATACTACCCCTCAACTCGGTGGTAATTTAGATGCACAAAGCAATATTATTCAAGGTGATGTAGAAAACAACTTAAACGCTATGGAGTTCGGTAGTCAAGTCTTAGGGTTGATGACAGACCCGAGACTGCTTAATGTGATGTGTGAAAGTCCATTGAGTGATATGGTCACGAATGGCACATTTGCGAGTGATACAGGATGGACAATAGGCACTGGATGGACTATAGCCGCAGGAGTGGCTCATCATGCTACAGGAACAGGAAGTACAATATATCAACAATTAGGGATGATACCTGGAATTGCATATAGAGTACAATACACCATAAGTAATTATGTGGCGGGGGCATTTTATATTAGCGTAGATTTGGGTGTAAATGGACCTTTTAGAAATGCAAACGGTACATATACAGAGACGACTATACCTAAAACAGGAGCAAATGGTGTTATATTCTTAACAGGCAATTCAACTTTCGTTGGCGATATCGACAACGTAAGCGTAACACCGGCTTATATAGACATTTCAGGAAAGCTACACGACGGCCAATATATGGGTACCTGGACAGCGTCAGATAGGTTGAAGCAGGGGAAATGTTGGGTGTTAGACCCTAATGGGACTGACGCTTACATCAACCTGGGGGACTCAGATGATTTTTCATTTGGCGATGGGAGTAACGATAGTCCGTTTACGGTATTTGGGTTGATTGAGGTTGTTAATGGTGGTGTACAACGTGTCATATCAAAATGGGATGATACTACAGGTTCAATATTAGCGGAATGGGTGGTACAGTTTAATGCAGATGAAACGCTTGTATTAGTTCTAAAAGATAATAGTGCTACTGTACTTTGTAAAAGAACAACAAACACAGCATTAAGTTTTGGATTGCATACATATGTGATAACCTATTCTGGATTAGGTGGGGCTACAGCAGCAAATGGAATTACCATATATATAGATGGTGCAGAAGTAGCAAGCACAACAGTAAATAACGCTTCATACGTGGCAATGGAAAATCTTGTTGTACCTGTTTTGATTGGTACTTATGAAAACGCAAGTGGTATTATTTCTGATTTCTTCTTGGGTGATTTTGGCCTAACCGGAATTGACGCTGTCGAATGGAGTGCAGCGGATGTATGGCAGTTATGGCAAATGGTATTAGCTAAGTACAGTGAAAACGGAGTTGACCTCTCATGACTAAATTAGAAGACATACCTGAAAATGTATTAAACAAAATCAAAGAAAAGGCATTCTTAGACTATAATGTATCAACAGTTCAACAGTTAAAAGATGCTGTGGTTGATGAGAAGTTCGAAGAGATAATTAACTCATATTTGGGTGAAGCTACTTTGCGTATTCTCAGACTGAAAAAGGATGAGTTCGCAGCGTATCAACCGACTGAAGATGAGATTATCGCTCAAATTCAGGCAAGGATAGATGCAAGCACAGGCGGATAACTATGGGGAACCCCGGTAATATCTTTGTAAATAAACTTAAACTCATATCAAAGACATTGTCAGTAAAATTGATGCCTGGAATGATTGAGTATAGTGATGGTAAATTCTATCTCACATCAGCAAATAGGCGTGTAATATCCCGTGCAAGCGATTCACTTATAACACCTGTCACAGTAGCAGATACAACAGACGAAACAACCGTATGGACTGGCATACTGGCAGCGAATACACTCTTACCATACAAGGTATTAAGAGTAACCGCAAGTGGTAAATTCAGCACTGCAAATGCAAACGATAAGCTG
>Ga0307379_10012476_pt1 | contig 11073 bp, 6 predicted proteins | sample UN2MG_FD_202237 | JGI IMG/M metagenome (GOLD analysis project Ga0307379, IMG submission 202237) | Soil microbial communities from Risofladan, Vaasa, Finland - UN-2 | ecosystem: Environmental > Terrestrial > Soil > Coastal area > Acid sulfate soil | place: Finland: Risofladan, Vaasa | collected... | reverse complement strand
CGGATTTGCTCCTCGTCGGCGCGGCAGAGAAAGTCCACGTCGATCCCGCCCAGGAGGGCTATGCGATCTCCGTACTTGTCCTTGACATCCTCCACTCGTTCGATGGTGTCCTCAAAGGAGTGCCTGGCATCGATGCGTACATCCTCGATCAAGTCCTCCATGATCTCCTCGAGGTTCCCGCAGGCATGAAGCAGGTATGGTCTGCCGGCGACGTGCGACATCTCGGCCATGAGCCTGTGGCCGGGCAGCACGAACTCTCGCAGATCATCGGGGCTTATCAGCGTGGCGCTCCGGAAGCCCATGTCGTCGCTGCCCCACACGAGTCTGACCCGCTCGAAGGTGAGGATTCTGGAGAGCATGTGCTGGTAGAAGTCCCCGAGCCGTTTGCTTATGGCGGCGACTAGATCGCGCTGGTCGTATAGCGAGAAGCAGAGCGTCTCGTAGCCCATCAGCCAGGTCAGCATCTCTGCAAAGTGGGCAAAGCCGCCGCTACCGATGACGCACATGTCTTCGGGCAGGTTCTCCTCGTACCATTCGAGGGAACGGGTCGAGACAGACTCTGGGTCGGGCCACGGGTAGGCCTCGAACTCACGCCAGTCTGTGATGGGTCCTCGGTGCTCTTCCATAAAGTTTCGCCCGCCGTCCCGCTCCAGATGGGCGGTGTCCTTGATGGTCGTGCGGCGCAGGGGCATCTCAAAGCCCTCGACCCCACAGCGCACATAGTCGTAGCCGAGGAAGCGCTGGAGAATCACCTGGCGACGGAGGTCGTAGTAGGGGTCGTCCCGGTCCAATCCCTCAAGCAGGGCATAGCGCTCGCATATCGCGGCTTGCACCTCCGGGTCCAGAAAGAGCTCGATGAAATGGACCCGTTGGGGCGTCCCGCCGCGCATGATACAGCACTCAACCAGCTCTTCCCAGTCGGGAGTCACGCCCACCGAGAACGGTTTCTCCATTGTGCCCCCCTTCAGAGCCAGGGAATCATGCCCAGATAGCGCACGGCCATCAGCGCGAGCATGACGCCGAGCACGACGCGCACCAGTTTGTCGCCCTTCTCCACCGCCAACTGGCTGGCCAGCCACCCCCCCCCGCCGTTGCCCACAGAGAGCAACAGTCCAAGGGGCCAATTGACCTCACCCTTGACCGCAAACAGGCCCAGGGCAAAGAGAGTGTATATCGACACGATAAGGACCTTGGTGCTGTTTGTGTGCACCAAGTCCTGCCCGGCGGCCAGCACCAGAGTCGCGATGAGAAGAAACCCTATGCCAGCCTGGATCGCGCCGCCATAAAAGCCCAGGGCCAGGAAGGCGAGGTAGGCCAGAGCGCGTCGCCTGGGGGTGATCTCGACCTGACGATTCTGCAGCCACTTTTTTGGGTTGAGGATGAGGATGGCCAACATCACCACCATGGCTACGGCCAGGATTCTGTGAAACACCAGCTCAGGTATGTCGATCACAACGTTGGCCCCGAGGATGGCCCCTATCGAGGCGGGAATGGCGAGCTGGAGGCCCAGTCTGGGGTGCGATACCCCCTTCCTTCGAAAGCCGAGCACCGACAAGATGGCCCCCACCTCGATGGCCACGCGGTTGGTACCGTTGGCCATGGCGGCCGGGACCCCTGCGAACATCAGAGCCGGTAGGGTGATGAAGGAGCCGCCGCCAGCCATGGTGTTGACAAAGCCCGCCACCAGCCCGGCGCCCAGGACGATCAAGACCTGCTGCCACGATGTATCCATTTTGCCCCCGGAGTTGACTTGCGTGGCGCGTATTATAGTAACGGGCATCGCCACGTACAAGCTGCGACAGTGGAGGGTGCTGAGAAAAGGTCCGGAAGCAGGGGCGGGTTTGCCCGTCCTGGCCGGGCCAGGGAAACCCGCCCCTACAAAACGCAAACGACTGTGCAAGCTCTATGCAACAGCACAACTGTTGCGGCGGAAGCGCGAATTGCCGGCGTTTTTCCACACCCTTCGACAGTGAGTCTGTGGAGGAGCATGGTTCGAGAGAGAGCATGCTCGGAGGAATGGGAAGGCCAGACTTGACTCCCCATTCGGGGGAGCTTACCATGCTTGTTGACGGAAGGGAGGCCGTGGTCTCGGTGGGTGGCTCCACATCCGCGCTTTGTGAGCAAGCCCCGGGGCAGGGGTGTGACCGACGACTGCCGGATCGAGGCCCTATCCTTAGGAGGATGGTGACATGGACAAGTTCGCTGGCATCTGGCCGGCCCTGGTGACGCCCCTCACCACAGAGGATCGAGTCGATGTTCGAGTGGCTGAGCGACTGATCGAGGACTTGCTTGCCGCTGGAGTTGCAGGACTATTCGTGTGCGGTGGCACTGGTGAGGGGATCGTGCTCTCGCCCCGGGTGCGCCGTCAGATGGCTGAGGTGGCCATCGGAGCCGTGGCCGGCCGTGTGCCGGTGATGATACACGTGGGCGCGATTGACAGGGAGACGACCTTGGAACTGGCGAAGCATGCCAGCTCGGCGGGAGCCGATGCGGTCAGCGCGGTGCCTCCGTTCTACTACACTTACCGGTTTGGCGCGGTTCTGGAGCAGTACCGCGCCATCGCCTCGGTGTCCGACGTGCCCCTCTACGTCTACCATATACCCGGCTGCACCAACGCCAGACTGACTGCCGATCAGTTGCTGGAGGTCTGCGCTCTGGATGGGGTGGCGGGCCTCAAGTACTCCTCGGGAGATCTCTATCTCCTTGCCGATCTGCTGGCCATGCGCGATCCTGATCAGGTGAACGTGTTGTCTGGCCCAGACGAGTTGCTTCTGCCCTGCCTCTCGCTGGGGGTGGAGGGCGCCATTGGCGCTCACTACAATGTGTTGCCCCGCCTCTACATCGACATCATGCAGTCATTCATCCGGGGGGAACTGGCCACCGCTCGACGACTCCAGTTTGCGGCCAACGGCATCGTCGCTGCCACACGTCAATACGGCACGATCCCCGCGATCAAGGCAATGCTGAGGATGCGCGGGTACCAGGTGGGCCATTGTGTTCCTCCGATGCCGGCCATCGAGGGTGACGAGGCGAGGCGTTTGGAGAGGGACCTAGAGAAGGCGGGCCTGCATGGCCTTCTGCGACGCAACGCCATCTATGGCCCTGGTGGCGATCCCATGCGGGGCAAGCTGGCGTAGAGGCTGCTAGAGGGGATCTTGGCCGCGCAGAGAAGACCGCTTGGCCCCGTAAGTCGCACCTTGTCCGAGTTCCAGGGCACAGCGACAGACCTCCACCAAGGGTGGGTGACCATTGGCGGAGGCCTGCGTGTTCTATGACTGTCGGGTTGTCGGTGCGCATCCAGAGTGCCGGTTCGGGGACAACGGCGCTGGTGGCAGTTAGCCTTTCATCAGGGGGATGTTGGTCCCGCAGTAGGGACACTCGATCGCCATCATGCCCTTGACCACCTGGATATCAAGTCCGGCTCCGCAGCCTGGGCACTTGGAGGGCACCTCGATCACAGGCTCTTCGACAGCGGCTTCCTCTGTGCCAACCCGCTCCTTGTCTATGTCGCCAGTGACCACCCGGTTGATGAGTGCGCGCCAGGCGTCAGAGTCTGCTGACAGCTCCAGGAGTGCCTCCTTGATCGTCGCCGGCTGCTCGCAGACCAGGGTCAGAAGCTCTCTCTTCAGGACCAGGGCGCGACGCTTCTCGGAAGCCTTGAACTCGACCAGGGTTCCTATCGGGGCTTCCCAAAGCATCTCTTGCACCAGTTCCGAAGACACTTTGACGAAGAGGACCTTTTTCTTGGCCACCTTTTCGCGTTGCTCAAAGATGAGTCTGCGATCGGTCAGGAAGAGGATGCCAGTCGGTCCCTCTTTCCTCCGGTCCCTGAGCCACCTGGCCTTAATAGCCGCAACTCCCGCCTCGCGGGGCTGAAAGCCGAAAGACGCACCATCCATGAGATCAAGCAGTTCCACGCACGCATCGACCTCTGCGGTGATCTGCTTGACGTCCGATTCCACGGCGTCGAACATGCCTTTCACTGCATCGTTTGCCGCCTGTACCCTTCGCTCGGCGCTGGACAGCTGGCTGTCTGCACGATTCAAGGCAGACTGGGCGATACTCAGCGGCCCCCCCCTGTAGCGACGCAGGCCGCGAACGGCCTCCTCCGCTCGATACAGGTCATCTTCCAGATCGCGCACCCGGCGCGAGATCTCCCGCTGCGCGTTCTGGCGTGCTGAGCTCCATCTCTCTTGCACTGCTTCGATCTGGCCCTCCAGGAAGCCCTCGAACACGTATCCCCGGGCACGGGCTTGCGAGAGGTTTCCAGGTAGGCGTGAGACGGCTGCGTCAAGGTCCTCGAGGGCGTCACGAAGGTCGGCCAGGAGACCTGCCCTCTGCAAACTGGCTGCCCTGTTCTCCAAGCTACCGATTTCATAGTCAGCAGTCCGATCAGTCCCATACTCGGCCATGGTGACACGCTCCTTTCAGGTTCGCCAGTCGCATTCACTCTGGATGCAAGGGATGACCATGCTCAGGTTGCCGCCATCCCACCGGGGCGACAACGCGTGGCTCTCAACCATGATAACGTCGCCGCCGTCCGCATCGTATCAGGACACACATCGTGTGCAGAGGGCAAGATCGCGAATTCGCGCCAATTCTACGCGACACATCTCACTGTGTGCAAGCCGCCGGCTGTGAGACGACTCTTCGGCCACGCCTTCGAGATGCAGGGGAGCAGTCCGCAGTACTCGCTTGCACAAATGCCCGATATTTGGCCAGTCTAGTGTTCATGCTGGTTGTACCAGCATGGGGCAAACCTGTATGGTGCGTTCTTTCTTGGAACTGAACAGGGATCTTGCGTCACGAGACTTGTGCCCCGTATGGGGTACTTGTGCCCCGTACGGGGTACTTGTTCGGACTAGCAGACTTGTGCAAGCAAGTACTAGCGAAGGTCCCCTTCAAAGGGAAACGGATCCTTGGGAGAGGTAGGCATGCAAGGTCCGCCGCCCCCAGCCGCGTCGCTCACGCCGTTGCCTTCCCCTTGGCCCTGGCGAGCGCGCTCGTACTCTAGCAATGACTCGACCTTGCCCCACTCGTGGACTGGCACAAGGAGAGCCTCGGCGAAAAACTGGACGATGTAGCCCTGGTCGTCGATCTCCAGAGGGATCTCCTGGGTGAGGGCGCCCAGCAGACCTCGCGCGTGTCGCGCTTTGGCCAGGGCAGCATCGGGGTTTGTGGGGACCAGCAACTCCCTCACCATCTCGGTCAACGACCGGCGCAGCATGCCCGGTGCGTCTTCCCTCTTGCGCCGGTAGTCTTCGATCCAGGCCGCCACGAGTGGGATTATCCAGGTCTTGTCCACCGCCCAGCCGGGGCACGACTTGGTGGAGAAGTCGCGGTGGAAGTTGAGGCGCTCAGCGGCCAGTCCTAATCGTTCGTGCAACACCCCCAGTGCGACTATGGTGTTCTCCAGAGTGGCCCCACGCGGCAACTGGTGGTCGTAGTTGCCCACCATCTCAATGTGTCGGGAGCAGTAGTTGTGTCCGTAGACACCCACGCCATCCCATCTGAGGTCGCTAAAGAGCCAGATCCCATCGTCGGCGACAAAGAGGTGAGGTCCGGCAGTCCAGCCTTCGTGGAGGCGGCCCTCGTCATCTGTCCAGAGCTGTCTCTCGTAGTAGTCCTTCATGGCCAGGATCGAGCCCATTCCTCGCCACTGCTCCGGAGTGGGACGCCAGGTGTGATGGAGGAAAACGCGCTTGGGAAGAGGCGGTGAAAAGTCCAAGTTCTCGACATAACGCACAAACTGGTCCGCGGTCATCACGCGCCCAACGATCTCCATGGGCGGCTCCTTGATCACCTCGGGCACGTCTTCTTCTCCGGGTACTGATGTCCCAGGCTCCTCTACTCGGGCCGCATTGCGAAGACGTCCCGCAAAGGCTTCCAGGAAGGCTTTCCACGTTTCCATGTCTCTACCTAGCCCCCAACGCCACCGATCAGCGACGCCAAAGCTGCCCGTGCCACATCGCAGTCCCCCGGTAAGTCTGTGGCTCTCCCGTCATCACGCGTGTCGGCCTTCTCCCACCGGTGAACCACAATGTCCAGATTGTCCGAAGCGCCGGCCCCTGGGCGACCAGCCAGAGTGAGCCGCCCTTTTCGGGTCTTGGCGACGCTCGCATCCAATCGGTCTCTGCCGCCAGCCTAAATGTCACCCAGCGCGATCCAAGGTAGAGTGCCGGAGCCTTCTCCGGTGGCCAACGCTAGCGCAGGACCCTGAAGTCACCAACGCGCTTGGTTACGCGTTGCTGGTCCAGGTATCCCAGCAGTCCCAGAGCATACTTTCGACTGGTTCCCAAGAGATCCCGCGCCTGGGCGACGGTTATGCTCTGGTGGCCGCGGATGTAGGCCACCACGCGGCGCTCCATGTCGGCGAGGCTCTCACTGTCAAAGAGGACGGCATCGCCCGCTTTGATGAGCTGGGCCTGGTCGAGAAGGAACTGCAAGAGTTCGTGGCCCAGGGTTCTTTCGACCTCAGAGTAGGAAGGGGGGGTCGAGGGGTTGGCGCGGAACCTGGCCACAACGCGCGCCACCGCGTGCCGCTGCTCGGGCATCAGGTTGGGCTTGTGACCAACGAGGGCCACAGTTGCAGACCTGGCAGCGATCCTTTCCTCCCGCACGGCTCGATCAACGACCTGGTTGAATAGCTGGCCGCCAAGATGCAGCCTGCTTTTGAGTTCCTCCCGGGGCATCCCCGAGCGGAGAGGATAAGTTCTATGATAGGTCTCCAGCACTTTCGCCATCTGTGACACGATGCCTTGCCATGCGCTGGGCAGCAGCACGCCGATGGCACTACGTGCCAAGGGGTCAGAGGGCGGCATTTGGTCGCTCAGAACCACGATTCGTTCCTGGGCAAGGAGCTCGTGGATGGTCGAAGCGGCTTGCTCTGGTGGCAGGGCACTGCGCTGGATCAGTTCCCGTAACTCGAGGATCCTGTCCTGACTCAGTAGTTGCAGCAAGACGTCCTCTGGAGCGCCCAAGGAGAGGGCTTCCAACCGGGCCAATAGCTCTGGTCTGAATCGCTTGTGCCGTCGCCGCGGATGAGGCTGCACGATTTCTCCGCCCCCCAGGGTGAGGCTGGGAGAGGCCAGGCGCACGACGTAACGATCGCCTCGGACGACTGCCACCGGACCGGACAGGCGCAACTGAACCCAACCCCACCTGCCAGGTTCTAGCTTCTCGGTGTCCAACAGTCGCACGTGAGATGCCACGCGGGCCGCGCCGCTGTAGAAATCCACTACCGCGTTGTGCTTGAGCGGCTTTGGCGCTCCAGGCAGTAGCACGAGGCGGGCGTCGATGAGTGTGGTCGGCACAAGTGCGCCGGGTCTGGTCAGCACCTGTCCGCGCTCCAACGCGCCGGTGGGCACACCACTGAGGTTGACAGCGACCCGCACTCCAGGCTGGGCGACTCTCACGCTGACCTTGTGGGTCTGCAGTCCGCGAATGCGGGCGCGCACGCCTGCGGGTACGACCTGTACCTCGTCGCCGACGGCCAGATGGCCATCGACCAAGGTTCCAGTGACCACAGTTCCGAACCCGGAGATGGTAAAGACGCGATCGATGGGGAGTCTGGGGCGGCCAAGATCGCGCCTCGGTTCAGCATGGTCCAGCGCGCGATCCACTTCTGTCAGCAAGGCCTGCAAACCAGCCCCAGTGACGGCCGACACCAGCACAATGGCAGAGTCCTTGAGAACCGTGCCCTGAAGCTCCTCCCGTACCTCCTCTTTCACTAGGGCCAGCCACTCTGGGTCTGCCACCAGGTCGATCTTGGTCAGGGCCACCACACCCCTTGGGATTCGCAACAGATCGAGAATGGCCAGGTGTTCGCGCGTCTGGGGCATCACCGATTCATCGGCTGCGACGACAAGAAGGGCCAGGTCGATGCCCCCTATGCCAGCCAGCATGTTCTTGATAAAATCCTCGTGGCCGGGCACGTCAACGATGCTCACCTCCCGGCCACTTGGCAGGGTCAGCCATGCAAAGCCCAGGTCGATGGTCATCTCCCGCACGCGCTCCTCGGGGAGCCGGTCGGGATTGATGCCGGTCAAGGCATGCACCAGCGTGGATTTGCCATGGTCCACGTGGCCGGCCGTGCCAATGACGAACACTACCCCGCCGCCTCCTCGTTCTTCAGGAGTTCCTGAATCTCTGTGAGCACGTTCTGATGGGCTTTGATTTGCAGCTGCAAGGCCGAGAACTGGGCTTCTCTGAGCCTACCTGCTTCGCCTTTCAACTGGACAAAGAGGGCGTCCAAGCGCTCCCGTAGCACGCTCATCTGGGCCAGGTCATCCTTTCGCCACTGCGCCAAGGCCATCAAACGCTGATCGTGAGCCCCGTCCACCTTCGCCTGGGCTTGCTCCGCATTCTTACGCGACTCTAGCTCCTGAGCCCAGCGTCGCTCATTCTCGCTGTGCCACTCGCGAAAGTCATGCCGCAGTCGCTCCTCAGCAATGCGCTGTACCTGTCGTAGCTGGTCCTGCTGCTGACTCACCTGGCGAGCCAGGTCCTCAACCTCGCGCAGCACGCGCCGGTTCTTCTCGTGCTGGTCGCTAAAGTAGCGTAGCTGTTCAGCCCAGCCTTCCATCTGGTGAGCAAAGCTCTCCATCTGACGTCTCCACTCGGTGAGAGCCCGGGAGCGTTCGCTTTCTCCTCGCCGCTGGTTTTCCTGGAGCTCATCCTGCTGACCCGACAGTTGCTCGCGCATGGACTGCACTTCTGCAACGCTTTGCTGGAGCTTGGGCAGAGCGGTCTCGAGCGAGAGAATGCGAGACGAGCTCGCGTGCCGCTCCTCTTCGGCCTGTGCCAGGGGCTCTCTCATCTGGCCCAGTGCCAGCGCATTGTGCTCGATGCGGTCGGCAAGTTGCCGCCCTATCTCCTCCTGGAGTGACAGACGCTTGACGATCGTTTCCAGCGACTGTTCCAGGCGAAGCACACACTCATTCAGTCGGCGCTCCTCGGCTTCCCGAGCAGGAATAGCTTGCTCGAGGGAGTCGAACCGCTGCAACTCGAGACGGATCTCTTGAACGGCTCGCACATCCTGCTCGCGCTCAGCCCGGCGGATGCTCGCGGATTCTGCTTCACGCTGCTGTTGATCCTTGCGCAGGTCGGCGAGCATCAACGCCAGTTCATCACGCGTGTGGCGTAGGGCTTCTTCCACCTCTGAGATGCGCAAGAGCTGGCCCTGCAGCTTGACCAGCCGATCCTCCAGTGCCAGAGTGCGCTGAGCCTGGTCGGCCAGCAGAATCTGCTGCTTGTCTGCGACGTCGCGAAGCTGGGCAACGATGGCCTTCTCTTTGCGCAGCTCCTCATCGAGCCACATGGTAGTGGGACTGGTTTGTGAAATGGTGCTCATGGGGATGTGCCTCTCTCGCACATGGTGCCCGCCGTTGAGTGTGAGGACCTGGCTTCCTACCGGGAGCCACCCTCTGCCAGGCCGCGAAACCCAGGCCGGAGCACGGCGACGCAGCAACAGCACGCGTCCGAATCGCGCTCTTGGCGACGTCTGGCGGGGGAGCCTTGCACCGACCAGCGCAGTGAAGCGGTCTCGCGAAAACCGGGCGATCCACATCGAGATCGCGCCCGCCACCCATGCCCAGGGGCGTCCGATCTTCCCCGCATCACTGATGGCTGGCCCCGTGGGTCATTGTCACCACCCGCCGGTCATCGACGCACAAAGACCACCGTGCCCAGCTCGGCCCAGTCGTAGAGCCATTCCTGATCCTCAGTGGCCACAACGATGCAGCCGTACGAGCAAGGCCTGCCGAGGCGCTCTCGCCAGAGCACAGTTCCGCTGCGTGTTGTGGGCAGGGCGTGAATCCCGTTCTCCGAGCCGCCAGCCCAATAGATCCCAAGCCACAGCGGCATGTAGATGTCCCATTTGCTGGCGTAGGCTTGGGGCAGCTTGGTCTGCACCTCGTAGCGACCAGACAATGTGGGCGTGTTGGCACTTCCAGTGCAAACGATCACTCTTCGGATCGCCTGGTGGTTGTCCATGACGGTGAGAGTCTGGTCCGACAGGTCTATCTCTATTCGCCTGGGTGGTGTGATGGCGTCGAGAACCAGCGCCAGGCGGGCTTGGGCCGCGGGGAAATCGGGTATCAGACGTACGGCTTGCTGGAAAGCGTCGCGGGCGTCTTCCCAGACCTCTTCCTGCTGCAGCTCCACCGCGACCTCATAGTAGGCCTGGCCCAGCATGACCCGCGTATCGCGCAAGTCCGGGTTGAGGTCGTATACCAGTTCCAGGTACTCCAGGGCTTGAGGCCAGTCCTGCAGCCAGTACGCATCGAGGCCATCGAGGTACATCTGGAGTTGGCGTCGGGCCTCGGGCAACCCTTGGATGCTGGCATCGAGACGAACGGCCTGGTCCAGTTCCAGCCTGGCCCCTTCCAAGAGATTGGTTTCTCCCGGCCTCTCGTCGCGTATCATCTCGAGGGCACGACAGTAGCGGGCTTCAGCAAGCCGTGTCCTCGCTTCCGCATCATAGGGATCGATCTGCCGTATCCTCTCCAGAGAGGCGATGACGCCATCCCAATCCTCCCTGGTCCAGGCGACATCCACCTGCACCCATAGAGGGCGGCTGCGCTGTGCTGCGGTCAGCGTGGGGGTGCTGTCGGGAATGGGGGTGGGCAACGTCAGCGCCTGCGACACTTGAGGTTCGCGCCTGAGGTTGTAGATGATCCCCAGCACGACGAAGGCGATCATGGCTGCAATGGCCAGCGACGATAGAATGGGCACCACGACGGCCGGAACACGCCCCATTTCCAGCTTGGGAAGGGATATGCCTGGCATCCTTCCTTTCAGTTGCTTGAAGGCCTGGGTGGCGCTCCCGTACGCTGACCGAGCAGCATGGGTTGCCTCCGCAGCCAAGCGCCTGCCATCGAAGGTGAGCCCTCGGATGACGGTCCTGCCCGAGTGGCCAGCTTCGGCGACGCCCGCGGGTTCCTCAGTTGCCCAACGAATAGCCTCTGCGATGCGAGTGCTGTCGGGCAAGAGAGTCTGCGCCTCTCGCAGATAGCTCAGGCCCAGATCCTGGGTCTCGGCAACCCAGGCCAGCCATAGCCAGGCATCCTCGTC
>Ga0307379_10012475_pt1 | contig 11074 bp, 9 predicted proteins | sample UN2MG_FD_202237 | JGI IMG/M metagenome (GOLD analysis project Ga0307379, IMG submission 202237) | Soil microbial communities from Risofladan, Vaasa, Finland - UN-2 | ecosystem: Environmental > Terrestrial > Soil > Coastal area > Acid sulfate soil | place: Finland: Risofladan, Vaasa | collected... | reverse complement strand
ATGGCGGAGGGGTCGCTGGCGCAGAAGTTCTCGCCCGGCTTCTCGCCCAGCCCGACGATCAGCGGGCTGTACATCCGGGCGGCGACGAGCAGGCCGGGCTCCTTGTCGCAGATGGCGACGACCGCGTACGAGCCCTTCACCTCCTTCAGCGCCTTGCGGACGGCCAGCTCCAGATTGCCGTCGTAGTACTTCTCGAACAGATGGGCGAGCGTCTCCGTGTCGGTCTCCGAGCGGAACGTGTGACCTTCCGCCTCGAGCCGCTCGCGCAGCTTCAGGTAGTTCTCGATGATCCCGTTATGCACCACCGCGATGTGCCCGTCGCAGTCGGGGTGCGGGTGCGCGTTCTTCTTGGATGGCGGTCCGTGCGTCGCCCATCGTGTGTGGGCGATGCCCGCTCGCCCCGCCGGCTTCCTCTTCTCCAGCAGTTCGGCTAGAACCGCAATCTTGCCCTTTGCCTTGATCAGGTCGATCTTCCCATCGACCGAGACCGCGACACCCGCGGAGTCATACCCGCGGTACTCCAGCCGGCGCAGCCCCTCCAAGAGCACGTCGACCGTGTCGCGGTTGCCCAGATACGCCATGATGCCACACATGATACTCGATAGCCTCCATAGACGAGGGTAGATCCCCGGTCCTCACCGCCCCACTCAGTCGCACAAAGCCTTCTCGTAGACGCCAACCAAACGCGCCGCCATCCCGGCGGCAGAGAATTCTTCGGCGCGCCGCCGGGCATGACCTGCAAGCCGGCCGCGCAGGCTGTCGTCTCCCAGGACCTTTGTCAGCCCTTCCGCCAAACTCTCCACCGTCGCCTCCACCATGAGTCCGTCGGTGCCATCCCTGATGACATCCTCCACCGCGCCCGAGCGGACCGCCACCGGCGGGCATCCCAGCGCCATCGCCTCGAGCACAGCCACGCCCTGGGTATCGGTGAGAGAGGGGAAGGCGTAGGCGTTCGAATCGGCGAGCCAGTCGAAGAGGTCATCTCGCTCCAGATAGCCGGTCAGGTGGACCCTATCCCCGACGCCTTCGGACAGCATCACCCGGCGGCATTCGTCCTCCCAGGGCCCCCCTCCGATGAGGACGAGGTGGGCATCGCTGCCGCCGCGAAGCAGACTGGCAAAGGCGCGGATGAGCGTCTCCAGGTTCTTCTCCAGCGCGATCCGGCCGGAGTAGGCGATGAGAGGGACGTGGGCGGGGATGCCGAGGGTCGCCCGGACCGGCTTCCTCTGTGTGGCGCGGACGAGGTCGAGGTCGATGCCGGTGGGGATGGCGTCGATGGGCGTGCGGACCCCGTAGCTGCGCAGGACGTCCTCGACGCCGCGCGTTGGCACGACGACGCGATCGACGGAGTTGGAGAAGTCGCGGCTGACGCGCACCGCCGCCGCCCTGACGAGCACCTGGGGGAGGGGCACGTAGTGCGCGTACGCGCGTATCAAGGTATGGTATGTAAATACTAGGGGGCAGCCGAGATGGCGCGCCCAGCGGCGTCCTTCGCGGCAGCACATGAAGGGGTGCTGCACGTGTATAATATCCGGTGGGTGCTCCTGGAATAGGGGCCTCAGCCGGTAGCCCGTGTACGGAATGGCGAGAGGATAACGGGGACTCGTCGGCGGGGAGATAGAGGGCAGCCGATGCACATCCGGCTCGGTGTCGGTGTATCCGGGGTAGGCCGGCGCAATGATGCTTACCTCGTGCCCTTGCTTTCTCAATTCGCCGGCGAACGTGGAAACCGAAACGACGACGCCATTGACTATAGGCCGATAGCACTCGGTGAAAAGAGCGATTCGCATGAGCGCGCTCGCCGCCGACCTCCCAAAGCAGACTCGAATCCCCGGCCGGCGGCGGTAGGGTAACACGGAGCGGGCGGCCAAGTCAACAGGGGAGCCGCTCGACCGTCGGGAGGGAGAATGAGATGACGGGCGTGCGCCAGCCCGCGGTTGCCGGTCAGTTCTACGAGGGAAGGAAGGAGGCCCTCACCGCCTCCATTCAGGAATGCTTCCTGCATCCCCTCGGCCCCGGCTCTCTGCCCAGGGCCGACCCCGACGGCCCCGGGGTGATCACTGCCCTCGTCAGCCCCCACGCCGGATACATGTTCTCCGGACCGGCCGCCGCTCACGGCTATCATGCTCTTGCTTCAGATGGCCTCCCCGACACCATCATCATCCTCGGGCCCAGCCACTACGGCGCCTCTCGCCGCGCCGCCGTCTCCCTGGTCGCCGCCTGGCACACTCCCCTCGGCGATGCCCCTGTCGACGCCGATCTCGGCCGAAACCTGATCCAAGCTTCGCCCGTGGTCGAGGAAGACGAGCAGGCTCACCGAAACGAGCACTCGCTGGAGGTGCAAGTGCCCTTCCTCCAGTTCATCTACTCAGATCAGATGCCGAAGATTCTGCCGCTGTGCATCCGCTCCCACCCGACCCATGACATCGATTCCGTCGTCGCCGATGCCGAAGACCTCGGCCGAGCCATCGCCGCCACCGCCGGCTCACGCCGAGTCGTCCTCATAGCCAGCACCGACTTCTCTCACCAGGTGCCGCAGGAGGTCGCCGAGCGCCAGGACCGGCTCGCCCTCGATGCCATTGAGGCGATGGACCCAGGCTCCCTCCTGCGAACGGTCTTCACCCGCGGCATCTCGATGTGCGGGCCGGTCCCCGTTGCGATCGCCCTCTCCTTCTGTCTCGCGGGCGGCCCCCAGCAAGCCGAGCTCCTCCGGTACTACACTTCGGGGGATATTATCGGAGACCGGCGCGCCGTCGTCGGCTATGCATCCTTCGTGATAAGGCTTCAGGGAGGTGCCGTAGAATGACTTGGTTCGATGCAGTCGCCATTCTGCTCGTGTTGCTCATCGCCTGGCTCGAGAGCCTGCGCGGATTCGGCCGCGCCATATTCGACTTCGTCGGCGCTCTCATCGCCCTGAAAGTCGCCACCTTCCTCTCGGCTCCGCTGGCCGACGCCGTCCCCCTGCTCCAGCCCGAGAGCCACGCCCAAGCCTTCTGGTTGAGTGCGATCTTCCTCCTGCTTGTCGTCCTTATCATCGTCGCCACGAAATTCATCTACGAGACCACCCTTCTCTCCCTGGACGTGCTCGATCCCGTCGTCGGCGGCATTCTGGGATGCGCCTCGGGCGTCATCGTGGCCCACGTCTTCATCCGCATGCTGCTCGTCGCTTACGCCAACACCGACTTCGGGACGATCGTCCTGAAGAGCTTCGTGGGCCAGGAGATCATCCTCTTTCGAAGCTATCACGCGGTCGTCCAGGCGCTCCAGAACCTGGGCAACTGGTAGCTCCCCCGGCACCTCCCACCGTCATCCGCGCCTGTCGGCTCAGCTATCCGGCAGCGCCTTCACCCGCGCGATCACATCCGTCGTCGAGGTCCCCTCCACGCGCTCTCCCAGCGCCACCGCGCCCCCATAGCCCTCCACGAACGCCCGCTCCTCCTGGTTGACCGTTTCCAGCACGTAATCGCCCCCCTTCACCCACACCTCCGGCCGGAGCGCCTCGATCAGCGGCAGCGAGCTCATCTCCCGGAAGATCACCACCAGGTCCACGCTCGCCAGCGCCGCCACCATCTCCGCCCTGTCCCTCTCCCCGAACACCGGCCTCCCCGGCCCCTTCAGCTGCCGCGCCGATCCATCCGAATTCAGCCCCACCACCAACACATCCCCGTGCCGCCGCGCCGCCTCCAGCGTCCTCACGTGCCCCGCGTGGATGATGTCGAAGCACCCGTTGGTATAGGCGATCCGCTTCCCCTCCCTCCGCCATCTCTCCACCTGCGCCACCGCCTCGTCTCTCGACACGATCTTCGATGCCGTCGACCGGAATCCAGACGCCTCAGCCATCCTCGCCTCCCATCCGCCCCTCCACGTCCACTTCCCCCGCCCCCTGCTGCATCTCCCAGATCCGTACATCCTTCGCCGCCGCGTACACCGCCGTCAGCAGACACACCACCAGCCCATGCCCTCCGTCGAGGAACCCGCCCTGGACAAGATACGCCTTCAGAAATCGCAGCGGCGCATGCACCATCATGTAGGCCAAAGACACCCGCTCCTCCCGTCGCCGCGCTTCCCGCGCATTCCACTCCGCATACCGCCTCAGCTTCCGCCAGTAGTCCTCCATCGACCGGTACGAATGATGCAGCAAGCACCCCTGCAACCGCCCGCCCCGGCCCTCGACATCCATCACTTCGTGCACCTGCCGTTCCGCATACCGGCCCCTCTCACGCCGGAACAGCCTCACCACCCAATCATTCTGCCACCCCGAGTGCTTGATCTCTTTCCCCAGAAAGAAGTTCCGCCGCCTGATCTCATATCCGTCCGCCGCGTTCGCATCCGCAGTCGTCCGCCCGATCTCCTCCGCCAGCTCCGGCGTCACCCACTCGTCCGCGTCCACAATCAGCACCCACTCGTGCTCCGCCTGCGGGATGGCCCAATTCTTCTGCGTCGCCGGCGATTCATATCCATGTTGCACCACCTTCGCCCCACACCCCCGCGCGATCTCCGGCGTCCCGTCCGTGCTGAACGAATCCACCACCAGCACCTCGTCCGCGAACGACAGCCTCCGCAGCGTCTCCCCGATCCGCTCCGCCTCATTGAACGTCGTGACGATCGCGCTCAGCCGGCTCATACGGCCCCTCCGCCCAGCAGCTCCTCGTACAGCGCCATGATCCGCCCAACAACCCGCGGCCGATCGTAGTGCTCGAGCATTCGCTTCCGTCCCGCCGTTCCCATCTCTCTCGCCCGGTCCCTGTGGCGGAGCAGCGAGACCAACGCCTCCGCCAGCGCTCCCGCGTCTCCCGCCGGAACCACCAATCCCGTCTCCCCATGCACCACTGACTCCGGCAGCCCTCCCGCGTCGCTCACCACCACAGGCCTCCCCATCGCCATCGCCTCGAGCACCGCGACCCCGAGTCCCTCCGAAAGCGACGGCATGACGAACACATCCGCCCCGGCCAAAGCCGCCCGCACATCCGCGGCGAAGCCGGCGAAGGTCACGCCCTCGTCCACCCCCGCCGCCGCGGCCTCTCGCTTGAGGGCCCCCGCCTCTTCGCCCTCGCCGTAGATCACCAGCCGCGCCTCCGGCACCTCCCTGCTCACCTGTCCCATCGCCCTGAGCAGCATTCGGTGCCCCTTCGTCCGCGTCAGCCGGCCCACCATCACAATCCTCTGCCCGCCATTCCGTTCCCCCACCGGGACCGCCTCCGGGTCGAAGTGCCGGCAGTCCACGAAGTCAGGAATGACCCTCAGCTTCCTGTCCGGCAGGCCGGCCTCGAGGCATCCCCTCCGCACCGCCTCCGACACACAGATCACGCAGTCGCACAGATCGTATTTGGCTCTCCCCAGCCACCCTCCCCGCACCGGGAACTGCGTCCGCCGCGTCACCACCACCTTCGGCTTCCTCGCGAGCCTCGCCGCCAGCCCCGCTGGCCCCTGGCTTGCCGCGTCGTGGATGTGAACGATGTCGGCCTTCCACTCACGAAGCCTGCGCGCGAGCCGCCCCGAATCCATCACGCCCGCGAGCCCGCGCAGCGACATCGTCTCCCACGACAGATACGTGCCGTTCACGCGTGACGCCAGCTCGCTTCCCCTCTGCGCCACAAACCAGATCTCCTCGCCCCGCGCCGACAGCGCCAGGGCCAGTCCCAGCGATTGCACCTGGCCGCCGCCCCAGCCTCGATTCGCGTCGACATGAACAGATGAAGGCACGCGCGCTCTCTCGACGCCCTTATTCCGCCGCCTGCACCGCGCCCGTCCGGGCCAGAATGCGGCGCGTCGCAGCCAGCACTTCCTCCCCCGTGATGGCCGACATGCACGCTCGATCGCTGCATTTCGGCGTCACCGGATGCACGCACGGCCCCCAACACGGCTGCTCGTGGAAGATCACCTCGTGCCCCTCCCCCCGCGGCCCCGTCCGCCTCGGATCCGTCGGCCCGAACAGCCCCACCACCGGCCGGCCCATCGCGGCCGCCACGTGCATCGGCCCCGAGTCGATCCCGATCAGCAATTCGCACCGCTCCAGCACCGCCGCCAGCTCGCTCGGCGTCGTGCGGCCGGCGAGGTTGTGGCCCCGCTCTCCCAGGTGCATGACGATTTCCTCGCCGAGCGCCCTATCCGCCGGCCCGCCCACCACAACCACGCGCGCTCCGTCCGCCACCAGGGCCGCCGCCACCCGCCGAAATCCCTCCGTGCTCCAACACTTGTACGGCCGCGCCGCCGACTCCCCCGGCGCCAATGCGATCAGCGGGCCGCTTCCCTCGCATTCCTCCGCCAGCCTCCTGCCCGTCGCTTCATCCTCCGCCGACAACCGCACCAAACCGACATAATCGGTCTTCGTCGGTTCCAGCCCGAGTCCGCGCACGAGCCGCATCACCTTTTCCGGGCAGGGAATCCCCCGCACTTGGATGCGGTGTGTCAGGAATCCCGCGAGCTCGGAATCTACGTACCCGACCCGGTGCCGCGCCCCGGAGAGGCGAGCGCACAGCGCCATCGTCGCCGACTGGGAGAACGCTACCGCCATATCGGGATGCGACTGCCGCAGCTTCAGTCCCAGGCCCACCGCCGCGTGTAGGGGCGCCGACGGCCGGTTGAGAATCTCGTCCACGAAGCCGCTCTCCGCCACCAGCCCCGCCAGGTGGGGCCTCAGCACGCTCGTGATGTGCGCACCCGGATAGGCCTCCCGCAGCACTTTCAACGCAGGTAGCGTGAAGATCAGATCGCCGATCTGATTGAGGTGAAACACCAGCGCCCGCTTCACCCGAGCGCACTCGCACAGCTCCTCCCGGTAGAGCGCCTCCACCTCCGCCGTCAGCCGCGTCACCCCGTACCGTGACTCCGCCGTCTCCCGGCCGAACTCCCCGAGTCGCCCTGCCTCCGCCGGGTCGCGCAGGAGCCTTGCCAGGTCCTCCTTCAGCAGCTCCGGCGTGACCTCCCCCACCGCCTCGTGATCGGCGAAGCACGATGCTTCAGCCTTTGCCAGGTTCCCCGGCCGGACGATCCCGAAGTACCCCCCCTTGCCGGCCGCCACCACCACCCGCCCGCAGGCCATCGCCTCGAGCACCACCGACGCGGTACCAATGACCACCGACCCCAACGACAGGATTTGGGGAATATCGCTCCGGCCCCCCAGCGCGAAGACAGCCCGCCGCCCCAGCCGCGCGTTCATCCGCTCCGCCGCCCGCGCCACCGCTCGCTGCTCGGGGCCTTGTCCCACCACGACCAGCTCGACTCCGGGCACCTCCTTCTCCAGCGCCTCCATCGCTTCGATCGCCGCCAGCGCGACCGGCGCCTTGCTGTGGCTGAACCGGCTCACATGCACCGCGCGCGGCGCAGAGCGGTCCAGCCCCAGTTCCTGCTCCAGAGATCTGTCCGGCTCGGCCGGCCGGAACCGGTCGGTATCCACCCCGATAATGCTCTTCACCACCCGCTCCGGCCGCAGCCCAAATCCCTCCACCAGGTTCCGCCGGCTCGCCTCGCTCACCACCGCCACCCGCCGGCTCCAGTAGAACACGGTGTATCGGTTGACCGGGCTGCGCGTGCCGTGGATCGTCAACACATACGGGACCCCCGCCCGTCGGCACGCCACGTAGGAAACCGACCCCGCTCGCCAGTTGTGTGCGTTCACCACATCCACGTGCTCGCGTTCGAGCAGCCGCCTCAGCGCAATCACCCCCGGCACCATCCGCCCGCCCGCGAAGTTCACCCGGAAGTGCTCGATCCCTGAGGCTTCGAGTTCCGGCACGAGCAGCCCGCCGTGAGAGGCGACGATGACCCGGTGCCCCCGCTCCTTCAGCCCCCGCGCCAGACGAATCGCGTAGCTCTCCACACCCCCGTAGTTCAGCCACGAAAGCACTTGCAGAATCGTCAAGCCGGACTCGCGCCGAGGCTCCGCCACCTCAGACCTCCTGCCTCGCCCTGAGCAGGTTCAGCGCCGCCTCCACCACCTGCTCCGCCGCTATCGCCTTCATACACCTGCGCCCATGGCAGCGGCGGTTTCGGCACGGCGCGCACTCCACCTCCGCCACCACCTTCGCGTGCCCTTCACCATAGGGCCCGAGCCGCCGCGCGTCCGTCGGCCCGAACACCGCCACCGTCGGCGTCCCCATCGCCGCCGAGATGTACAGCGGCCCCGTGTCGTTCCCCACCGTCACCCGGCACCGCCGAAAGACCTCCGCCGCCTGCTTCAGTGTCGTCTTCCCCGTCAGGTCCAGAATCGGGCTTCTCGCTCTCTCCGCGATGGCCGCGGCCAGCCCCCCGTCGGCCGGGGCGCCGACCACGACTGACTCCAGCCCGGCGTCCCCGGCCAATGCGTCTGCCACCGCCGCGAACCTGTCCGTCGGCCACAGCTTCGATTCCCACCGCGCCCCTGGAATCAGAGCCGCCAGCCGGTCTCTTCCCTCCAGGAGCGCGTCCACCCTCTGCCGATCATCATCCGATATGGCGATCGTGAACTCCACCGGCTCCCGCTCTGCCCCCAGCACCTGGGCGAAGTCCAGGTAAGATTCGACCGCGTGTACATCCCGTCGGTCCGGAACCAGGCGGCGGTTGTTGAACAGAAACGTCGCCTCCTGTAGGCTGCGGAATCCGATCCTCTCCCGCGCGCCGCTCAGATAGGCAATGGCCGCGCTCTTGAACAACCCCTGCAAGTCCAGCGTGATGTCGAAGCCGATGTTCCGCAGCGCCCGCCTGAGCCGCACCGGCGATGTCAGCGCCGGCAGCGACCGCACACCCCCTCCGTCAGCCCCGCAGCCGCCCACCACGAGCACCTCGCTCAGATGAGGGTTGCCCGTCACCACCTCGGCCGCCGCCGGCCCCACCGCCCACGCAATGTACCCGCGGGGAAACCGGCGGCGCAGCGCCCCCGCCACCGGAAGCGATTGCACCACATCGCCGATCGAACTCAGCTTCACTACCAGGATTCGCCTGCTGTCCTCGCCCATCATCCCGAAGCTCCCCGCTCCTCGGGCGGTCGCGCCTTCCAGCGCTTGTGGAGCCAAAACCACTGCTCCGGACGAGCCCGTATCCGCTCCTCGATGATCTGTGTGTACCGCGCCGTGTTCTCGTAGATATCCCGGTCTCGGTCGCCGGTGTTCACGAGCGGCACCGGTTCCCCCACCTCGATCGTGTGCGTACCGTCCGGTTTTCGAAAGCCGAACGTCGGCAGCACCGGCGCTCCGGTCTTCAGCGCGAACGCTGCGGCCCCGGGTGCCGTCGACGCTAGATGCCCGAAGAAATCGACGAACACTCCGTCATCTCCCGCGTTCTGGTCCAGCAGAATACCGAGCAGCTCGTTGTCGCGCAGCGCCCGGAGCGACCCCCGCACCGCCGCCCTTCGGTGCAGTACCCTCATCCCCATCGCCTCCCGCGTGCGCCGCACGCACTCCGTGATCTCCGTGTCCCGCTGCGCCCTCGCGATCACGTTCACCGGATACCCCTCTGCCGCGATCCGCGAGCCCGCCATCTCCCAGTTCCCCACGTGTCCTGTCAGCAGAATCGCGCCTCGGCCCCTCTCCAGTGCCGCCTCGATGTGCTCTCGCCCCCGCAGTTCGGCCATCTGCCGGATATCCTCTGCCCCCATCGCCGGCAGACGGACGAACTCCGTCAGACACAGACCCAAGTGTCGATAGCACGCTTTCGCGATGCCGGCCAGCTCCGCCTCGCTCTTCTCCCCCCCGAATGCCAGCCGCAGATTCGTCATGACGATGCGGGCGTGACGCGGAGAGATGATCCGCATAGCGGCCCCCATCCCGATTCCCAGCCGCCGCGCCAGGCCCTCCGGAAGCCGCTGCCACCGCCGTGCCATCCAGAGCACCGCCGCATTCCCCAGGCGGGTCTGCATGCGCCGGTGCCACTGATATAGCGGCGACCCACTCTCGCGCCCGTAGATCCCGCTCAAATCTTGCCTCGTGCTTCCAGCAGCCAAGCCAGCTCCTCCGCCATCCCCACGCCCCCATTCCGTCCCGCAAGCTCCACCTCCAGGACCCACACCGCCCGGCCTATTTCACCCGCTGGCAGCCGCATCGGTAGCCGCACCGATAGCCGCACCGGCAGCCGCACCGCGTCCTTCTCCGTCGTCACCACCCACTCCGCCGCGGCCCCGTCGCCCTCCGTTAGACCTAGAAGGTCGCCCTCCGTTAGACCTAGAAGGTCGCCCTCCGTGTACCCGTGGTGGTCCGGAAACCGTGCCCGGCCCACCAACACCGCGCCCATCTGCTCCAGCGTGCGCTCGAAGGCCGCCGGATTCCCCACACTCGACAGCGCCAGCACTCTCCGGCCTCGCAGTTCCTCGGGCGCCAGCTCGCGCTCCTCCCCGGCGAGGCTTCGCAGCCGAATCGGAGCATGCCTCGCCTCCCACACCCGCGCGCCTGGCGCCAGCTCCTTCACCCTTGCTCGCACCGCCTCCAAGTCCCTCTCACACACCAGGTCCGAGTGCGTCACCCACACCGCATCCGCGCGCGCCAAATGCCGCGGCGGCTCCCGCAGCAGCCCGCGCGGCACCAGGAAATCATACCCGAACGGCGCCAGCGCGTCCACCAGCACGATCTCGATATCCTTTTCCAGCCGCTGATACTGAAACCCATCGTCCAGCACCAGGACCTCCGCTCCCAGATCCTCCACCGCCCGCCGTCCCGTGCGCCGCCGGTCCTTTCCTACGAGCACCGACACCCCGGGCAGCGCCCGCGCCATCATGTACGGCTCATCGCCCGCCGCTCGCATGTCGACCAGGGGGCCGTCCCCCTCCGAGACCACGGCCGTGCCCCTCTCCCCACTCCCCCGATACCCCCGGCTCAGAATCGCCACTCGCTTCCCTCGGGCGGTCAGCCACCGCGCCACTCCGATGGTCGCCGTGGTCTTTCCCGTCCCCCCCACCGTCAGGTTCCCAATGCTGATCACGAGCGCCGGCAGCCGCGTCCGCCGCGCCAGCCCGAGCCGGTAGCCCGCATGATGCACCTGAAGCGCTCCCCCATACAGCGCCGACAGACCCCACAAACCGACAGACGCGAGCCGCCCTCCCAGGCCCCCCGACTCGCCCCGCGCCAGGCGCTCCCACGTCTTGCCCCCGCCGCCCATCACCCGCCGC
>Ga0307379_10012471_pt1 | contig 11075 bp, 10 predicted proteins | sample UN2MG_FD_202237 | JGI IMG/M metagenome (GOLD analysis project Ga0307379, IMG submission 202237) | Soil microbial communities from Risofladan, Vaasa, Finland - UN-2 | ecosystem: Environmental > Terrestrial > Soil > Coastal area > Acid sulfate soil | place: Finland: Risofladan, Vaasa | collected... | reverse complement strand
TCTCCGGCTGCCACTGCCCTTTTTCCTCATTAAAGCGCAGTACACCTAAGAAATGTCCATCAAGAGTATAGGTACGGCAGTGAGTCTCATTGGAGGGCATTAAGGGGTGTTGTTCGAGGTAACCAGTTATTTTACTACTATCATTGGCTAAAGCTACTGGTGCTCCGCTCCTTATGACGTATTCTGTGGCATCATTAACCACCATAGCTCTCCAGGATAAAAGCACGGTATCTATAGGATAAACGAAGTGTTGCCAGTACCCGTAGTGGAAGGCATCCTCAAGCTGGGGCACGGAAACGGCAGTCTTGATATCAAAAGGTCCGTAGCTTGAACGGATTAGACTCTTTAAATTAGCGCCACAACCCAGAGATTGCCCTAAGTCATGAGCTAGGGAACGGATATAGGTACCCTTGCCACATTCTACGTCTACAGTGACCACTGGCGATTGCCAGTCGATAATTTCCAAACTGTAAATTTTGGTCGGTCGACTTTTGCGCTCAACTTCAAGGCCAGCCCGTGCCAGTTCGTATAGCCTTTGACCTTGATGTTTTACCGCGCTATACATTGGAGGAGTTTGTTGGATTAGACCGCGGAAGGAGACGAGTGCTGATTCTAATTGTTCTCGGCTAATGCCGGAAGGGTCTCCCTTCTGGATAATCTTACCGCTGGCATCATAGGTGTCTGTTGCCACGCCCAATTCAATCTGAGCCCGATAAGTCTTGGTAGCATCTGCCAAAAACTCGATAATACGTGTTCCCTGTCCGAGGCAAATTGGCAGAACGCCGGTAGCTATTGGGTCTAGGGTCCCGGCATGTCCCACACGTCGTTCGCCAGTGAGCCGTTTCACCAAGGCGACAACATTAAAGGAGGTCTTACCCCAAGGCTTGTTTACGTTTAGTATACCGTCCACAGTTAGCCCTTATGTTGAAATTTTTATGCTGTCAGCGAATTGTCCGCACCCTTGATTTTTTACCAAGCAGTAAGAACTTCCTCAATGGTATCATCATAGTCCGGCTTTTCATAAATGTAGCCAGCTTTAGGCACAACGCATTTGTAAAAATACTTGCCTATTTCAACTCTGACCAAATCATCATATTGCGGCTCAATATAAATTAAACCTTTATCTATGGTGTCAAAAGCGACAATCGCATGCCCGGTCCCACCTGGAAACTTGAGAGTAACATAAGCGCAGCGAATACCTTCTTCCTCGGCACTATTGCACAAATCCGTAGCAAACTCGGTGCACTCATATTCGCCCTTTATATATTCCGCTTTGTCTGTATCATCAGCCCTCAAGAAGCTCATCATCTCGCTATAAGTAGGGTCTTTGATGGTATAACCATGCCCAGTCATCAATCCTTCATAGCTAATCTCCCAATCAGTTAGTGCATCTCTCGTAATATCCAATTCAGCCTGTATCGTGTCAAGGCTATCCAATGTGGAGGCTAGCGCGGTTTCTACCGAGTCCAATTCCTCTTTCGTTGACTGTAGCTCAGTCTCAGTTGCGCCCAATTTGACGCTTGTTGATTCTAACTCTGTCTTGATTGAATCCAGTTTCCCATTCGTTGATTCTAACTCTGTCTTTGTCGAATCCAGCTCTCCCTTCGTTAATTCTAGCTCTGTTTTGGTTAAGTCCAATGCTGCCTGTGTGGAAATGAACTCTGCTTTGACCGTATGTAACTGAGCATTAGTATTTGAGAAGAGCCAAAATAGAGAAATACATAAACCAACCAGAATACCAATAGTTAGCCATCTTTTCATGATATTGTTCCCCTTGAGTTACATTTACAATGTATTGACGGAATCGAAAGTGTCCCACTTCTGACTGATTATCAATCCTGCGTTATATCAGCAATGGCGCAGTTTTCAGCTCTCTTGGGAACTGATTTGGTCGATTAACCGCATGAGGTGGTCACCACGCTCAATGGAATCATCCCAGTGAAAGCTTAACTCCGGAATGTGCCGTAACCTCAGATTCTTGGCCAGTTCTTTACGGATAAAACGCGAAGCCCCGGCTAAGGCGCTCAGTGTCTCTTGTTTTTCTTCTTTACTGCTGATATAACTGACAAATACCTTGGCATGACTGAGGTCAGGAGAGGTAACCACCTCAGTCACGGCAAGAAAAGTACCAAGTCGTGGGTCTTTGACTTGACGCTGCAGTAGTTCACTAATTTCTTGGCGAATGAGGTTATTTACCCGCTCAATCCGATGAGACATTAAGTATTGGCTCCCTGAGGACTATCTATTGCCGCTTAGGCAACTTTCTCCATCCTGAAGAATTCCAGTATATCGCCAACTTGAAACTGGCTTAAGTCTTTGACGCCAATACCACACTCGTAGCCCGCCGTCACTTCTCTAACATCGTCCTTGAAGCGTCTCAGGCTGCTAACTGTAGATTCGTGTACTATTTCTTCTCCCCTCCGCACCCTAACTGAGGCATTGCGGCTTACCTTACCTTCGGCAACATAGGCACCAGCTACCTGTATTCTCTTACCCGCCGAGAAAATAGCCCGTACTTCAGCCCGCCCCTCGATAACCTCAACATAAGAGGGCTCCAGTAAGCCTTTGAGTGCCTTGTCCACGTCATCGATTAAGTTGTAAATTATGTCATAGTGACGTATGTCAATACCTTCGGCACTAGCCAGTCGACGTGCGCCCTCCTCAGTGATAACGCCAAAACCAATAATCAGTCCATTAGAAGCAGTGGCTAACATAACATCACTCTCGGTAATATTGCCGGTGCCGTTAAGAATAATTCTGACCTGAACTTCCTCGGTTCCCAAACGTTCCAGGGAACTTCGTATTGGTTCTATGCTACCTTGGACATCAGTCTTGAGAATAACATTGAGTCCCTTTACTTGGCCGGTACTTATTTGGTCGTAAAGATTATTGAGGCTCACCGCTTTGGGTAGAGCTTCTTTCATTTCCGACTTACGCTTCTCGATTAAAGCCTGTACTTGGCGTTCATTGGCCACCACGGTTAGGGTATCCGCGACTTGAGGTACGCTGCTTAAGCCGAGAAGTTCCACCGGGGTGGCTGGCCCGACTTTCTTCACTTGCTTACCTATATCATTAAACATAGCTCTTACTCTGCCCCAGGTGGTCCCAACGACAACGGTATCACCAAGCTTTAAGGTTCCATTATTAACTAGTACGGTAGCCAATGGCCCTCTGGATTTATCCATCTCAGCCTCGATGACTACCCCTGTTGCTGGTCCTGATGGGTTTGCCTTTAGCTCCTCTACCTCAGCCACTACCAATAGATTTTCCAGCAGTTCAGTAATGCCTATCTTCTCTTTAGCTGAAACTGGAACACAGACGGTGTTACCTCCCCATTCCTCGATAAGCAAACCGGCGTCAGCTAGCTGCTGCTTCACCATCTCCGGATTAGCATTGGGCTTATCAATCTTGTTGATGGCGACGACGATGGGCACTCCGGCTGCCCGAGCGTGGTCTATAGCCTCCAGGGTTTGTGGCATTACCCCATCATCAGCTGCTACTACCAGAATAGTGATGTCAGTTATCTGGGCGCCATGAGCCCGCATCGCGGTAAAGGCTTCATGGCCGGGAGTGTCTAAGAAGGTAATCTTTTGCTCGCCAATCTTTACCTGATAGGCACCAATGTGTTGTGTAATTTGTCCTGCTTCAGTTTCCATGACATTAGTTTGTCGGATGGCGTCAAGTAATCTCGTCTTACCGTGATCAACATGCCCCATGACGGTAACTATTGGAGGCCGCAGTTGCAGATTACCAGCTTCCTCCCCTTGTAGCTGGCGTTGCTTCCTCATCTCACTAATGGTGCCGACCGCTCTTGGCGCGGTTCGGGGCTGCGGGCGTGCTTCATAACCATAGTTGGCGGCTACTGCGGCCGCGGTTTCATAATCAATGACCTGGTTGATGTTAGCCATGATGCCTTTTCGCATCAGCTGTTTGATAATCTCTATGGCACTAATCTGTAAGAGGTCGGCCAATTGCCTTACGCTTGAGGAATGAGGGAGCTCAATCTGGCGTGCCTTGGTAGTTGCCGGCTGCTCACTGACCTCCTCAGTTGTGGGCACCGCTACATCATCCGGTTTACTTACCTTGGCCACTAGTTAGCTCCTTTTAGCCAGTCTTTGGCATGTTTAATCAGCTGTTCTCGATTGTCCTGGGTGAGGTGGCTTCGTAAGGCGTGCTCTAGTTGGTTACCTCTTAAGCCAGCCTCCCAGCACTCCCACACCGGGCAGAGATAGGCGCCACGTCCCGCTTTCTTCCCGCTGGTATCAATCTCTATGTTACCATCCGTAGTATGTACCAAGCGAATCAATTCACGCTTGGCCTTTACCTGGCGGCAAGCCAGGCAAGTCCGCTGAGGTATATGCTTAATCCGAACGGATTGTGAGCTACTACTCTTCATCTTCATCAAGAAATTCTGACTCTTGGCGATGTTTCTTAAGCCTGATGCCATCCTCAGCGCTTTCCTTCCTGTAAGCGCCCTTCTTTTTCTTTCCTTTTGCTTTATCTACCGGCTTGGTTGGTCTAGGAACTAGGATATCCTCAGCAAATCGAAGCTCAGTTTTTTCTTCAGTTAACTTGGGTCCAAAGAAAACCGGTGGTTGGGCAAATACCTCTTCTGCAGTCGGCAATGGTTTGGTAGGTTCGGCGACTTCCTTTTCAGGTGCCTCCACAGATACTGGAGTCGGTTCAAGAATATCCGGCACTTCCGCCAGTGACTCCTCCTCAACTACGGTCTCTTCTTCCTTTTCTTCTTCCTCAGTTAATAGCTTAGCTTCAGCCTTCTCTGCTTCAGCGGCAGAAGCACTCTTGATGTCAATTCGCCATCCGGTCAGTTTGGCGGCAAGTCTAGCATTCTGCCCTTCTTTACCAATAGCTAGTGAGAGTTGTTTATCCGGGACGATTACTGTCGCTGTTCCCTCTTCACGGTTTAGGTAAACACTTAATATCTGGGCCGGGCTAAGGGCGTTAGTAATAAAGGTAGCAGCCTCGGGACTCCACATAATAACGTCTATCTTTTCCCCATTTAGCTCATTGACAATATTCTGTATTCTGATGCCGCGCAGTCCAACACAGCAACCAACCGGGTCAATACCTTCCTGGCGGGCGCTGACAGCTACCTTGCTTCGATAGCCAGCTTCACGGGCAATTGACTTTATTTCCACTGTCCCGTTAAAAACCTCAGGGACCTCCAATTCAAGCAGTCGGCGGAGTAAATCTGGGTGCGAACGCGATACCACTACCCGAGGTCCTTTAGTGGTCCGCATCACCTGCAAAATGCAAACTTTGAGCCGCTGACCTACCCGATACCTTTCGTTGCGTACCTGTTCTAACGCCGGCAATATTGCCTCAGTTCTGCCCAGGTCAATGAAGGCTTGCCCGGGCTCAATACGCTGTACCAATCCGGTGACGACGTCGTCTTCCTTATCCGTATATTCCTCAAGTATGGCGCTATGTTCGGCTTCATGGAGACGCTGTAAGATAACCTGTTTTGCTGTCTGTGCGGCAATTCGGCCAGCGTTATGAGGCGTATCTTCTACCATGATGATATCGCCAATCTGGGCATCTGGCTTGACTTTCCGTGCCTCCTCTACCGATATCTCAAGGCGACTATCGGATGGCCGCTCAACGACAGTTTTCTCCGCCCACACTTCAACCCGGCCACTATTCGGATTAATTCTAACCGAAAGACTCTGATTAGGGGTAAAATTATCCTTCCGGTAGGCAGATACCAGCGCTGCTTCTACCGCCGAGAGAACCACTTCCTTGGGCAAGTTCTTCTCCGCCGAGAGTTGAGTAATCGCCAGTAGAAAATCACTCTTCATCTCAGATTAAAACTCTCCAATATAATATTCATAATTAAAAAAGTGGGACGAAACCCACTTAACTAGTTAACCACCGTTAGCGTAAAGTATAGCATGATTAAGTTCAAAATACAAGCCATTGCGTTCAATCAATAAGCCCTTTCGCCAAATATCTTGGTACCTATTCTCACTATATTGGCACCTTCCTCGGGCGCAATTTGATAAGAATTGGTCATCCCCATTGAGAGATATTTCATCTCTATGTCGGGTAGACTGAGTTTTTTCATTTCCTCAAATAATTTTTTCATTTCCACAAAATAAGGCCTGGAATCCTCCGGATTTCCGGAAAGAGGTCCCATCGTCATCAGCCCCATTACCCTGATATTGGGCAAAGCTGAAATCTCTTTCGCCAGTTGTTCCGTATTCTCCGGAAGTACACCTGATTTTTGCTCTTCTCGGCCAATATTTACTTCAATCAATACTGGCATTATTTTACTAATTTGAGCGCATCTTTTATCAATTTCCTCGGCAAGTTCAACAGAATCAACGGTTTCGATCATATCAAATATTTTTACTGCTTTTTTCACCTTATTCTTCTGCAAATGTCCGATGAAGTGCCATTTTGCTTTACTGCCGACGACTTCGTAGGCTCTTTCGGCTTCTTGAACATAGTTTTCGCCGATGATTTTTATCCCGGCTTCAACTGCTTCCAGAATTTCTTCCGGTTTTCTGGTTTTGGCCGCAGCAACTAAATGGACACCGTCAGGCAATTCACTTAATACTTGGCTCACATTCTGCTTAATCATGGTGATTAACTCAGCTCCTAGGTATCGCAAAAAGTATCTTCAACATTTGACAGTACGAGATTTTTTTAATTTATTCGGCACCAAGTTCTTCCCATTGTTTCTGTCGTTCCTCCTGCCAGGTTTCTATTCCTTCCTCATATTGCTTATAAGCTTTTTTCAGTTGCTCATTATAGATTTCTATAACTTCTCGATTGTAGGCTTCTCGCTGCTCCTGATATTCTTTTAACTTCTCCTGATACTCTCGATAAGCTTCTAACTGCTCCTCGTAAGCTTGTTGTTCCCTGCTGGTTCCGGACCCGAATAATTCACAAGCCGAGAGGACAGGCAGAGCCGCCAATAGCACCACCAGTAAAAGACCTTGCCATAGTTTCATTTCACCCTCCTGTTAGCTCCCTTACTTCGCTTTTCATTTACTATTTTATACTATAAAATCAGCTGGCTCAACATCGGTGATTTTTTAGGGTTATTATAATGAAACCTAAATGGGGTGGGGTCAATAAAGAATCTTTCAATATCTGTCCTTGAAGTCTCGCTGTCTATAAAGCTCTAGCTTGTTTCTCTTGGCGTTTAAATTATAGCTCCACGGTGGCTTGAGGTTGGACGCTTAAAATGCTATAGTAAACGAAGTAACGGCCTTGTTTTTTGCCAATAAGGAACTTTATTGACTTTTGCATTTGGGGGAGTGCCGGAATTGGCAGACGGGCCAGACTTAGGATCTGGTGTCGCGAGACGTGGGGGTTCGAGTCCCCCCTTCCCCACCAGGATATTCGGTAGTGGGTATAGATGGAGAGACAAGTAATGAACCTAAAACTGATGCTTGAAGAGACCGTAAACCGGTGTGCAAAAAAGACAGCCATTGCTTGCGGTGAACGCAGAGTATCCTATGCTGAGCTGGATGAGGCCTCAAGCAAAGTAGCTAATGCCTTGCTAAAAATGGGGGTAGGGAAAGACGACCGGGTGGTAACACTATTGTCTAATAGCCCGGAATTTGTTGCCGTCTACTTTGGCATAATCAAAGCTGGTGGTATTGCTGTTCCTCTGGATGTCAGATATAAGATTGAAGAGTTAGCCTCTTTGTTTAGTAACTGTCAGCCAAGGGTTCTGGTGGCGGAAAGCGACCTTCTGGAACCAATAGTTCTGGCCTTATCCCGCTTCGACTCTATTGAGCATATTATCGAATTGGGTTCCAGGTATGAAGGCCAATTTCTCAGCTATGGGGAGATTATGGCCACAAGTTCACCCCAAAGGGTTGAGGTAGACTTGGAGCCCGATGATATAGCCACTATTTCTTATACTGGAGGACCTACCAATCATCCCCGGGGAGTGGCTTTGTCGCATTACAGTCTAGTCACTGAGGCAATTGTAGCCGCGGATGGATTTCGGCAAACTGATAGGGACATAGTGATGCTATTTGCTTTACCGATGTACCACATGTTTGGTCTGGCCTCAGTATTGCTGACGTCAGTTTATAAAGGCAGTACGGTGGTAGTTGTACCGGGGACAGGTAGGTCTATTACCAGTTTTCTGGAGGCTATTGAGAGGGAGAGGGGCACAATATATCTGGGGGTGCCCTATATCTATGCCCTGGCGATTAATGTGGCCGAACGGGAGGGGACAAAATATGATTTGAATTCCGTCCGCTTGTGGTGCAGTGGTGGCGCCACTTTGACGCCTGAGATTATGCAAAAATTCAAGCAATACTACGGCGCCAACATTCTCGATATTTGGGGTCTTACCGAAGTCGTGTCTCATATTACCTATCATCCTGCGGATGGTATGAGGAAGCTCGGCTCATCAGGAAGGGCTTTGCCTGGCTGGGTAATAAAAGCAGTCGATGATAATGGTAATGAGCTACCCCCAAATCAATCAGGCGAGATAATTGTTAGAGGGCCAATAATGCAGGGTTATTATAATAATCCTCAGGCTACCGCTGAGGCGATAAAGAATGGCTGGCTTTATACTGGCGACCTTGGAAGTATTGATGAAGATGGTTATCTCTTTCTCTCGGGCATGAAGAAGGATATGATTATCTTAAAAGGTCAGAATATCTATCCCAGCGATATTGAAGAGGTGCTGTGTAGCTATTACAAGGTAGCTAAAGCAGTAGTAGTTGGCATTCCAGACAAGTTGCGTGGGGAGATAGTCGGTGCCATTATTAAGTTGAAGACAAAGTTCACCGCTACCGAACAAGAAATCAAGAGCTTTTGTCAGACACGTTTGGCTGACTATAAATTGCCTAAAAAGATTATCTTTACCAAATCCCTGCTTAAGAATGCTAAGGCTAGAATTGGCAAGAAAAAGCTGGAAGACTATCTACCACACCTGTCATCTTTATTCTCTTCACCCTCCCAAGGCGAAGGGGAGTCCTAGTTTTTCACCTGCTTTCACTTAAAACCTGGTTTAGCCAGTCAGCGATATTCTCGGCGATTTCTTGCCAATCTGGTTCCAAGATGACCCAATGGGCGTGGTCGGGCAATTCCCTGTAGGTTGAAACAGTCTTGTATTTCTCAGCCACTTTCCGAACCACTGAAGCGGGAGTTATCCTATCTTGGGCTCCGGCAATAACCAGAACCGGACAAGTAACTTTTGACTCATCGACTTTGGCGGCTCCCTTCGGGTCAAGAAACCAGAATCCGATTTCACACGCTGCCCGTCCGGACTCGTAAACGTATCTGCCGTAAAGCTCTTTTTGCTCTTCGGCTGGCAGTAAGTGCATCGTTGAATATATCGCTTCCGCAAAAGTCTGACGCATTGGTTTTCGCCAGAAGCCCCACTTGGCAAATCCACTCCAAAAACTTCTTATGACCGATGGTTTTAGCGCCATAATTCCGTGTGGTGGTGCCGGAGTAAGGAGAACCAGGGCTTTGGCCAGCCCTCGGCTGCCCAGGATTTGCGCCAGAAGTCCACCCATCGAGTGCCCCATCAGGATGGGGAGTGTGTCCAGTTTCCTGATTTCTTTTTCCAGGTCTTCGGCGTAATCCAGTAGACTGGTAGTGCCTAACTGGGGATAGGGTGGCGCTTTCGGGTCCACATCGTGGAAGCGTAAAGTAGGCGTAAGACAATGATAGCCCTTCCCCTCAAAGAATTTCTGATAATTTTCCCAGTTCCATCCGCCACCCCACATACCGTGAATCATTACTATTGTTTCCGTCATGATGTTTTTCCCCATAGTTTTGGTTTATTATATGTTTAGAAAGCGCTACAATACAATAGAACTTGTTAGAAATTCAATGATAAAACTAAAGAAGGAGGTAGAATGTCTAAGTGGGTTTATAACGGGTGGGAATTCCCGTCGGTAAGGGTAGAACCACCCACAGAAAGATACTTGAAGTTGATAGCTTGTCCAGAGATAACTGGTTACGAGCTGGCGACTGTCCTTTGCTCGCACATCCCGCCCGGCAGCAGCACTGGTACGCATACGCATCCAGACAGTGACGAGATAATGTACTGCATCGGTCGTGGTGTGTGCATTATTGGCGACGAGAGAATAAAGCTGGAGACGGACTCGGTAATCGTTGCTCCCAAGGGGGTGGAGCACGAATGCCAAAACACGAGTGAAACCGATACCCTAAAGCTCTTCTGTGTCTATGTACCGCCGTTAAAGCTCAATCCACTGCTGGCTGGGCTGGTCAAAAAGACCAAGGAATATCTAGCGAGCAAGTAGTTTCCAAAGGTGGAAGGAAACTCTTTCGGTCTATTGACTTCCGAAGATTGGCGCATTACAATCAACTAGCGCATGACAGTCAAAGGAGGGGTTATGGCAGGCGAAGTTAGAGTAGCATGGCAACCATTGAAAGAGTTTACCAAAGAGGTATTTATACAACTGGGTATGCCCCCCGAGGATGCGGAAACCGAGGCCACGGTGCTGATATGGGCCAACCTGCGAGGGGTAGATTCCCACGGCGTGCTGCTAATTCCGATATACGTAGAATGGGTGGAAAAGGAAGTGATGAACCCGAGGCCTAACATCCGGGTTCTGAAGGAGACACCGGCTACCCTGTTTGTTGAAGCCGACCGTGCCTTCGGGCCGGTGGTAACTATCTTCACCATGAACCGGGTGATAGAGAAGGCGAAAGAGGCAGGTGTCTGCTGGGCGGCAATCCGCAACACCACTCATCAGGGAGCCATGGGTTACTACGCACTGATGGCGGCGGAGAAAGGAATGGCGGGACTAACTTTTGTCTGCAACCCGCCCAACATGGCACCTTATGGTGCCAAAACCGTAGGTATACACAATAGCCCGATAGCCATTTCCGTACCGGCGAAGCGCCATCATCCCCTAATTCTGGACATGGCTACCAGCGTTGTCGCTGCCGGGAAAATTACCCTTGCCCTAGATAAAGGTGTTCCCATACCGGTGGGTTGGGCGACGGACAAGGACGGTAAGCCCACCACCGACCCCAAGCAGGCAGCAGTGCTGCTGCCCTTTGGTGGGTTTAAGGGCTCCGGGTTGTCAATCATGTTTGAGTGC
>Ga0307379_10012470_pt1 | contig 11076 bp, 8 predicted proteins | sample UN2MG_FD_202237 | JGI IMG/M metagenome (GOLD analysis project Ga0307379, IMG submission 202237) | Soil microbial communities from Risofladan, Vaasa, Finland - UN-2 | ecosystem: Environmental > Terrestrial > Soil > Coastal area > Acid sulfate soil | place: Finland: Risofladan, Vaasa | collected... | reverse complement strand
CCATTTCGACGCCTTCCTAGCCAAGCTGAACGACGCCGGCGACGCTCTGGTGTTCTCAACTTATCTGGGCGGAAGCGGTCAGGACAAGGGGAACGCTGTGGCGGTGGACTCTTCGGGTAACGCCTACGTCACGGGCGGCACGTTCTCAACTGATTTTCCCGTATCCGCGGAGGCGTTTCAGACTGTCTATGCGGGCGGCTCGTTCGAGGGTTTTGTGGCGAAGATGGCGGACCTCGGGCGACCGGTGGGAACCCCGCAGGAAATCAGTCTTCTGTTTCCCGACCAGGGCGTGGGGACGACGAGCGTCGCGCAGCCCGTGAGCTTCAGCAACAGCGGCGACGCGGAACTTCTGATTTCCAACATATCGGCGAGCGGCGATTTCGCGCAAACCAGCGATTGCGCGGAGTCCGTCCCACCGGGTGGCCACTGCGCGTTGGAGATCACATTCTCTCCCACGGCAATGGGACCTCGAACCGGGAGTGTCAGCGTCGAGCACAACGCCGCCGGAAGCCCATTCGTGGTCCATTTGGCCGGCAATGGAGTGGCCGCCCCCGCGCTGGAGATTTCTCCCGCGTCTCTCAGTTTCGGCGAGCAGTCCGTGGGCACGACGGGCGCCGGGCAAACGATCACACTGCGCAACGTCGGCGATGCTCTGCTGACCTTTTCGAGTATTTCCACCAGCGACGACTTTGCGCAATCCAACATCTGCGGCCAGTCTCTCGCGGTGGACAGCGGCTGCAGCATGTCGGTCACCTTCACGCCATTGACCCCCGGAACGATCGCGGGCGCCGTCACGATCGTCGACAACGCGCCCGGCAGCCCGCACGTCGTCGCCCTGAACGGGACCGGTCTTGGGCCCGCGGTGTCAGTCTCCCCGGCGTTCCTTGTGTTCGGTGATCAGCTCGTCGAGGCGACGAGCTCGCCCCAAACGCTCACGCTCACCAACGCCGGCAATCGCCCCCTGGAGATCTCAAGCATCACGATCAGCGGTGATTTCGTCGAGAGCAAAGATTGCGCCGCCACCCTAGCCGCCGGAAGTTCCTGCACCCTGCAGGTGAGCTTTACGCCGGTGGCGCGAGGTGAGCGGACCGGCGCCCTCACCATCAGTCACAACGGACTCGACAGCCCGACTGCGGTGAGCCTGACGGGGACAGGCGTGGCACCCGTTATCAGTCTTTCGCCTCCCGAACTTCAATTCGGTCAGCAGCCCGTGGGGACAACAAGCCCGCCGCAAGCGGTGGCCCTTGCGAATTCCGGCGACGCGCCGCTGAACATCCTGGGCATCGAGGCCACCGGAGACTTTGCGCAGACGAACAATTGCCCGGGCAGTGTGGCAGCCGGCGGCCAATGCGCCATCAGCGTGACCTTCACCCCGGGGGTTGCCGGCAGCCACACCGGGGCGGTCGCCATCACTCACAATCCATTGAGTGAATCGTTCACCTTGGGCCTTTCGGGAATGGGCACGGATTTTTCGATATCCGCCACACCGGCATCGGCAACGGTCAGCGCGGGCGAGACGGCCACCTATTCACTCACTCTGAATCCCATGGCGGGATTCAGCGGCCAGGTTTCGCTCGACTGCAGCGGCGCGCCGAAGGCGGCGGCCTGCACAGTCGCCCCTGAGGAAGTCAGCGTTAACGGATCGGGTTCCGCGACGGCGGCGGTGACGATCAAGACTACGGCGAGCTCGCTCGCGCCGACGACAGGCAGCAGACCGGATGATTTCATGCCGTCCGCACCGGTCGTCCTCAGGATGCTTTGGCTCTTCATTCTGACTTCCCTGGCATTGGCCGGTTGGAGGAACCCGAAACGTCGCGCCCGATTGGGTCTGGGGGGAGTGTTACTCTCCGCCGCTCTTTGGATCGCTTGTGGCGGAGGCGGCTCGGCGAGCGCCCCCGCGCCCAAGCAGGGAACTCCCCCCGGGAACTACACGCTGACCGTGACCGCGACTTCCGAGGGAATCACTCGCAGTGCCACCGTCACTTTGAGGGTGAATTAGAAGGTCTGCGTCATCTGATTCGCCTCCTCGCGCCGTGTCCGGACCGGAGCAAATCCCTTCGTTTACTTTTCCATCCGTCTATGATAGAAGTTCGCGCTTCGGGGAGCTCCTATGCATCTGAGCCCTGTCGATTACGCGATCATCGGTATTTACTTCATTTTTGTTCTGGGGATCGGTTTCGCGCTTCGCGGCCGGATGAAGACCAGTGAGGACTTTTTCCTCTCCGGACGATCCATCCCCGGCTGGATCACCGGCCTGGCCTTCATGGCGGCGAATCTGGGGGCGCTGGAAGTGATGGGCCACGCCGCCAACGCCGCCAAGTACGGCATGTTCGTCAATCATTTCTACTGGCTGGCGGCCATGCCGGCGATGTGCTTTGTCGGCGTCTTTATGATGCCGTTCTATTACGGCAGCAAGGTGCGCAGCGTCCCGGAATTCCTGAAGAAGCGCTACAACGAAAAAACGCGGACACTCAACGCGCTCTCCTTCGCCGTCCTCACGCTGCTGGTTTCGGGCATCGACCTCTACGCCATGGCCATCCTGTTCCAGCGGATGCTGAACTGGCCGTTCTGGTCGAGCGTCGTCGCTTCGGCGGCGATCGTGGCGATTTATATCTATCTCGGCGGTCTGACCTCATCCATCTACAACGAGGTTCTGCAGTTTTTCCTCATCGTCTTCGGATTCTTGCCCCTGGCGATCATGGGCCTGAAGGAAGTGGGCGGCTTTGCGGGCCTGGAGCGCAGCTTGCCCGATCCCAGCTACGCGCACACCTGGGCGAATATCTGGTCGGCCAGCCAGAATCCCATGGGCATCAACTGGTTCGGGACGGTTTTTGGTTTGGGCTTTGTCCTCTCGTTTGGTTACTGGTGCACGGACTTTCTCGTTGTGCAGCGCGCCCTGGCGGCCAAGGATATGGCCGCCGCCGAGCGCACCCCGCTGATCGCCGCCGTCCCCAAGATGTTCTTCCCGCTGCTCATCGTCCTGCCGGGACTGGTGGCCATCTCCCTGGATCCCACACTCACAAAACTCCTCGACGGGCGTTATGACAACGCCATCCCGGCGCTGCTGGGTAGATACTACCCCTCGGGGCTGCTGGGGATCGGCCTGACGGCGCTGCTGGCGAGCTTCATGTCGGGCATGGCGGGCAACGTCACCGCCTTCAACACGGTGTGGACCTACGATATCTATCAGACCCACATCAACCCGGGAAGACCCGACGGCCACTATCTTAAGATGGGGAAGTGCGCCACGGTGTTTGCGGTGGCGGCGGGCATCGCCACGGCGTTCATCGTCCTGAGGTTCAACAACCTCATGGATTATCTCCAGCTCTTGTTTGCGTTCTTCAATGCGCCGCTCTTCGGCACATTTTTGTTGGGAATGTTCTGGAAGCGGACCACGCCGAACGCCGCCTTCTCCGGATTGCTCAGCGGAACTCTGGGCGCGATGGGCCATTACGCGCTCTATGCCTTTGGGGCCATCCATTATCCGACGGACATGGCGGCGAATTTCTACCAGGCCATATACGCCTTCGCGATCTGCTTCGGCGTCACCGTTATCGTGACCTTCTTCACCGAGCCGAAGAAGGAAGAAGAACTGGTTGGCCTGGTTTACTCGCTGACCCCGAGACCGAAGATCGAGGGCCTGCCCTGGTACAATCGGCCCGGAATCCTGGCTTTGGGTATTCTTGGGACTTGTATCGTATTGAACATCATCTTCTGGTAGGGATCATGGGATTAGACATTCGCTGGCCGATCGCCCTGCTGTTTTCGATTTACGGGCTCATCTTGGTCGTCTACGGGTTCTTCGTGGGCCCCGAGGCCTCCCAGACGCGGTCGCTTGGCGTCAACATCAACCTGTGGTGGGGAGTGGTCATGCTGGGTTTTGCCTTGTTTATGGGGATCCTTGCGCTCCGGGGCTCACGGCAAGACCGGCCATGACGGAGCTCCGCTGGAATCCCACCGTCCGCGAGTGGGTTTCGACCGCCTCCCACCGACAGCACCGCCCCCTCATGCCCGCTGACTGGTGCCCGTTCTGCCCGGGCTCCGGGCGGGTGCCGGAAGATTATGACGTCCACATCTATCCGAACGATTTCCCGGCCTTGTCCATTCCCGCGCCCGAGCCGGCGATCGAGGGCGACGATTTCTACCGGGTGGAGCGTTCCCACGGGCGATGCGACGTGGTTCTCTATCATCCGGACCACAACACGTCACTCCCCCAACTTTCGCTCGACCATCTGACGCGGTTGGTGCGGCTCTGGCGGAAGAGGTTCGTCGAGCTCAAGACCACGCCGGGCATTCGCTACGTCCTGATCTTTGAGAACAAGGGCGCGGTGATCGGCGTCACCATGCCGCACCCCCACGGGCAGATCTACGCCTTCCCGTTTGTCCCTCCGCGGCTGAAGAGGGAACTGGAATCCGCGCGGGCTCACCACCGGGCGCGAGGGCGCTGCCTCTTCTGCGACATCCTTCGCAAAGAGCGCCGCCAGGGAGAGCGCCTGGTGGCCGAGAACGACACGTTCACCGCGTTCATTCCGTTCTACGCGCGCTGGCCCTACGAGGTCCATATCTATTCGCGACGCCATCTGGGAACGATCGACCAATTTCGGAAAGCCGAGGAACAGGGGCTCGCCGAAATCCTCAAGTGGGTGACCCTCAAGTACGACAACCTGTTTGAGATGTCTTTCCCTTACATGATGCTGCTCCACCAGGCGCCCACGCGAGGCAGATTTCCCCATTTTCATTTCCATATCGAGTTCTATCCACCGCACCGCAGCAAGGACAAGCTGAAGTACCTGGCGAGCGTGGAGACGGGCGCGGGGAGCTTCTTGAACGACTCCCTGGCCGAAGAAAAGGCCGCGGAGCTGCGCGCCGTCAAGCCCACTCGCCGCCGCGATCTTCAGTAATCTCTCCGAAAAGGCGGATGACCGTGATTGAGGAAACCTTTCAGAAGATTTTCGGGGCGCCCCCCGAGGTGGTGGTTCGTGCTCCGGGGCGCGTGAACTTGATCGGCGAGCACACCGATTACAACGACGGATTCGTGTTGCCCGCGGCGATCGACCGGCACATTGTTTTCGCGGGCCGCCGCCGCGACGACCGCACGGTGCGCGCGCACTCGGCGGATTTTCAGGACTCGGTCGAATTCAGCCTGGACGACATTCAACGCGACACCGCCCACTCGTGGAGCAATTATCTGCGCGGCGTCTCGAAATTCCTCGAGGAAGACGGCCATCGGCTTGGCGGCGCCGACGTGGCGTTCGGCGGCAACGTGCCGCGTGAATCGGGGCTGAGCTCTTCGGCGGCGCTGGAGGTGGGTGCGACCGCCTTCTGGCGGAAGATGATGGACCTCCGGCTCGACCCGGTGTATGCGGTCAAGCTCTCACGCCGCGCCGAGAATGAATTTGTCGGCGTACCCTGCGGGATCATGGACCAGTTCATTTCCGCGCTCGGCCGGCAGGACCACGCGTTGTTTCTCGACTGTCGCGATCTGACCTACCGGCACGTGCCGCTGCGCGGTGACGTAAAGATCGTGGTGTGCAATTCCGGCGTCAAGCGCGCGCTGGCGCAGTCCGAGTACGAGGTGCGCTTGAAACAGTGCCGTCAAGCAGTGGCGCAACTGGGAACCTCCGGGCTGGCCGTGAAGTCCTTGCGGGAGGTTGACACGGACGATTTGGAAGCGGGGCGGAAGGCGCTGACGGAGATTCTCCTCCGCCGCGCGCGTCATGTGGTGACGGAAAACGAGCGTGTGCTGGAGGCGGTCAAGGTGCTCGAGGAGGGCGACCTCGAACGCTTTGGCGAGCTGATGAACGCCTCGCACATCAGCTTGCGTGACGACTACGAGGTGAGCTGCAAAGAGCTTGATGTGCTGGTAGAGCTCGCCTGGAAGCAGCCGGGAGTGCTAGGCGCGCGCATGACCGGAGCGGGTTTCGGCGGGTGCACCGTCAACCTGGTCCGCCAGAACGCCGCCGAGGCTTTTGCCGAAGCCGTGGCGCGCGGCTACCAGGACGCTCTGGGCCTCAAGGCCGAAGTCTACGTCTGCCAGGCTTCCGCCGGCGCGTTTGCTGAAGTGCAATAGGCAGAAAGCAGCCGGCCGCAGGCAGTCAGGAGTCGCGACTCGTTTTTCGACAATATTCTTGCCCATTCCAGCGCGATATTCGAATCGGAAACATCAGCAACGACTGATGGGAGGTCGGCTGTTCACGCCTTGTTCATTCAACAAGCTTCTGGCTTTGCAGGAACATCGCTAGCTGCTGTCCGCCTACTGCTTACTGCCTACTGCCTACCGCTTACTGCCAACTGCCAACTATGTTCTACTGCGGCGGTGGGCCCTTGATGACCATGATGGCGATGCCCAGCAGGAAGAAGACCATCAGGGCGAAGAGCAGGGCGCGGGCCAGCGGGCTGGCTTCTCCCTCGATGAACGGGCAGGGGGCCTGAGGCGTCCGGCGTCGCGCCAGATACCAGGGAAAGACGAGAATCCAGAGCAGCATTACGCCGATTCCCCAGCGCAGCGGCTTGGCCACTCCCTTCCTCTGCGCGTCGTAGAATACCCAGGCTGAGCACAGGATGACCACCCCGCCGAGCACCCATTGGCTGATCTCCGGGCCGAGGAGTTGCTGCGTGATTACCGCGGCGAGCAGCCAAGCGGCCAGCACAGAAAGGAATATCATCCAGGAGAATCGTGCCGGCTCCAGGGGTGGCAAGTTCGCTTCCGGGGGTTCAGGCGCGGTGACGGGAGCTTGTTGTTTCCGAATCAGCGCGGGATCGACAGGCTGCTTGCAGGCGACGCAAACTCGACAGGTGGGCGCCAGCATCTGCCCGCAGGCGGGACAGGCAAACGGCTCGTCGTCCGCGACGCCCCGCGCGTCACGGTCGGTGGGGGGCAACTCAGCGCCTTCAAGGTCTGTATGCTCGTCCATCAATTGTGCTCGACCGGTTTGCCTGTCGAATCATTAAACTCTTGGCCCAACAATTCGAGAACTCAATCTTTCTCGTTCCACCCTTGGTGCTCATTCCAGTCTAGCACCTGACGGTGAATCTCAGTCCGCCGAAGTTCGGCGAAGCGCCGGATTCTTCCCAGCGCGCGGTTGCCTCCCTGAGATTGATAGAACCAGCCCGCCTCCTGGGCGCGCGCCGCGACGTCTCCGGGAACGTGTACCACAAACTCCTGGTAGCGATAGGGTGTTTGGGGGGCCGAGGCCGGATCGTACAAGCGGTCCGTGAAGACCTTCGTCTCGCCCCAGGCAGCGTCCTCGCGCGCCAGCTCCTGCAGCGCTTTGATCACGAAATAGCCGTTCACAATGTGGTCGATGTGGCCCTGGGCCGGCGGGTGCGCGGCAAAGACGGCCTCAGGCCGGAACTTGCGCATCAGTTCCTTGACGACCTCAATCACCGGTTGGCGCGCAAAGGGAAGGTTCGGCCGGACCAATCCTTCGTAAGGCGCGCGGTCTGAGGCGAGGAGGACGGAGAGATAAGGATTGGCCGCTTCCTTGTGCCGATACCAGATCTCGCCCGACCCACCGTCCGGCAAACCGAGGAAATGGACGTGCTCACGCGAAAGGCCCAGGTGAGACAGAGAGGCGCGTGTCTCCTCCATGCGCAGCGCCCCGAAATTTAATGCCTCGCTGGGACCGCACGAGCGTTCGTAATAGCGGTCGCAGGAGCCGGCGTCGCCACCGGTGAAATAGACAATCTCGAGGGGAATGCGGTTTTCGACCGCGGCGCGGATTAGTCCCGCCTGCGTCGTGTCGTCGTCCTCGTGCGCGCAGAAGATGAGAATGGACTTAGGCAGGGAATTGGACCCGATTTCGAGATTGTTCTCGGCCAGAATCTTTCCCGAAGGGTCCTTCACCTGAATCACGACTTGGAAAACCCCGCCCATGTCGGAAGGCAGCGCAAACGTCACTTCCTTGTCGAGTGCGGGGGCGCGCGCCTCGAGGTCGACGCCGTCCGCGACCGTCTTTTCCCCGAACCCGGCGCTGCCCAGGCTGCGCAGCGACGCGTGAATGGAGACTCCCGGCCAGGTCTCATCGGTTGGATTGCGAACCGAGAATTGCACCGTTGCTTGTCCCCCAATGCGAAACATGGTGTGCGCGCGATTGAATTGAATCGCTGCGGCATTCAGCGCGGGCGGTTCGAAATCTCGATAACTCGTCGTATCGACGCTGCGGAGATCGGGATAGGCATATTGGAGAGGATAAGGCCTCGGGAAATCGACGCCGGGCGGATGAATGAAAACCAGGGAGCTGAATGCGATGTCGTAGACGTTCTTTCGCTCGCGATCCCAGATGATGACGCCGTATTGCTGAACGCTGGGTTGTTTTACCTCCTTCGCCACCAAGGGCGTTCCTGTTCTGACGTCCACCTCCGCGTGCTTCGCGAGCGTGACTCCTTCGGCGAGAGGCACGGTCGCGGGAGGTGGGGTGCTTGCAGGCGGCGCAATCCACGGCCAGTGGCGTTCGGAGAATTCCACGAGCAGCCCGCTGAGAGGTTTGTCGGTAAGGTTCTCGATCGTCGCTCGGCATTGGACCGGATCGCCGGAGGTGTAGAAGGCCTTGTCGAGCTCGATTCGCTTGATGCGCACGAGCTTCCGGTGGACGGCGAAGGAAGCGGAGTTTTCGCGGGAGTTGATGATCTCGTGGGTTTTCGGGTTTCTAGTTATCAGGTCAACTTCGTAGAGCCCGGTGCGGGCGTCTGCGGGGATTTCCCAAACTTGCTGGTAGCCGGTGGAATAATCCGACTTTGAGGCCAGAAAGGATTTGGCCAACGGAATCTCTTCCAGAATCCGCTGATTGATACCGGCGTAACGGAGGGTGATTGCCAGGTCCACGGGACCGTCAAGGTAGAGCTGCGCACCAAGGTGGGCCGGATGTGTATTCCGAGGATCGGGATAAACAACCTTGAAGCGAAGTTGGTCTCCAATGTTGTAGTTGATTCTCTCCGGGACGAGTTGGATGCCGTCCTGCGCCCGGGCGGTCCCGGCCACGAGCAAGAGACCAAGCCCCATCGCAAGAGCTGTTAAGGTGCCACGCGAGGAGGGACGGTACACAGCCCAAGCCTTCAGTTTTTTCTTGCGGAACATGAACACCCCCTGTGGAGTAAAGAGCGATTATAGAGTTAGTAGGACACGCCGTCCAGGTTGCGGTGCCCGCGAAGATGCGCGCTTTGGGCGCCGGAGAAGCAGAGATCGTCTCGAATTGCCACGAACTACTGAGGGGCGCTGGAGAGGAATCGGCGGCGCTCGTAGCGATTGAAGATGGCCTGGGTGACGAGTAGCAGCAAGGCAATGGCCGCAAGCAGCCACATGCCCGATCTGACGCCGGCGTGTTGGGCGATGTAGCCGACCGCGGGCGGAACCACCGCACCGCTGAACAGTGCCAGGGTCATCAGAATGCCGAACACTGTGCCGAAGAGTTTGGAGAAATAGGTGCTCGCGGTTCCTGCGGTGGTGGGGAAGACCGGCGCGTAACTCAGGCCGCAAATCACGATCCCGGCGGTGGCCACGGCGACGTTGGGTGAAACCGCGAGCAGCACCAACCCGATTGTGGCTCCGACGGAAGCTCCCAGCACCAGGCGCGGCCCGCGAACCTTCTTCACTACCTGGCTGGCTGCCAGCCTCCCCACCATCATCATGACCCAGAAGGCCGTGAGAATTGTTTTGGAGGTCTGCGGCGCCGCCTGGAATTCCTGTTCGAGGTAGGTACGAATCCAGCCGGCGGTTGAGATTTCGATCGCTGAGTAGAAAAAGAGCACCCAGGCGAGGATGATCACCGCCGGGTCGAGGGCCATTCGGCGCGCTCCCTTCCAGTCAAATCCCCCGGTCGCTTTTCGGGGCGGGAATGTTTCGGCCAGCGCCACCACGGCCACGGCGGCCACAAGCGCCGCAATCAGCCACAGGGTGGCGACGAGCCCCAGCCGTCCGGTCAACAGAGTGACCACCGACGGGAAAAAGATGGCGCCCACACCGAAGAAGATGCCGCCCAGGTTCAACGCCGAGGAAGGATTCTCGGGATAGAGGTCAGGAATGAGCGTATTCGAGGCGCTCATCGCGGAGCTTCCGCCGAGCCCCAGCAACACCAGAAGTCCCGCCAGGACGGCATAGCTCGGCGCGTAGGCCATTCCGACCATTGCCGCGGCGCTGAGCAGGAAACCTCCGGCGAGGATCGGCTTCTTGCCAAAGCGGTCGATCAAGGTCCCGGCGAAAAACACCATGGGGATCTGCGGGAAGTAGAGGAAACTGAACAACGCCCCGCTGCGCTCCAGGCCGAAAGCCAGGCGTGCGCTCAGCTCGGGCAGGGTCGCGCCCAGAAACGTGGTCATGATGCCGAAGGTGAACAGGCCCGCGCACGCTGTGCCCATCAGGTATTTGGTTGCGGTCTGGGTCGGAGTCCTCATGAAGTCTTGGGTGCGCCCGGCGGCGGTTGATGTGCCAGCGCACGATCCGCTTGGAAGTTGAATCCTCCTACCACCGGTCCGGTGGAGGTCAATTCAGACAAGGATATCTCTGCTTAGTCGGGCAGCAGCTGCCGTAGCCTTTCGCGCATGCGCGTCGTGATATCAAATGCCTTCACAGCCTCGTCTTGGTCAGCGGATTCTCCGGGATAGCGAAAGGCAATCGAAGCATAGGTTAGAAAACGCAACTCTTCAACCGGCCACGACCAAGCCCTGCAAGCAGGAGCCAGCAGGCGATCCAGCATCATAAGGTCATGCGTCTTGGGAGGGAGCACTCCCAAGTAGATCAAGACTCCCTTCATCAGTTTCTCGATGCACTGTTGCGCATGGAAGCAGGCGGCATCATAGTTCGGGCATTCGGAAGCGCGCAGCTCGCGCCCGGCTGTCGCATAATCCCCTTCAGCCTTCGTGACCCATTCCTTGACCGTGGCGTTCATAGAGAACCTTGCCGTGGTCGAGCGCCTCACGGATCAAGGGATCGCCCTCCGCGTAACGTCGCGCCGTGTCGTCAGGGCGGCGCACCAAGAGGTCCACCGAGAAGTGCGGCGCGACACGATTGAGAATCTCGAGTGACTTCCTGAAGTTCCTGCCTTCAAAAGGTAGAATGACCAGCAGGTCCACATCCGAGTC
>Ga0307379_10012467_pt1 | contig 11077 bp, 10 predicted proteins | sample UN2MG_FD_202237 | JGI IMG/M metagenome (GOLD analysis project Ga0307379, IMG submission 202237) | Soil microbial communities from Risofladan, Vaasa, Finland - UN-2 | ecosystem: Environmental > Terrestrial > Soil > Coastal area > Acid sulfate soil | place: Finland: Risofladan, Vaasa | collected... | reverse complement strand
AACATGCCAAGCATTTCCATAGATACTTGCAAAGGCAATCAGTACGCACATTCCGATAATTGAAAGAATGAAACCTACACCATGTATTATGCTGTTGGCAAAATCTTCACGCAAGCTGTAACGTGGTATGCTATTATATGCATTCATACTTCGATTTAACAAATGCAGTTCTCGATTTTCGGTTAATGGCTATTAAGCTCTAAACGCAGGAAGCATAACTTCTTCAAGTCTCATTCTTTGCCTTTAGAGGTTTCTTTTAATTCAAAAGATACAGGGTCACCCTTTTGTAAACCGAAATGTCCAAAGTCCTTGATATCCAATTTGTGAACGAAAACAACGCCATATTCTTCAGTGTATATAAAACCATAGCCTTTTTTTCACTGTACGGTTTGATAGTACCTTCCATCTATAGTTTTTCTTTTCCTTATATCTTGTGCAGGTACTCAAGAGGTCACTTTGAAGGAAGGCCAAAAAAGAGAGGTGCTTTAGACAGGCTCCAAAATAAATATCGAAAAGATATACAAGTAGTGAATGGTAGAATTAATCGAATCTTTAATTAATCCATTCGTAATAATAAGTCAGTAGTTTAACCGGAAAATAATCCTTTTGCTTTTTTACTAAACACAATTTGAGATATTCGCTTTATCTGCTTTCAAAAACCGAAATCCTATCAAATAGATACCAAATCGACGTCGTCAAAAAACAGCTCCACCGAACCATCTTCGGATGAATTATATAACGCCATGACTGATTCGGCGATTTTGGTGGCATATGGTTCGATGGGAAATATATTGTGGGTCCGAAGGATTGCAACCAAGGCGTTCATTCCTTTGGAGGTGAAACTCGCGATAATCTCACTTTCATAGGTTTCTTCGCAGAGAAATGAAAAACTTCCCTTTTGCAGCAATGAAGACGCCACTTTTTTCAGATTTTTGTCGATGACTGCATATTCCCTGATTTTGAGTTTATTTTTGGCACCATCTCGAGAAATCACATATTTTTGACGCATATCTTTTCTCCTTTTCATCCGGTTTCTATACTTATAGATTCTCTTCTTCATTCTGGGACTGATCTGGATTCTCTTCTTCATTCTGGGACTGATCTGGATTCTCTTCTGATTTTATAGTGTTTTTATCCAGTTTGCGTAGTTTCTTTTGTTCTTTCTTTTTCTTCCTTGCTAATTCTTTTTGACGTTTATTAAATGAATAATTTGATCTTGCCAATTTGATACCTCCTTGGCTGTTATTTTTGATAATGACAACAAGAAAAGGATCTATGAGCGGACTTTTTTGAGGTTTAAGGTCTGATAATGGCGAATTGTGAAGGTATAAATTCAAACCAAACAAAAAGGCATCCCCTCAGTATTAGAAGGAATGCCATTTTTACTCAGAACATAAGGTTAAATCACAGTGACATTTGAAGCGGCAGGGCCTTTTTGTCCTTGCTCTATATCAAAGGAAACTCGGTCACCTTCATTGAGGGATTTAAAACCTTCAGCATTAATTGCTGAATGATGAACAAACACATCCGCTCCGTCTTCCTGCTCGATGAATCCGAATCCTTTTCGGTCGCTAAACCATTTAACAGTTCCATTAGTCATAATAACATCCTCCTTTTTAAAAATTCTCAACGTCGCAAACTGGAGGGTACCACTTGACAAATGGATTATTCCTTCAGAAAGAAACCGTCCCACAGATTTAACAGGACTTGATTGATTTAACCAATAATAATATTTATTTAGAAAGAAAGCAAGCTAATTATTTGTTATTTTTAAAAAAAATTAAGAATGCGCATTTAAACGTGCAAAAACGAAACGTTATGCGAACAATGTCAGAGACGGCTCTGTATGGCAAGGTTTGTGGTCTCATGATACTTGCATGATTCTTGAATGGTGAAGGAGTGCACACTTCTTTAATGGTGTTCGGTAGTCATATCAAAAAAAACAGTGTGGGGTTCGGTCAATCTCGCTTCCACTTAAATTGAAATTCGACCTCCTCCGTTTTGCCTTCTCTTTCATGCTCTATATTAAAAGTAGCACTGGAAGGGATTTTTAACCTTTCACCTGCGATCTGAATTCGGAATGGTTTATCTTTTTCCAAGCAATCCGAAAGCCTTCGTAATTTTGCCACCATTTGTTTGACAGTGTATCCCTTTTCTATATCCCTGTCCTTTGTCTTTTTCATCGGTCTTTTCTGTTTAACTGGGGCGTAAATCCCGTTTCAACGGGGCTGCAGGGAGCTTCAATTGTTTGAAGAGGACTGTTTTGGACGATTCTTCCACACATTGGTTTTATTTGCCCAATGATCTTTTTGTTAAAAGGTGTCTGATGAATTTTCCTAACAGGGCAATTAGGATTATAAAAGCGCCTATCAGGGAAATAGGAACGATAAGGACAGCACCAATCTTTAAAACAATAAGCAACACAGGTATGACTATGAATAGTATTAACCCTATAACGATCAGGGCGCTAAAACCTGTAATAAAATCTGTAATAAACTCAAAAAATCGGTTTTTTCTCTTATAATCTTGTTCATAAGATTTGTTCAGTTTTAAATCTTCAACTTCATTTTTTTTTGGCTTTATTTCATCACCCATAAAATTTAGTCTTTCGTTCTAATTCGGGTTGATCTTATCCCTCAGCTTTCCAGAACACCTAAACGTAACAACCTTCCTTGGTTCAAGCATCAAGTCATCCCCAGTTGCAGGATTCCTGCCTTTCCGTTCCTTCTTTTCCCTTACGCAGAACTTGCCAAAATTAGAGATCAGAATATCCTCACCGGATGCCAGGGTTTTTTTGATGACCTCTATGAGGGTTTTCACGGTTTCTGTGGATTTGTTCTTTGGCAAGCCGATTTGATTGTGGATCGATTTTACGATCTGAATTTTTCTGAGTGTCATGGCGGGAGGCTCCTCATGTAATAAAATGTTGGAATAATATGTTATTTATCGCAATTACCGGCATGAATGTCAATTGCAAAGGTTTGCCTGCAGCAATGTATTATTTTTATACGAGTCTTGACAAATAGATAACATCGTTAGGAATGCCGGTTCCGAATTGCCAGAATGGAAAACGGTGACCCCATGGTTTCCCTGCTGTTTTCATATCCATTTGACCTAAAAACAACTATATATTACATTACTGGAAATACATCCCCTTTTTATCCCGGAAGCGGGCAACAAACGGCAGTGCAACTTGATCAAAATGAACCGGTTAGTTTCAAAACCGCTTTTAATGAAAAATTCGATCCAGGTTGATGCTCTACTCGGTTGTTGGTTGAGAACGGCTCGATTTCAAAGGAACGGTTTTTTACCAAACTGAAACACGTGCAAGGGGAATATAAGAAAAATGAATAAACATAGATTTTTAATCATGCTTTTAATCGCCCTGATCCTCTCCGGTTGTTCCCTATCGCTGAAGAACTACGGCAAGCTCAAAATGTTGCCTAAAGGCCCGGGCCAAGTGACCATTCAGGATTTAATCGACAATTGGGAAGATTACGATATCTATTATGCCGGTTCTTTTGCACGATATTATGGCGTCAGAAATCCTTTGGGGGTCATGTTCGATCCGAAAAATAACGATACGACGCTGGTGGGAGATAGGTGGGAAAAGGTCAGAGATCAAAAGACCTTGATAGAGATTGCGCAAATGATTTATCCGAACACTCAGTATGAACCCTGGCTCAGGGAGATTTTAGGCCCGGATGACGGGTTTTATGGATATTTGTATTATTCATACGGGATGGTTATCCTCAAGTTGACCGATGATGGAAAGATGTATGTATACGATCTGGAGGAACCTGGCGGAGGATATTCTCTCTTCTAACACTAATTCAGGCGATTCTATCTGAAAAAAAGGGCAGATGGAATTCAGGAGTAACGACAATGCTTAAAAAGATTATTACAGGCGGACAAATCGATACAGCCTCTTAACCGAGGTCAAAAAAAACGTAAATCCAAGAGCTTGCAACTTTTCTCTCGCGATGAAAGCTGCAAGCTCTCTCTCGGAATTTAGAAGTGTAATGTTAATCTTTCAACGATCTTATCTAAACCGCTTCAAGCCGACAACCCAATCCTTTGAGATTTTTCAGAATTTATTTTTCCCGGTAATTCCCCCCAACAGGGTGTAAAACCTGTCAAAGTATGGCACAAAAGTTGACAAATATTGTTAAATAAGGATTCTTCCCAATTATTCAAGCATTTTAAGTATCTGAAATATATATTATTTATATATTTTGGATCGGCAATTTCAAAACATGCATAGATTTTGCATGTATCAGACTATCTCAACATGGATGAAACCTCAATGATCATTCAACCCACATGGAAAAATAGGGTTGTAATGGGTTCTTTCAAATGCCAAATTAACCAACTATTAGGGTAAACAAAGGAGATAATAAGATGAAACTAAGATTGTTCGGTACCGGTAAAAGGGGTTTGACACGCGTTGCTGTCATCGTCCTCGCTACTTTGTGTTTTGTAGTTTTTCAATCCCCCGATGCCGGCGCTGCTACAGCCAGAGAGATTAACGTAAGCGTCGATGCTACTTTGAAAAACTTTCTTAAGAATGTTAAGGGTTCCAAGGAGTATTTAAACGCAGCCAAAGGTGTCCTGGTGTTTCCCAACGTTTATAAGGCTGGTTTTGGAATCGGGGGCGAATATGGAGAGGGCGCCTTGCGAATTGGGGGCAAGACTGTTGATTACTACAGCACCGTCGCAGGGTCCTTTGGCTTTCAGCTGGGTGCACAGAAGAAAACGCTGATCTTGGTTTTTATGCAGAAAGGGGCACTTAATAGTTTCCGAGAGAGTAACGGCTGGAAAGCCGGTGTAGACGGCTCCGTTGCTTTGGTAACTGTCGGTATCGGCGGTTCCATTGATACGACCAATATCAAGGACCCCATCGTTGCATTTGCCTTCGACCAAAAAGGGCTGATGTACAACCTGACCATTGAGGGTTGCAAGTTTTCCAAAATAAAAAAATAGACGTTTAAATATGAAAAACATTATAAGAATTATACCGCTTCTTATTTTTTCGCTATTATCTTTTGGATGCAGTGTAATCTACACCACAGCAGTGGACCAGCGTGATGTGAAAACCATTCTCAATGATACTACAATTAAGTTTACGATCGTAAATAAATTTTATGATGATGAAGCTATCAATTCGCTAAACCTTTCCAGTGGATGTTATAGGGGGCATGTGTACCTGGTTGGAGAGTATGATAAAGCATTTCAAAAAAAGCGTGCGATAAAAATTGCCAAGAGCATCGAGGGTGTGAGAAGTGTATCGACATATTTGCTTCCCAAGAAAAAAGATGATGTTTGTGGAACCGATGATAACATAAAATTGGCATTGGAAGTAAAGACAAAGCTTGTGGCAGACAAGGACATATGGTCAACGAATATTGATGTGAAAACGGTTCAGTGTAATGTCGTTCTATACGGCCTTGTGGCATCAGACAATAAAATAAAGAAGGCCATTTCACACGCAAAAAGTGTTGAAGGTGTTCGCAGTGTGAAATGCTTCTTAACGTCGGCAAACTAATTGATATTCTGCAATTCGCATAAAATCGTGTTACGATTTTATGAAAACTCCCGCAGCCCCGGAAGGCGGCATCTCCGCTACGTTCCAACAAGATTGCCGGATCTTTTAGGCAAACGGCTACAATTCCTATTCCTTAGCCCCACAAGGCGGGATTTTCACTGCATTACAACAACCAGCAGGGGTAAATTTAAAGTAAAACTATTATTAGCCTTTTCAGCCTAACAGCGCCGATGTCTCGAGTTCTTAAAAATGTCTTGACATATTACATTGTGGCATTATGTTGTTTCGGGACAATCAAACCAAAATATAATTTCAGTTAGGTGTAAAAAAATGATCAAAAACTCTCCAAGACAAATCAGTTATTCTTTCATGATCCGCAAGGCAGAACTGTCTAAAAAGGCCAATATATCACCATTCACCTTTACACGGATCAAAAGGGTGACCTGGAGAATGGAAGGCAAACCAAAAAATCATTTTGGCTTTAGGGGATAAAATATCAGATAAGAACACCCCATTCGTTTACTTTAAAGAGATTTATCAATTTTTGTGTGCCTTTCGGGAAAGCCCTCCAGGGGCGGACAAACTGATGATACCCCATCTCTTTCGTTATCAAGGGCTCCCAGTAGTCGACTACGCGGGGCATCCTAAGCTTTCGCTCAATTAGGGTATTACAGGGAAGACTTATAGAAGTTTACCCCTTCAGACTTAAGGTCGCTTGCCCATCGGCTAGTTTTCGATACTTGTACGTGAAGTCCCTTTCTCCACCGTTTCTATATCTTTTTTCTTATCCTGCGCTAAATCTGCACTATAAAACTCTCCGCCATGAGGGAGTGCCATAAAAAAATTATTGATATGGTCGATCTGGACCGTCACATCTTGCATCCGGCATTCCAGCAAATGTCCCCCGGCGTTTCTATCTTTCGTTATAAAGTGCAGATGATACCCCGGGACATTTATCCCATGCACATAGCCGGGAGATCGGAACCCCACAATCGTCCCGTCTATATCATGAAACTCAAAGATCGATTGCTCTTTCACCACATCTACAAGCGGCGGATAAGGTTTCTGCTGTCCAGGAACGCTCCGTGTCTTGATATATTTGAAATTACCCTCTATTCTGATGGCATAGAATATGTTTTGTGACGGCAGCAGACCATCTATATGCCGTTTCAACTGTGTATAACTATCCGCCGTATCCAGTTCCAAGGTGTCGTCCGGGGCAAAGAATGACACCACGGCAAAGGGTGTCTTCACGGAATCCTCAACCGGATATGCCACACCATCCGCTTTTATTTGATAGAATGTGCCGGCCAGTCCGATCATTTCGCCATCAAGGGCATTAAAAGTTCCCAACCCAAAATCACCGTTTCTCTTCAGCTCGCCAAAAGTTACATCTCCGTCATAAATTCCCTTGAGCAGGGCATTAATTGTAGATGATTGAAACACCACATCGTTTTTTTGGACATGGGCGCAGCCCATGAGTGTTGAAACGGTTAAAATGACAAGGGTTATACAACGTATATATCTCTTCAATTTTCCTCCACAGATCTTTTATATGGTTTATTCGAAGGGCCTCTATCCGTATGGATCCTTACTTCAATAACACCCGTGTGTTTTCCCTGTACGCATTTAGGACATGAACGACGTGGGGTATTTTTCGGGGCATGGGTTTTCTTTGGAGCCCATCGGATTTTATTGAATGGGTCGTCGGTTTCGATGTTTGTGAAATCGATCCCTCCGACGGGGTGATGTCTTTGGTGTGGAGATCATTCGCTTCACACGCTCACTTCGGCGGAGGCGGGCCTTTTTTTTGGCATCCCCATATTTTCCAAATCGTCCGCCCATAATTCTCGTTTTCCATGGATTGAGGGCCGCTGAAGACTTGCTTTTTAATGCAATTATTCTATCATAGATTTTGGCGTGTGGCAAACCGCATGCGACGGATTGATAACATGAGGAGGGCATATGCAAAAATTCACACCCGTTAATTATAAAATCAGAATCGAACCCGATTTGGTGAATTTTACATTCGCCGGAAGCGCCCAAATTTTATTGAATGCGCTTCAGCCGGTCAAAGAGATCCCCATGAACCTGTTGGACATCGCCGTCTGGAGCTGCAAAGTTTTAGAAAAAAACACGTTCGTTGCGTGTCCTTTTTTCGTCGATTCCCAAAAAGAAGAACTTCGCATTTTTCTACCCGAGGCCATGACCGGCAATATTACCGTGAGGATAGACTATCAGGGGCATATCAATGATCAAATGGCCGGCTTTTACCGCAGCAGCTTTATCCGTGGCTCCAAACAGATGTATATTGCGGTGACCCAGTTCCAAGAAAGCGATGCCCGGCGGGCCTTTCCGTGCATGGATCACCCGGCTAAAAAGGCGACGTTTGATATTGAAATGGATGTTGAGGAAAACCTTGTCGCCATTTCAAACAGTCCGATCCAATCCGAAACCAAGTTGGGCAACGGGAAGAAACGGATGACATTTGAACGGACGCCGAAAATGTCTACGTATTTGGTCTTTTTTGGGGTGGGCGAATTCGAATCCGTTCAAAGTCAAAACGATCCTCGCGTGCGTGTGGTCACACTACCGTCAAAGAAAAAATACGCACCCTTTGCCCTTGAATTCGGTGGAAAAGCGCTTGAGTTCAGCGAGGCATATTATGGGATTTCCTACCCTTTGGCAAAACTGGATTTGATCGCCATTCCGGATTTTGCCTTCGGTGCCATGGAAAATTGGGGTGCCGTAACGTTTCGCGAGAATTTGCTTCTGTATTATCCGGAGATGACCTCAAAATCCGCCCAACAAAGAATCTGCGAGATTATTGCACACGAGATCGCCCATCAGTGGTTCGGGAATCTCGTCACGCCCTCGGACTGGAAATATTTGTGGCTGAATGAAAGTTTTGCCACCTATTTCGGATACGGTGCGGTGGACCATTATTATCCTGAATGGGATACGTGGGAGCAGTTCCTGGATGGCATGACCGCATCGGCGCTGTCACGTGATGCGCTGCACGAAACCACCGCCATTGAAATACCGAGCGGCGAACACGTGGTCATAAATACCAGTACCGCTCCGATTATTTACAACAAAGGCGGCAGTATTTTGAGACAGATCGAAGGGTACATCGGCCAAGACGATTTTAGAAAAGGGCTCCAAGACTATCTCAGGGCCCACGAATACGGAACGGCAGCCAGTCGCCACCTCTGGGAGTCTTTTGAAAACGTTTCAAACCAGCCCATCGGCTCAATGATGAAAAGCTGGATTGAACAACCCGGCTTTCCGATAGTCGACGTCCAACGGATCGGCCATACGCTGATTCTAGACCAAAAGAGATTTACCTACCTGCCAAATGATTCCGGTCAAAAATGGGTGATTCCGATCCTCATCAACCTTTTCTTTGACGCGGGCGAGTCTCGGCAGATGACCGTCCTAATGGACGATGCCCAAATGGAAATCGATATCCCGTCGGATACGGCAGCGTATAAGGTAAATGATCGACAAACCGGGTTCTATCGGGTCAGATACAAAGACCGGAAAAACCTTGAAGCACTCGGCCGGCGAATCAGCGATCAGATTCTGTCCCCCGAAGACCGGTGGGGGCTGCAAACGGATCTCTACGCATTGGTCAAACGGGGAGATATCTCCCTGGGTGATTATCTTCTATTTCTTTTACATTATCGGACAGAGACCGCATACCTTCCGTTGACCGGCATCGTTTCCAGCCTGTCCAAGGCTTACCTCGTCATGGACGCCGATGGCAAAGAAAAAATCTCTTTGTGGGCCTTGGCCTGGTACGAAGAGATCCTTGAAAAGATCGGCCATGAACCCCGTAAAACGGAAAGAAATACAACGTCTATTCTACGGGAACAACTTATCTGGGCGGCAGCCCTTTTTGGCTCTACCCAGATCCATGAATTTGCACACCATCGTTTCTCCGCGCTTTTAGAAGGCGCTCCGGTGCATTCGGATCTAATGAGATGCGTCATGCAGGTCGGTGCTTTGACCGGCGATGCCCAGGTGTTTGATTGGTTTGACGCTCGCTTCAAGGCGTCCGAGATTGAACATGAACGCCTGAATATCCTGGCGGCACTCGGTTGCTTCAAAGATGAAACCCTGATCAAAAAAACCCAGAAGTACATTCTTGAGACGGTTCCCGCCCGCAACAAGTTTATTCCGGTTGTGGCCATGGCTTCAAATCCGTTTGCCATAGATTTCATGTGGGACTGGTATGTATCAAACCTTGAAGAAATCGAACGGTTTCATCCCTTGCTGTACGAACGGGTTGTCGCTGCGATTGTCCCTATTGCGGGGATGGGAAGGGCGGATGCGGTCAAAGCGTTTTTTGATGATTACATTAAAAAAACAGACACGGCCAAGGATGTGATCAAGCTGTCTCTGGAGCGGCTTGAAATAAATTTACGGATGCGCAGTAGGGGTTAGGCAAGGTCGGTAATTGAACGATACCCTTTAAGAATACTCATTTGATATGGGCATCCACCAATTCCTCAGCTTTTTCATCGGTCATTATTTTTCATTCATTGTGAGGGAGAACTCTTTCAACCGAAAACGCTTTGAATCGTCGGTCATGAGAAAGTGCTTGACATCCTACATTGTAGTAATATATAAATTTTAAAATGTATGGAATGTTGCCATTCCATTCTCCTTTCAATCCTCTGTTAACCCCTTGAAAACTCACCGCTTTCCAGGGGTTTCCTTTTTGCCTGAAAGCCTCGAGTTTAATAATGTTTGACTGTTTTTTGATAATAAAATTCTTGACATCATAAACGTTGGTATTATTTTTTTCTTGTCCGGGCGACTCCGCACGTTGCCAGCGTGACGGCTCAACCGGACTCGATGACCCCTTGAAACATACAAAAATAGCTTTCAAGGCGCAAAGGGCAGGGTCAGCAATGGCCCTGCTTAATTTTTTGGCTCAAATCGTCTAAAGGAATGATTAAAAAGCGCATTCCCTGTCAGTCATTTTTTGAGGGTTTATTTGTCCAAAATAAAACGCCTTAAAGCTTGTCCCGGTCCGGTGTCCCTGAGCGGGATGTTCCGTTTTTCTTTTTCCGGCTCGAATCATAATATCTAAGATTCTCATCTTTGGTACGCTGGAAAGTCAGCTCATCCGGATACAGGTTGGGCTGCGGCAATACAATTGGGTAGTTTTTTTCACATTTTAATGTGTATTTTTCTCCACAATTTAAAATATTTTGCGATGAATCGTTGAAGGTATGCAACGAGCGTGGTATACATCGGAATTGGATCTTGGGCCAGCATTTTTTCGGATGAATCTAAGGGGACCCGGCTGCTGGGGATTGTTTCTTTAATTGCCGGAATCGGCGTTTTATCATATACGTTTTAAATCCAAAGGGTCGAATCGCGGAGATAAAGCAGCGAGCGTTAAGAGGAGGCGATTCTCATGACGTGTGATCGGTGTGGGAAAAAAACCAATCATATTTATATCACCGAGGATCATGAAAAGGTTTGCAAAAGAACCTGCAACGGCGAGGTCAGTATCAG
>Ga0307379_10012466_pt1 | contig 11078 bp, 13 predicted proteins | sample UN2MG_FD_202237 | JGI IMG/M metagenome (GOLD analysis project Ga0307379, IMG submission 202237) | Soil microbial communities from Risofladan, Vaasa, Finland - UN-2 | ecosystem: Environmental > Terrestrial > Soil > Coastal area > Acid sulfate soil | place: Finland: Risofladan, Vaasa | collected... | reverse complement strand
AAGGTGGAAGGGAGAACCAGGGGAGTTACCCGCCGTTGAGTCCCATATAAAGACTAAAACCTCGCACTATATTTAATGGATTGAAATGAAGTGGTATAATTGGCTAGGGTGGTGGTTGACAAATGTCTGAGGGACTACTTTATGACAGGCTTCCCGGGTCCAGGGTGCGTTGCAATGTTTGCCAGTGGCGTTGCGTCATTGGTCCGGGCAAGTTTGGCGTTTGCCGGGTGCGTCGAAATGATGATGGCGTTCTCCATGTTCTAAACTATGCTGGGGCCTCGTCAGTAGCTGTTGACCCCATTGAGAAGAAACCCCTCTTTCATTTCTTCCCGGGTAGTCTGGCCTTCTCTCTAGGTACCTGGGGATGTAACTTCCATTGTAAGCATTGCCAGAACTGGGAGCTCTCTTGCATCGAGGAGCCACCTGAGATGTCAGGGGGTTCACAAAAAATTTCACCGCAGGAGGCAGTGAAATTAGCCAAGCAACATAGTTGTGGTGGCATCGCCTGGACGTATAATGAGCCGAGCATCTGGTTTGAATATACCCTGGACTCGGCGAAACTGGCTAAAGAGAGCGGGCTTTATACTGCCTACGTGACAAACGGCTATCTTACGCCGGAGGCTTTGGATACTATCGGGCCTTATCTCGATGCCTGGCGGGTTGATATTAAAGGTTTTTCTGATGCCCTGTATCAGGACTTAGCCAGAATTTTCCGATGGCGGGGGATTCTTGAGGTGGCTAAAAGGGCTCAAGAGAAATGGGGTATGCATGTTGAGGTGGTGACCAATGTAATTCCGACGATGAATGACGATAAGGAGCAGCTAGAGGGCATCGCTAGCTGGATTCGGGATGAGCTGGGTGAGCTAGCGCCATGGCATGTGACACGATTTTATCCTCATCATAACCTGATGCATTTGCCTCCGACTTCGATAGCTAGCCTGGAGAAGGCTTATGATGTCGGCAAGAGAGCAGGACTGCGCTTTGTCTATTTAGGTAATGTCCCTGGTCACAGCGCAGAAAATACTGTTTGTTATTCTTGTGGCAAAGTGGTCATCCGAAGGCTGGGCTATAATACTCAAGTGATAGGAATTGATGGTTCGAAGTGTAAGTTTTGTGGGGCTGAACTTAATGTGAGAATGACGCCAAGGAAGGTAGTCTAAGGAGGTAGCTTATGGCAGGGATAGTTTTCGGTTGTACTGTACCTCATCCTCCATTATTGGTTCCTGATATTGGCGGGGGGCAGGAGGCGGTGATATTAGCGACGGCACAGGCTATGGAAAAATTAACCGATAGGTTAGCTGAGCAGCATCCCCAGACAGTTTTGGTTATCAGCCCTCACGGAGAATATCTTGGTGATGCTATGGGGATACTTACTGCCACCTCATCGACCGGAGATTTAAGGAACTGGGGAGTTCGGGGGCCTCAGCATCATTTTGATAATGACCTCGAAATGGTGGCACTTATTCAGAAGGAAGCAAAAGCGGCTGACATTCCCATAGAGTCCATTGGTGAGAGAAGCTATGAGCTTGACCACGGGGTAATGGTGCCCATGCAGTTTTTACTTTCCGGGATGAAAGGAGTGCCTCTAGTGCCATTGACCTTCTCCCGGTTTTCTCTGGAAACCCATTTTTCTTTTGGCAAGGCGATTAGACGAGCTGCGGAACAGAGCCAAAAGCGAGTAGCGTTGGTTGCCAGCGGTGACCTTTCTCATCGACTTATTCCGGGGGCACCAGCAGGCTATGACCCGATGGGTAAAGTCTTCGATGAGGAACTGGTGAAGGCATTGTCTTCTTTGGATACCAAAAGCATTTTGAATATGGATAGGGAGCTTATTGAACGGGCTGGGGAATGTGGTTTGCGCTCTTTTGTGATCCTTCTAGGCGCGCTGGATGGGCTTCAGGCAAAGCCGGAGATTCTTTCTTATGAAGGACCTTTTGGAGTTGGCTATTTAGTAGCTTCCTTTGAAGTTATGTATTGAAGCTCGGCTGAGAGAGGATGTAGAATGGAGAAACAGCTTCACCCAATAGTAAAGCTAGCTAAAGAAGCGGTGGAAAGCTATGTTGGCCAGGGCAAGGTGCTCAGACCACAGGAGCTTACCGCCGAAATGAAGCAGAGAGCCGGCGTTTTTGTGTCCATTCATAAACGCGGTGAATTAAAAGGCTGCATTGGCACCTTTGAGCCAGCCAGGGCGAATGTGGCCGAGGAAGTTATTGCCAATGCTATTAGTTCAGCTACCGAGGACCCTCGCTTTATGCCGGTAGCGGCTTCTGAGCTAGGCGATTTGGAGTACAGTGTGGATATTCTCACCAGGCCGGAGCCAGTGGGTGGCGTTGACCAACTTGACCCGAAGAACTATGGTGTAATTGTGGAGTGCGGATTCAGGCGAGGGCTCTTGCTACCAGACCTTGAAGGTGTGGCTACTGCAGATGAGCAGATTAAAATCTGCCGGGCTAAAGCTGGTATAGCGGCGGAGGAGCCGATTAAACTGTACCGTTTCCAAGTAAGGAGGTATAAGTAACATGAAGTTACTGGTTATTGGTATTGGCGATTGTGGTTGCAGGTTGGCTGGTGAGTTTGCTCGGTTGAACAAGATGGCAAAAGCCAAGCGGCATGTCAGTATAGTTACAGGTGCCTATGCGTTTAATAATGACCAGGCCAACCTGGCGGCATTGGCCAAGACTGGGCGTGAATGGCTACAGTCTGTCTTAATTCACGGTTCCCTTGAAGATGAGGAGAAGTCAGCCGAAGCCGGTGCTGAACTTATGCGCCAGGAGAGTGACCGGGTGATTGCAGCTATAAGACCGGGTGGGTCTGTTGAGTCAGACGCTTTTTTGTTTATTGCGGGTGCTGCTGGGAGTCTTGGTTCTGGTGGAGTTCCGGTGGTGGCCCAGCAACTTAAACAGCGCTATGCGGACAAGCCAGTCTATGCCCTTATCGTTCTTCCATTTGATTCTGAGATAGGCGAACCGCAATGTGTTCATAATACGGCTATCTGCCTCAAGGCTATTGGTAAGATAGCCGACGCTGTGATTCTGGTGGATAATGGCGGGTTAAGGGGTGGGGGAAATATAGCGCCAAACGAGAATATGGGCAGCGTGAATAAAGAGATAGTCTCTTTATTCTATGACCTTCTCTGTGCTGGCGAAATGAGTGGCTCAGGATATGTTGCAGCCAAAGTAGTGGATGCTGGCGATATAGTGCAAACTTTAGCCGGTTGGACGGCGATAGGCGTTGGCGAGGTACGATTCTCGGAGTCAGCATTTCCATGGAGAAAGATAGGTGACTTTCGAAAGAGGGGTCTGGAGACAGCTACGGCTCTGGAGGCGATGAATTCGGCTTTGGCTCGGTTGTCGATTGATTGCAAGCTAGAGGATGCTGGCAAAGCCCTGTATCTTCTTTCAGCTCCGGCTAAACAATCCAATATTGATATGACTAAAGACTTAGGTAGTCGTCTGCGAGAGCTGGCATACAATGCTGAAATAAGAGGTGGCAATTTCTATGGGACTGCAAATCTTGCTCAGGTTACTGTGGTTGTATCAGAGTTGATTTATATGGATAGAATTAAGAACTATTATGATAGAGCGGTTGGGTTAGCTCGCGTTGAAAACAAAGGAGAATAGAGATTAGCATGACCCTTTTTGATTTGAATCAGTTTGAATCGAAGGGGAAGGCAATGTTTGGAGTGGGGTCTGAGCTGCCTGGTGATGTGCCTTTAGCAGCCAGGATGAGGCCGCGAGGTTTTGCTGAGTTTGTGGGGCAGGAGCACCTGGTGGGTGAGGGACGGGTACTCAGAAAATGTATTGAGGCAGACCGGTTGCCTTCGATGATTTTTTGGGGACCATCTGGCAGTGGCAAGACAACTTTGGCTTATGTCATTGCTAACGTTACCAGGTCACATTTTAGCCCACTGACTGCGGTTAGCGCTGGTGTGGCTGATTTACGCCACATAGTTGATGAAGCTAAGCACAGGCTAAAACTATCTGGACAACGGACTATCCTGTTTATAGATGAAATCCATCGATTTAATAAGATTCAACAGGATGCCATATTGCCCTTAGTGGAAAATGGCGTGGTAATTCTTATCGGTGCTACAACGGAGAATCCTTCTTTCGAGGTTATCTCTGCTTTGCTCTCGAGATGCCGAGTGTTTACTCTAAATTCGTTAACTGATGAAGAGGTTCTTTTTGTCGTTGAACGAGCTATGAAAGACGTGGAGAGTGGATTGGGCAAATTGAAAGTAGAACTGGCTGAGGATGCTTTAAAGCACTTGGTTGTTGCCTCTAATGGTGATGCTCGGGTGGCCCTCAACGCCCTGGAGATGGCAACCCAGGCTACTTTGCCACAGGATGACGGGTATCGTCGGCTCAGCTTGACAACTATCGAGGAAGCGTTGCAACGCCGGGCTTTGCTATATGATAAGAGTGGTGACCAGCATTATGACCTTATTTCGGCACTTCATAAGTCGCTGCGCGGTTCGGACCCGGACGCAGCTTTGTATTGGTTGGGGCGGATGCTTGAAGCTGGCGAAGACCCTCTTTATATAGCCCGGCGCCTGGTGCGCTTTGCTTCTGAGGATGTAGGCATGGCTGACCCTCAAGCACTGGTGGTAGCCGTGGCTGCGCAGCAAGCAGTACATTTTGTGGGTATTCCCGAAGGCAACCTGGCTCTGGCTGAGGCGGCGACCTATCTGGCTACAGCGCCAAAAAGCAATTCTCTGTATGACGGCTATTCCAGAGTGAAGCAGGATATTGAGCGAAGCCGAAATGACCCGGTGCCGCTTCACCTGCGTAATCCAGCTACTCGGTTAATGCGGGAGCTGGGATATGGAAAAGGCTATAAATATGCGCATGATTACCCAGGGCACTTTGTAGAGCAACAGAACCTACCAGATTCTCTCCAGGGGGAGCGTTATTATTTCCCCAGCGACCAGGGCTACGAGAAGGAAGTAAAAGCTAGACTTAAAGCCTGGTGGGGGAATGACCGGGAGAAAAAAGACTGAGACAGAGCACTGTATATTTCCTTTGTGGCAATCTTACCCTGGAAGGAGCCTGTTATTTCCCTGAGAGCGGCGGATTTCTTCCAGCAGTAACTCTGTGTCATCCTCATCCTCTTTACGGCGGCTCGATGAATAACAATGTTATCCTGGCGGCGGCTTCGGCTTTGGTTAACAGGTCTATGATTGCCTTCATATTTAACTTTCGTGGTGTAGGTGGCAGCGAGGGCAGCTTTGGAGGTGGTATTGCTGAGCAGGAGGATGTGGCAGCAGCCATAAACTGGCTAGCTTCTCAATCTCAAGTAGATGTAAGCAGACTGGGGCTACTGGGGTATTCCTTTGGTGCCACCGTAGCTTTGCCTGTTGCCTGCGGTGACGAACGGGTCAGGGCGATGGCACTTATTTCACCACCTGTTGAAGCGCCACAACTATCTCAGCTAAGGGACTGTGCTAAGCCTAAGCTCATAATCTGTGGAACTGAGGATTTTGTGGTTCCGCTTGAGATGGCGGAGCTGATTAACCAAGAGTCGGCTGAGCCAAAGCAATTTGAGCTTGTCTCCGGGGCTGACCATTTCTGGTGGGGACACGAGGTAGCAATGGCGGAGAAAGCAGCCGCCTTCTTCGGCAGTTTGTTCATGCAAGTTGATTCCTGAGAGGTATTCGCCTCTATTTGTCTGTTAGCTCTTCTATACGTTGCTTTGCTGCCTCAACCAGGTCAGGGTCATTTGACAGCCCAAGGAACTTATTATAGTCGGCAATGGCTAAATCAGCCTGTTCCTTCCGATAATATGTATTTCCCCGATTGCAATAGGCTAAAGCATAGCCAGGGTCGAGCTCGATAGCCTTGTTCAGGTCGGCGAGAGCAAGGTCCAGTTGTCCATTGTTACTATAAGCAGAGCCACGGTTGTTATAAGCCTTGGCAAAGTCAGGGTCAAGCTCGATAGCTTTATTCAGGTCAGCAATGGCTGAGTCCCATTGCTCCTGCAGGTTGTATATTACCGCTCTATTGTAATAGGCTACGGCCAACTCAGGGTAAACTTCGATAGCTTTACTCAGGTCGGCGACGGCAAGGTCCCATTCTGCCTTGTTGCTATAGGCGTTGCTCCGATGGAAGTAGGCCTCAGCCAGGTTTTTGTAGGCCTCCGGTAGATTAGGGTCGAGCTCAATAGCCTTGGTCAGGTCGGCAATGGTTAAGTCCCACTGTCCCTTGTTGCTGTAAGCATATCCCCGGTTTTTATAGAGCATAGCAAAATTAGGGTCGAGTTCTATGGCCTTACTCAGGTCGGCGATAGCCTCATCCCATAGTTCTGTTCTATTGTAAATTGAGCCTCGATTGTAATAGGCTACGGCCAGATTAGGGTCGAGTTCGATGGCCTTACTCAGGTCGGCAATAGCTAAGTCCCATTGCTCCTGTACATTGTAAATCCATCCTCGATTGTAATAGGCTCTCGCTAGTCCTGGGTCAAGCTCAATGGCCTTGTTCGAGTCGGTGATAGCCAGGTCCCACTGTCCCTTCTCACAATATGCCCAGCCCCGGTTACAATAAGCTATGGCCAGGTCGGTGTCGTTTTCGAGTGCCTCGCTGTACTCAGCAATAGCCTCCTCCCATTGTCCCTGGTCAAAATAGGCGTTACCCTGCTCAAGATGCTCCAGTGCTGGATTAGCACACGCCAACAGCAATAGTGTTATGTAGATAAACAGAGTAATCTTAAATTTCCCTGGCATAATTAGCTTCCTTTACAGAATGGTTTGTGCAATCTTGGATTGGAAAAGATTTGACCTTTTCCAGCCTACAAATATAACATGCTGGGTGAGTTGTTTCAAATCTGCCGCTTGTTGGGTGAGGTATGGAGTCGATAGGGTTTCCCGTTTGAGTGGCTCCTACATGACCCATTCTGTCATTGTGAGCGAAGCAATCTTGGCGGATGGGTGTGGGGAGATAATGGAGTACTCCCCCCCGAAACCCCACCGAGATTGCTGCGGCACTTCGTGCCTCGCAATGACAGGAAGGAAAAGGGCTCGCAGTGATATACTATCTTTTGCTGTTCAAAACTTGCTACCGTCTGTTATAATAATGGCTGAGTCAGGGTTGCATGTTGTGTTATGCTAGATGTTTGAGAGGTGTATTTTGGCCAGGTTCCGAATAATTCCCAGAGAGACGAAGTTCTATGACCTATTTGAAAGGAGCGCTGGCAATTTAGTCGTAGCTGCAGAAAAATTAGCTGACCTCTTCGACAATTATGAAGATGTTGAAGCAAAAGTAAAACGAATCAAGGACTTGGAACACGAAGGTGACAGTATAACTCACGAGATAATGCAGAGTCTGCATCGCACCTTTGTGACACCCATCGATAGAGAGGACATTGCCTTTCTGGCTAATAGTCTGGACGATGTGATGGATTTCATCGAGGCTGCTGGCAGGACAGCTTTCCTTTATAAGATTGCCCAACCCACAGAAGCGGCTCGGGCATTAGCTGCAGTTGTACTTAAGATGACCTACAAGTTGAACGACGTGATGCCCCTTTTGCGTCATCGTGACCAGTTCAAGCAGATTCTGGAGCAGTGTGTGGAGATCAACAGCATGGAAAATGAGGCCGATGATGTGCATCATGCTGCCTTAGCCGAGCTATTTGATAATACGCGGGATGTGCGCGAGATTATCAAGTGGCGCGAAATCTATGAACACCTGGAAAGTGCTACTGACCGAGGGGAGGATGTAGCTAATGCCCTTGAGGCTGTAGTATTGAAGCATGCCTGAATCCCTGGCGTTGTTAATCCTGGTAATCCTGGTAGCCATCGGCTTTGGCGTCGCCAACGGTTTTAACGATGCCGCTAATGCTATTGCTGCAGTAATCGGTAGCCGTGCCCTTTCCCCTCGGGCTGCCATCGCGATGGCAGCCCTTTTTAATTTCGCCGGGGCAGCCACAGGTACCGCGGTAGCTTTAACCATCGGCAAGGGGATTGTTGATGCTCAAGCCTTGACTCTGACCACTATTATCGCTGGTGCTGGGGCAATTGTTATCTGGGCGGTCGTGGCAACACGCTACGGCATACCCATAAGTTTGACCCACGGACTGGTGGCGGGGTTGGTAGGTGCGGGCATCACTATCTCCGGTAGCGGAAGCATTGTCTGGGGAGTCCTGGCGAAAATTATTTCTGCGGTGGGTATCGCTCCGCTTCTGGGTTTCGCCGGTGCTTTTCTGCTGATGGTGGCCATAATGTGGATATTCCGGCGAAGTGCGCTTGCTAAATTGCGGAGTATCTTCAGCAACCTGCATATCCTCTCTGCAGCCTTCATGGCTTACAGTCATGGTAAGAATGATGGTCAGATGCCTATCGGTCTGATTTCTATGGCTTTGATGGTGTATTACGGATGGAGCGAGTTTCAGATTCCCTTTTGGGTTATTATAGTTTCGGCAGTTTCCATTAGCCTTGGTACCGCTACTGGTGGGTGGCGAGTTATCCGAACACTGGGATTGAGGATAACTAATTTGCGTCCCGTCCAGGGATTCGCAGCGACAACGTCAGCGGCTACCGTTATTGAGATTGCCTCACACTTTGGCATTCCGGTAAGCACCACGCACTGTATGAGCACCTCAATTATGGGGGTAGGCGCCACCAGACGCCTCTCCGCAGTGCGCTGGGGTATAGCCCGTAGTATCGTGTTAGCCTGGATACTAACTTTCCCAATCTGCGGCATCCTCGGCTGGCTTATCGCATTGCTTCTGAAGATCGTCCTTTGAGATAGCACCGCCGCTTCCACCGTGACAGAAAACGACAATTTTAACTTGTCTTTATTAGAACATTAGTGCTAGAATAGCACTTGATTATGGTAGAGCTATTAAGGGTTGCTCTGGAAAAACAAAACTATGAGCTAGCTGCGCATGTCCTCGTCTACGGGCTACTCAAAGCGAAGGCTGATGAAAATGGCAAGAAGGGGCGTGCCAAAAGGCAATCAGAACAAAAGAAAAAATAGCTTCTACAGCCAGGTTCTTGATGAGGCCAAGAAGTTCCAGCTTGAGCAAGCTCAGGGCATAGAGGGCATTGACGAGGAGATTGCTATCCTGAGACTTAAGCTACGTGAGCTTGTTGAGAAACAGCCCGACAGGCTTGACCTTCAGCTCGCGGCTGCCAATACCATTGCCAGGCTTGTCAAGACCCGCTATAACATCACCAAAGAGCAGAAGAAATCGCTCAAGGAAGCCATTGCCAAGGTGCTGACCGAAATAGCTATTCCTGTGGGAGTTAAGGCCTTAATTAGATGAGCTTTGCCCATGCCCAACCCTACCGAAGGAAAGTAAATTGAAATTGAGACCCTATCAAGCAGAAGTAGCTAAAGCAGTAATCGAAAGCATTCAAGCCAACCTGGGCTTAACTTTTTCAGTCGAGATCGCCCGACAGGGCGGTAAGAATGAGCTATCAGCACACCTTGAGGTCTTACTGCTAACTATGTTCATGTCAGCCGGCGGCAATGCTATTAAGTGCTCACCAACTTTTAAGCCTCAAACAATCATTTCAATGGGCCGGTTAAAGCAGAGGCTGGATGACTTTGGCTTTAACGGCATCTGGTTTACGGAGGCTGGCTACATGGTCAGACTGGGCAACGCCCGCCAGATATTCCTGTCTGCCGAAGAATCCAGCTCAGTAGTTGGCCATACCGCTAATATCCTACTAGAAATCGATGAGAGCCAGGATGTAGCCAAGGATAAATACACCAAAGAGTTCAGGCCAATGGCATCGGCATCAAATGCCACTACCGTCCACTATGGGACAACCTGGGACGATACCACTTTGCTTGAGGAAATCAAGCAGACCAACCTTGAGCTGGAAAAGAAAGACGGCATCAAGCGCCACTTCAGGTACGACTGGCAGGAAGTCAGCAGGTATAATCCCAGCTACAAGGCCTTTGCTGAGTCTGAGCGGGAACGACTTGGCGAAAACCACCCGCTATTCAGAACTCAATACGCTCTTCTTCCTATTCGGGGCGGTGGAGGTTTCCTCAGCCCTCAGCAAATTGCCCAGATGATTGGTAATCACTCAAGGCTGCATCATCGCCCCAGCTCATCAAGCATTATCGTTGCTGGCATTGACTTCGCTGGCGAGGAGGAGCAGCTCGAAGACCGAATCCTTACCCGCCCGGGTAGAGATGCTACCGTTGTCACTATAGCCGAGGTCATATCACCGGCCACAGGCTTTACCGCTAAAGAACCTCTGGTACATATCCTCGAGCATTACGCCTGGGTGGGAAAGAAGCACTCCGAGCTGTATCCTCAGATTGTTGACATAGTGAAGAACGTCTGGGGATGCAACCGACTTGTAGCTGATGCTACTGGTATCGGTGAGCCCATAGTCAGCTTTCTGAAAAAGTCACTGGGTAGCAAAGTGTTACCGTTCAAATTTACCCAAAAGACTAAGTCTGAAGCTGGCTTTGATTTACTGGCGGCTATCAATTCAGGCAGGCTAAAACTGTATAAGCAGGATGGCTCAGAGGATTACAAGGAGTTTATGTTTGAGATGGTGAAAGCTAAGAGTGTCTATCGCCCCAACCAGACTCTGAACTTCTTTGTTGACCCTGGCGATGGGCATGATGATTACTTGATAAGCCTAGCCCTGGCCGTCCAGGCGGCTACCAAATACGTGCCACGAAAAGCCAGAGGGCAATGTAGTGCAGGGCTTTAGCCCTGCCCCATACCCATCAACCACCCCGGGCAGCCTTTTAAGGCTGCGCTACATTGTTTTGAGATTGCCTCGCGGAGTTTATCCTGAGCCAGATTCTTCGGTCGCTCCACTCCATCAGAATGACAAGATAGGGAAGGGCTCGCAATAGTAAGGGGGGACTTGCACTTGCGAATCAAGGCAAACAAAAAAGGGAGGGGACAGAGCCCCTCCCTCATGTGTTCGACCAAGAGCAAGAGAACTTGGTGTGATTAAATCAAGCTGGGCAATCCTTTAGCTGAGTCTTCCATGTCGCGGAGTCGGCCGGTAGTTTCCTTTATCCGCTCCTTCTGGGTTTGGGCAAAGTCTGAGGCCCGGTCGTAGTAGTCTCTCACTTTCTGGACAAAAGCCAGCTGAGAGAGCAATATGG
>Ga0307379_10012464_pt1 | contig 11079 bp, 13 predicted proteins | sample UN2MG_FD_202237 | JGI IMG/M metagenome (GOLD analysis project Ga0307379, IMG submission 202237) | Soil microbial communities from Risofladan, Vaasa, Finland - UN-2 | ecosystem: Environmental > Terrestrial > Soil > Coastal area > Acid sulfate soil | place: Finland: Risofladan, Vaasa | collected... | reverse complement strand
GGATGGCAAGCTGTCCGAGAAGGACCGCAATGCACTAAAGGGTGCGCTGCGTCTGCTCGGATCGAGTGCTGCCTTTGCGGACATCGTGAAAGCGATAACCGAGGACCCGAAGCCCGACGAGAAGCCGGAGGACGAAGCCAAGCCTGAGCCTGAGGCCAAGCCCGACGAGACGCCGGAGGTCAAACCCGACATACCGGCGGAAGTCGAGAAGGTGCTCAAGGCCGAGCGCGAAGCGCACAAGGCCGAACTCGCGAAGCGCGATGCCGAAATCGGCGACCTCAAGAAGTTCCAGGCCGAGATGGTTGCGAAGGCTGACCTGGTCGAGGTCAAGGCCCTCGTCGAGAAGATGCAACTCCCCAGCATGTCCAGTGAGGACCAGGTGGCATTTGTGGCTGGACTTACCAAAGACCAGCGCGAGAAGTTCGCTGGCTGGGCGGATGGACTGGGCAAGGCAATCGACCTGAGTTCCGACATCGGATCGCCGCGGCGGGGCCTGGATCGGCCCGAGTCCGCGCAGGACGAGATCATGAGGCTCGCCGAGGCGCGCGTCGAGAAGGACGCGAGCGGAAAGACGGATCTCGCCGAGGCGATCATCAAGGTGAGGGCGGAGCATCCCGACCTCGCCAAGCGAAGCAGACTCGAAGCTCTGGGACAGGGAGGATAACCAATGCCAGAACTTGCGGAAGTCCTCCACAGCTTCATCGCAAATGAAGACCTGAGGACCAACCAGTTTCACATCGTTGACATAGTGTGCTTTTCCGCCCGTTGGAATGGCCCACTCATCGGGCTGTGCGGTGCCGGAGAGAAGATGTGCGGCATCCTGCAGAACGATCCGAACATCACGGAACCGGCCCTGGTAATGCGCGTTGGCAAGAGCTTCTGCGTCATTCCGGCGGCCATTGCCTGCGCTACGTCGTGGGCATCCGACGTGAACGGCCACGCGGTGGCTGCAGTCGCGGAGGACTGGATCGGCGGACAAATTCACGAACCCGGTGTGCTGTCGCCTACTCCTACGGGATCCGAGAAGGCTACGCTCGACGTCGAGGCCCTCAACCCGTGGAAGGCGGACGCACAGTGGGTGGACTTCGGATAAGGAGGGATATGAACTATGCCAGCACTACCTAGCACAAGCCAAGTTCATGTCAATATCCCGCTGACGAATATCGCGGAGAAGTTCTACATCGGAGACCAGGACATCTTCGTGGCGGGTAAGGTCTTCCCCATCGTACCGGTAAACAAGATCTCGGATGTGATCCTCCGGTACTGCCGCAAAGACTGGTTCATGGCCGAAGGAAATGTCCGGCCTCGCGCGCCGGGAGCAAAGGCGCAGCGGACTGGCTACCACATCGACTGGAATTCGACGTACTACTGCCGTGAGTACGCGTTGGGCAAAGAGATCGCGGATGAGGAGCGGGCCAACTCAGATCCGCCCCTCGACCCCGAGCGCGATGCCGTCCAGTTGGTCACGCAGAACATCTTGCTGAAGCGTGAAAGGCTGTGGTCGAAGGCTACCATGGTCGCCGCGAACTGGCCCATCCAGGGAGTTTTCGCCGCGGGCGCATGGAACCTCGCGGCCTCGACGCCGATCACGGACGTCATGAACGCCAAGCTGAGAATGGCGCTCGGCACCGGCTTCCAACCCAACACGCTGGTGATAAACAAGCAGACGTTCTACTACCTGCGCGTGAACCCGCAGATCATCGCGATCTACCGGAACCTCAGCTCCGCGGAGCCCAACCTCTCCGTGCAGCAGGTCGCGGACGCGCTCGACATCGAGCGCCTACTCGTCTCCCAGGCGGTGCATGACGTCGGGCCGATGGAGGGTCAATGGGATGGTCAATGGTGCGTACCGAACGACGCCTTGCTGTGCTACACGGCGCCGTCGCCATCGACCTCGAACCCCTCCGCCGGCTACACGTTCTCGTACACCGGCGCGAACCACACCGGTACGAACGTGCAGATCGAGATGTACCGAGGCGAAGAGGACTCCAAGAAGGACATCGTCGTGGGCAACATTCACTTCGATGTCCGCATCGTTGAGAGCGATCTCGGCGTCTACTTCCCGAACGCCGTCGCTGGCGCAGGCCTCGTAAACCGGGTCGTCCTGGACGTGCCGATCTGCCTGTAAGCGACGAACGGTGAAGATAACCGAATAGGAATCGCGGGGGCCCGTCGCGCCAATCGGGCGGGCCCCACCCCAATACGATAGATTGGAGACGAGATGCCACTTTGCATAGTAAGCCGTGAGCACACCACCGACCCCAAGGGCCTGAATAGCCCGGAAGACTTCGTTCAGGTACTGCGCGGCGAGGTAGTCAAGGTGCCAGCAGGGGACCCTCTCATCCTCGCAAACTACGTCGCCCCGATAGCCGATAGCGACATCGACGAGGTCGTAACCTGCAAATGCGGCCGGAGGTTTTCTAGCGCAACCCATGCACACTTTACCCAGGCGCAGTTCGGACAGGAACGGCTTGCCGCGAATGATCTACTGGCGACTCTGGAAGAGGGCACCGCCGACCACACCGCGCAGGCCGAACTGATCGAAGACATCGGGAAGCGCATCGCGGCCGCAAAGCGGGCGCATGCGCCTATGCCTGCCGAGGAGCTCGTCGCGGCGTGACTACCACCTACGCGGGCAACCCTGCGGTGAGCGACGTCGCCTGGATTCGATTCAAGATCCAGGACACGGGCCCCATCTATTGCGGCGACGCTTTCCACTTCCAGGACGAGGAGATCGCCTCGACACTAAGCGACGATGGCGGGAACCGCGTGCTGGCCGCCGGACACCTGCTGCAGACGTGGGCCATCAGCATCGCCTCCAATCCGAACTTCCAGATCGGTCGCTTCTCCGAAGATTGGCGCGGCGCCGTCAAGGACATGAACGACAAGGCGCTTGAGTTGATCGCGCAAGCACAGGCCGCCATGACGGGCGTCTATTTCGGGGGGGTAAGCGTGGCGGACAAGGCAGGACGGCGCGCAGACACCGACCGGACGCAGGCTGCTTTTCGCCGCGGTATGCACGACAACCCGGACGCCGGATGGTGAGATGCCCATAGACGTCTCGATGTTCGAGGAAATGGTGCCGTCGCTCGTGCGCTTCTACGAGCAGGCAGAGGCGCGCTTGGAGGCCGTTCTCGCGCGGGCGGCTACCACCCCATTCGAATATCGCCGCACCCAGTTGCTTCTGCAGCAAATCGACTCCATCATCCGCGCCCTCGAACAGCACCAGGAGGGCTGGTGCAATCTGCACTTGCCGCGGGCGTACCGACACGGGATGCTGTTGTCGAATGGGGCTATGCGGTTGCCGGTGCTGCCAGCGATGAGCCTGATCGATAGGCTGGGCGCGCAGGCGGCGATAGCCCGCGTGATGGCGGACACCTCGCAGGCCTTGCAGAGCATCGCGCCGTTTGCCCGAAGCGTTTGGATAGACACGCAGCAGGTGTTGGTGCGCGAGCAGCAGATCGCCCGACTGATCGCCGAGGGCATCGTCGAGGGGTTGGGGCCCGATGAATTGGGGCGACGTATCAAGCAAACGCTGATGGATGGCGCTTCGGCGAGGCTCAAGGGCTACGTACCGGATGCTCTGCGGCTGGAACTCGAACGCACGGCACGCGGTGAGATGATCGCCATCATGTGCAAGGACGGCAAGTTGCGCCACTATACGATGAAACACTACGGCGAGATGGTGGCGCGCACGGCGACTCGGCAGGCCGCAACCGAAGGGTCCATCGCCCGAACCCTCTCGGCGGGACAAGACCTGGTGCAGATGAGTGTCCACAGCGGCGCTTGCCCGATGTGCCTGGGCCTGCAAGGCAAGACATTCTCCATCACGGGCAGGACGCCAGGCTTTCCGATATTACAACCCCAGCATAAGACGCCGCTTCACCCGGACTGTGGGCATTCACTCATCGGCGTCAACAGAGAGTTGATGGAAGAGCGGGGCATGCTCGAACCAATGCGCGAGATGTCAAGCTCCGCCGAGGTTGTCCCCGACATCGCCGCTCTCCAGGGCCGCTTGGGGCGACGCGTCCGCGTCACCAGTTTGGGGGTGGCCTGATATGCCCTTCCGCCTCGTCCTGCGCTACTGCATCCACGTCATTCAGCTTCTGCGCGGGCCCTCCGGTGACGAGGGCACTGGACTGGACTACTACAACGAGCCGATACAGGAGGTCACGCCGGTAACGCTGCAACTGAACGCACGCGTCGAGTTCGACAATGACAGGATCATAAACGACAGGGGTGAGGAGGTCGTTTGTGCGGCCCGCATTTTCATCCCGCCGACTTACCCGGACCCTGACACGGGGGCGGATGTGGAGTTGGATATCGGGCCGCAGGACAGGATCATCTTCGAGGGCCGTACGTTCGCGATAGCCCGCCGGGACCGGCAGGAAGGCTGGACGCATGACCGCGGGCGACACTGGGATATCTGGGTGCGCTGATGGCTGAAGCCATACGCTGGGAAGGCTGGGATAAGATGGAGGCCAAGCTGGACAAGCTCGCCGCTTCGTACCCAGACGCGGTGACGCGGTGCGCGGCGGCTACCGGCCTGGCGGTGCTAGAGGATGCCAAAAGGGAATCCCCGACAGTGCCCAAGAAGACGGGCACGCTTTTCGCATCGGGCACCTATGAGGTCTTTGGTGGGGCGCACTGGCGTCAGTGCAAGCTGATGGTGGGCTTCAATACGACCTACGCGGCACGCGTCCACCAACTGCCCTGGTATGGCGTGCATTGGACTACGCCTGGCTCTGGTAGCTACTTCCTCTCCAGCAAGATTCTCCGCCACAGGCGTGAGTACATCATGTCATGGGCGCAGTCCGTCTCCCGCAGTCTGGGGATGCATTAGCATGTTCCTCATTCGAGAAGTGTTCGATTGGGTGAAGGCCCGGACCGGCCTGCTGCCGGGCGAGGAATGGCATTGCGCCTATATGCCCGTCCTGCAGGAGGGCGCGCATGCCGTCATCCTCGAACGCCCGGGCGACCCGATGCAACCGAGGTTGCGACACAACGTCGGCTTTTACGGCTTCCAGATTCTGAGCGTGGGGCCGACGGGCAGCGATTACTGGGCGGCCTACCGCCTTGCCGATATGATATGGCAGGTGATCGGCGACGTGCCCGGCGCCATCCTGGGCGATGGGACGTATACCCCGGAGTGGTATGCAGAAGTCATTGCGGCGCGGTCGGCACCCTACTATCTGGGCGGCGACGACCGCTACCGCTTCGAGATCAGTTTCGACATAGACGTGAAGGCGAAGACGGATCAGTTGATGTTGCTGTAGACGAGACGTCACAACTTCATAAGTGCCCGGTCTAGGGCGCCGACGGGTGCCCGAACGGAGAGAGACAAAGCTCCACGTCCTCGATCGAGGGAGACGTGGGGCTTTCTCTCTGGCCGGGATGGATTCCGTAACCGAAAGGAGGTGAAACAGCATGGCTGACGCGACTGCTTTTGCGCTGCTGGGCCCCGCACGGATTCTCTACGGACCCGCCGGCGCGGAGACGGAATTCGGAAAGACATGGGACACGCCGGTTGTAGTGCGGATTCGCGAGGAAACCGCGGACATCCACTTCCACCAGACTGGCATCAATAGGTGGGACGCGATGACCGTCGGCAAGACGATTGAGGTCGAGGCGAGCTTCGCGAACTTGAGCTGGAAACTGCTCATGAACGCGATGCCGACAGAGGCCTTCCTCTGCGACACCGTGACGACGCCGACTGCGGCACCTGACGACCAGTCCCTGGAGATCCTCGTGGGACTCGGCACGAGCCACCGCGACCAAGCCCAGCGGCTGATAGTCCAGCCGTTTTGGAATGGTTCCCCGGACCCGAACCCGGAGACATGGTTCGTCTTCCCGCTCGCCTACCCGCGAGTGGACGCGGAGATCAACCACGACTATGAGAACCAGAAGGTCCTGCATGTGATCTTCGAGGTCTTCCCGGTCTCGCAGGATTGTCCGCGCCTGATGTTCATGGGATCGGAAGCTTTCCTCTGTGCGTGTGATTGATCGCAGATAGGAGACGCAAACGGTGAGCGTACATGACCTAGACGCACTGGCAAGCGAACCGCTGACGATAAGGTACTCCGGGGAGGACTACCTGGTCGATGTGACCGTCGAGACCATGATGAAAGTGGACCGCGCCCGGCAATCGGGCGTGGGTTCGGACCAGTGGGAATTGATCGAGACCGTCATGGAGGACGCGGGCATGCCGAGGGAGGTGTTCAGGAAACTGAACGCCCGACAGGCGACGAGTCTGGCCGAGGCCATCACCAGGCATTTCTTCCCGGAAGTCGTGGCGGAGGCGGAGAAGGCGGCGAGCCTATCGAGTGGCCCGACGCCATCGCCTCCTTCCTCCGCTACGTCGGAGGAGACCCCACCCGCATAGGGACCGGCCGGGATGGCGACGTTCTGCGGATGCCATTCCGGTTGTTCCAAACCTTGCTCGCCGCGGGCCATCGCCTGCGGACGAGAGAGCATGTTATGGCCATCAACGCGGCTTCGTTTCCGTATCTGGACGAGGCTGCCAGGAAGAAGGCGGTGGCTGCGCTTGAGTCACAAACCGACAAGTCGAAGGCGGACGATGCGAGCAGCAGTGGCGATTGGGACAAGTTGCGGGGTTGGGTGGCGATTGACCGTATGCAGCACCCCATGAACCCGCCAGTGAAAAAGGTAGCGAACTGAGATGCCCTTCGATGCCGGCGCAGTAGTCGGCACAATTGAACTGCGCTATGACAAGGCCGTCAAGGCGCTGAAGGCCGTCGAGCAGCAGACGCAACGCAGTATGGGCCAGATGGGCAAGTTCGTCAAGGACCATCAGGCCCAGATAAGCGGCCTCGGCATTGCAATGGCTGCTGCTGGCACCGGGGTTTTGTTAATGGCCCGGTCCTTCGTTAAGGCCGCAGGCCAGATGGAACGCTACGAGGCGCAGTTCCGCGTCCTCACTGGATCAACCGAAGCGGCCAAGGCACGCCTCAAGGAACTGATCGACTTTGCCGCCAAGACGCCGTTTGACCTGCCCGGCATTATCGAGGCCGATCTGCTCTTGCAGGCGTTCGGCCTCCAGATAGGCACCGTCTCGGAGACGCTGACGTTATTCGGCGATACTGCGGCCGCGATGAACGTACCCATCTCTCAGGTGATACGGAACTTCGTCAAGCTCAAGGCGGGTATGTTCGACATGGCGGAGTTGGCCCTGATCGGCGTCACCCGCGATAAGTTGAGGGAGCTTGGCGTTCAGTTCCGGGAAAGCGGTGAGGTAATTACCCGGGCAGAGCTTTTCCCGGCCGCCCTCAAGCTCATTGAAAAGTTCGGCGGCACGATGGATGAGGTGAGCAAGACGATAGAGGGCCGCCTATCAAACCTCAGCGACTCCTTCTTCCAGTTGAAGGTCGCCATCGGCGAGGGTTTGCTGCCAGTCGTGAAAGAGTTGACCGAGAATGTTACGGCCGCGACGGACCGGATGAAGGACTGGACGGCCGCCCACAAACAAACGACTGCCTCCTTGACGTTGTTGGGGACGAAGACGGCTCTTGCTGTAACTATCCTGGGTACATTCCTTGCCATATTGCCCCGCATCCTTGCGGGACTAACGGCCCTCAAGGTCGCGCTCCTTACCCCGGCCGGATTGATCGCGGGTATGGTTGCTCTGGGCATTGCCATCGTAGGGGCCGCAAACGCATGGTTACAATATTGGGAGGCCTCCCAGATGGGCGTAGCTGCCCAAGCGAAGGGGATTGCGGCGGACAAGGAAGCACAGCACTTTATTGAGATGGCAATAAGCGCCCGGGACGCTGCTGCCCAAATGCGACAGAAGGGGTTGGCGGAAGAGGCCAAGACGTTGGATGCCTTGGCGCTCAAATATGAATCCCTGGCGCGGATCGAGATGCTGAGGCCAGCGAAGGTTACGCCGTCGCCTGGGGCTGCACCAACACCGCCGGACGGGAAGGCGGCCAAGGCCGCACAGGATGCCTTGCAAATTGCACGCCTCACGCTTGAGACGAAGATCGAGATGGCGCTGACGGATAGGGAGCGGGTGCAATACGAGACAGAACTGGCAGACCTTCTCCATCGCTACGGCAAGGAACAAGAGGGCGCTGCCCTCACCCAGGTCGCCCGGAACAAGTTACTTATGGAGGAGATGGCGCTTCGGCGGGATATGAGCAAGGAACAATTCGAGTTTGCCGAGCGCGATCTTGAATATCGACAGGCATCGGCCCTCTCGTGGGCCGCAGAGAGGGCCTCTTTGGAGAGCATGGCGCAGGCTTACCGGGAACAGATGGTCTCGGCGAGCCTGAACCAGACCGAGAGGATTGCGGCCGCCACCAGACTGCTGGCTATCCAGCGAGAGATCAAAGAGGGTGACGAGGCCTTCTTGGCTGCTACGGCGGCCCTCAATAAAGCCAGGGCGACGACGGATGCCCTAATGCGCGCCGCCTTGGAAACGGAACTCAAGGGGGACCGAGAGAGACTCGCCAACGCGGAACAATGGGGACTTACGCTGGGCCAGCAATGGATTATCGAGCAACGGACAATAGCAACGCAGGCGGAACTGAATCGGCTGAACGATGCGGCCCTGGCGCTCCAGCGAGAATATACGGCCTCATTACGGTTGACGGGCGCGGAGATGCTTGCGCTCTACGACCAGCGCATTGCCGACCAACAAACCATTATCACTAATGCTGCCAGAGAGAGCCGTTCCCAGCAGGAGATTGTGGCGGCCGAAATCCGCAAGAATGACTTGATCCGGGAACGAGCAGGCCTTCTGTTGCGCCAGGAGCTTGCGGTCATTGAAGAAAGGATCGCCACCGAACGGGCTGGTTATGCCGAGAAGATACGGTTGCTTCAAGCCTCGCTCCTTGCCGAGAATGATGTTACCAAGCAGATCGAGTACCGCAATGAAATTCGAGCAACCGGCTTTGCCGCGGTACAGGCCGAGATAGACAAACTCCGGGAAGGCGGCCTGTGGCAACTGATGAGTCTCGAACAGCAGACGGCATTGGTGGCCCGGTTGCTGGGCGACTGGAGCCGAATCGCAGGCGTTGCATTGCCCGAAATCCAGAGACAGTTGACTGAGATGCGAGCGCAACTCGAAGCGGAGAGCGCCTCTCTCCGCGGCTTCATGCTCTCTTACATAGACCAGATACGGTCGGGGATATCCGCCTTCTTGGTCGGGGTGATGCAGGGAACGGCAGAATGGCGGGACTTCCTGCTCAGTGTACTGGAAATGGTCGAACAGCATATCGCCAACATAATGGCCCGGCGCGTGGCAGAAGGCTTGCTTGCCCAACTAGGGCAGGGCGCCCAAGCTCCGGCCGCGGAGGCCGTCGGGGGCCAGCAGGTGACGACTCAACTTACGGGAGCAATGAATGCCTGGACGGCCGCGGCCACGGCGCTTCCGGGCCCGTTGGGTCAATGGGTGGGGGCTTCCCTGCAGGCTGTAGCGGCCACGGGAGTACAACTCAAAACCGCCGTGAGCAACGCGACCACGGCAGCGACAAATGTGGGGGCGGCAACCCTCGCGGAGGCGGCCGCCGTCACGAATGTTGCAGCAGGCGCCTTGATGGAGGGCGCTTCGGTGGGCATGATGGCCGCGGCAAGGAAAATGGCGGCGGCGGTAGGCGGTGGAGGTGATGGAGCAGAGGGCGGCGGCGGTAATGGACTCTTGGGGACGATCCTTGGCGTTGTGATGGGCCTCCAGCATGGCGGCATTGTGACTCGCCCGACGGTTGCGATGATTGGGGAGAGGGGCCCGGAGGCGGTTATCCCGTTGACGGGTTCGGCGGCGGCGCTGGGAGGCAGTGTCGGCCCCGTCTACGTCACTGTCTCGGTGGACAATCTCGACGACAGAGGCCTCCGCCGTCTCTCGCAGCGCCTGACGGATTCTCTCGGCGACGAAATCTCTTGGTACGCGCGGAGAATGGCATGAGGATCGGCAACTACGATAATTGGCATCATGGACCGCGGCCGGGATGGCGGCCCGTTGTGCGCGCGCCCAGGCTGGCCGTCGAGGGCACATTGACGGGCGTCATCGCCCATTCCCTGGCGGGACATCCTGGCGATAACGAACTGGTCCTGGAATGGGACGCCCTGCCGAGTGGCCCCGCCCTGACAATCGTCCGGAGCTACGGCGACATCAACGTGATGTGCGACAACTTGGCCGAAGGCGAAAGCCTCGCCTACCGCATTCCGGTCACGGACTTCAACGCCATCTCTGCCGCACGCCTGTGGCTTCAGTCGGTCGCCCCGGTTCTGGGCTACCTCACTGTCGAGGTCTGGGAAGACACCGGGGGCGTGCCGACGACGCGGCTCGGCATTATCGGGCATATCGACACCGCCGACATTGGGATAGCGTGGGAGGCGCACGAGGTCTATGCAGACGCGGCCTACCCGTGCGATCCCGCTGTCGCTTGGCTCGTGCTTTCCGGCGCTGGCATGACCGGGGCGGGGCAGATTCAGTGGGGCGGCACGCCGGCAGCAGGCGCGGGCTACGCAAAGTATACGGCTGGGGCGTGGGGCCCGGTCGTTGGGGAACTATCCGCTACCGCCTGGCAGGGCGGTCAATTCTGCATCCTGCGGGGGCTCTGCGGGGCGCAGGGCGGCGGCGTAGTCTACCAGGTGGACCTGGGCGACGGGCAACTCTACAGCGCCATCATCGCGGACGTCACCGCCCGGCAGATGGTCGTGCCGTCGACCCGCGGAGGTGCTATCACCGTGGCCCCCGCGAGTTTCGGCGTCGCGGAGGAAGTGCGGTTGACTCTGAATATCATCGACGAGCTGGGGACATGAGGGCTTTAGGCGCGGCATACACCACGGCCTTGGGCGAGCCGGTCAGTCGGCCCTGCGCGCGGGTGTGGCTGGCCAATCACGGGGGCGCCTTCGCCGACCCGCTTGAGGTTACAGATCACGTCGCGAGCGTGGAGTTGGCGCGGCCCCTGCGGTCCGGCAACTCGGCGCGCATCACGCTGCACAGCGAGGATGGGCAGTTCTCTCCTGTGGGAGGCATCTACGCGGCGGCGGTCCGGGCGCGCAACGCGCAAGTCCGTATCGAAATGGGCGAGATTCTGGCGGGGGTGCCCACGTACT
>Ga0307379_10012463_pt1 | contig 11080 bp, 11 predicted proteins | sample UN2MG_FD_202237 | JGI IMG/M metagenome (GOLD analysis project Ga0307379, IMG submission 202237) | Soil microbial communities from Risofladan, Vaasa, Finland - UN-2 | ecosystem: Environmental > Terrestrial > Soil > Coastal area > Acid sulfate soil | place: Finland: Risofladan, Vaasa | collected... | reverse complement strand
CCTGTTTGTCTAGGACAAAGAATCTGGTGGAATTGTTTTTTATGTCCTCTATTTCTCTTGCGAGTATGGTCATGTCGTAGATTTGTGCTGCTCTTTCGCTGGCTATGGCTGCGGCGTCCATCATCTTTTCTTCTTTAATCATCTTTACGCTGCCTGCCGTGTCAAATGTCGAGATTGCCTTGAGGTTATGTTCTTCGAGGAATTTTCTGCATTGGGCTAATGCTTGAGGATGACTGTAGACGGTTTTGATTTGGTCGATGCTGGTGCCTTTGTGGGCTATGAGGCAGTGGCTGATTCTGATTATTATCTCTCCACAGACTTTCAGGTCATATTCCAGAAACAGGTCGTAGGTGCGGTTCACGCTGCCCTCGATAGAGTTTTCGATGGGAACAACCCCATAGTCCACGTCTCCGGTTTTTACGCTTTCGAAGACGTCATCAAAGATTTTGCAGGGCTTAACATCTGCCGATTGACCAAAGAAACTGTAAACTGCCATCTCACTATAAGCGCCAAGCTCACCCTGAAAAGCAACCCGCAACACAAACCCGCCCTTATCCAATTAATTATCTGGAAGCAAAGCCGAAAATAAAACCCTTTGTGTTCGCCTGAGTTTTGGAAATAACGGCATCATTCTTAATTTTTATTTGTACATGCCTTCTGCTTACGTTATTGATTAGTTCTAATACTGATGTATAGTTCTTAACTTTTAAAAGTAATACAACTTGAAAGAAGTATTGTAAGAACTGAAAAGGGGTTAGAATGAATACATCCGCTTGTGAAAACATATTGTTGCAAGAAACTAACAAAGGTGGTTATAGTCTTGCGATTATTGCGAAGGTTGCAGATCCCTACCCCGTTACTTACATAATTAGAGTGTCTTCTCCAAAAGGAGAAGCAGTTGACTACTTGTGCACTCTAGAGGGATTCAAGAATATTGGTGATTTACTCACCGCTCTTTCTCATTTCGCTCAGAATAAACTATATCCTAAGAATACTGCCAAATTGGGAGAAGTCTTAACTCCCGAAAACATCAAGAACTTTGCTGAGTTATTCAAGGCAGGTAAATTCAAGGCATAATCGTTTATTTGATTCTCGATGAAATCTGTGCATATGCTTGTTGTTTGGTTGTTTGTTGTTTTTTGTTGTAATCCAATTCTTTCTTTGTATTCCTTACTTTCCAAGCTAAAACCTGAGCAAGTTTTGATTAAGAATTTTTGATCGGCAAACTGTGGTTTATGCGATAGTGATAAATGTTTTTTGTGTTGTTGTTTAGGGTGTGGTATTGTTGGTATTTGGGTTGGATGATAAGGACAGGCGAATCTTGAATTTGCTTCAGGAGAATTCAAGAACTTCGTACATGCATATAGCCAACGAGTTGGGAATCAGCGAAGCTACAGTGAGATACCGCGTCAAAAACCTAATCGACAATGGAGTCATCAACAAGTTCACGGTCTTGCTTGACCCCAAAAAAATCGGATACTCCACAACAGGCATACTGATGGTCAAGATAGCCTCTGATTGCTTCGAAGAGACTTCCGAGCAAATAAGCGACTTAACCGAAACATACCATGTCTTCCAGAACACCGGCGACTACAACATCGTAGCCGTGGTCCATGCGCACAATCTGGAGCACCTGAGCGACCTCAGAAAAAGAGTCGAAATGATGCCGGGAGTCAGGGACGTGTCGCTTTCGGCAGCAACTCGGCTGATAAAAATCAAAACATCCTTCGACCTGTAGACTAATCAACAATTTCACGAATTTCGCAAACAAAACAGCCTTTTTCCACGCAAAGAGCAAACACTTTAATACCATCACGACATTTTTTCTGGATATGCAGCACGAATCCAAAATAGCCAAGGAAACAAAATCCAGCCAAAAAATTGTCCGCGCACTCTTCTTTGTCGCAGGCACAATCTCTCTATCACTTGGAGCCATAGGAATAGTGTTGCCTGTTTTGCCGACCACACCCTTCCTGCTGCTTGCTTTAGCCTGCTACTGCAGAAGCTCAGAACGGATGACCCGCTGGATGCTAACTAACAGGTATTTCGGAAAATACATCCGAAACTACAAAGAAGGCAAAGGCATACCCATGAAAACAAAACTATTCGCAATAACCATCCTATGGACTGCAATAGTTTACTCCGCCGTTTTCATAATACCCATTTGGATAGCACAAATAATCCTATTTGTCATAGCAGCCGCAGTAACAATACATCTGGCTAGACTGCCAACATACCGCCACTAAATCACGTGAAACAAAAAATCTGCTACTGCTCGTTTGTTTGTTTTCTTGGTCTGTGCCTTTTTACGAAGTCAGGCAGCTTCGTTAACGTTTTCTTTAACACTTCAATACTGTCCAAGTATTCTTTGATGTCAATGTGCTCGTTTGGAGTGTGGTCTAGCCGCGAGTCTCCGGGTCCATACGTAACCACCGGAATCTTCAAGACGTTACCCAGAACATTCATGTCGCCCGTTCCCGTTTTCCGCGAAAAAGAAGCATAATTTAGTGTCGTCTTTCTTATGCCCCAAGCCAAAGCACGTACAATAACCGACCTGCGGTCAGCCTCAAACGCTTTGGCAACATCCACCTGCTCCACTGTAACCGTAACCTTCGGGTTAGTTGACTTGTACCTGTCAATCTTCCGCTTCACCTCATCAAACACCTGCTCGGGAGTAAGCTGAGGCGGTATACGTAACTGAATAAGAATCTCGCAATTAGACGGAATAAAAGAAGCAGAACTGTTGCCGCCCTTAATCCCCGTCAAACACGAAGTAATCGAGTAGAAGCGGCTCTTTAGCTTCTCCTCCCGCAAATGAAGCCTGTTAATCTGCCTCCAAAACTCCATAGCCTTCTCAATCGCATTATCAAACAGCCACGGAGCAGCAGAATGACCCGAAGGCGTATCCACAGTAACCTTCACAGTCAAGATGCCCTTGTAACCGAAAACAACCTTCTCCAAGCCGCTCGGCTCACCAAAAATGGCGTAATCAGGTTGTATGCCTTCCTCAACAAAATGCTGTATACCTCTTCCTGAGCTCTCCTCATCCACCACGCCAACAACAAGAATCTTACCCGGAAAACAATCATTGACAAACTTGGAAGCAGCAACAATCATGGCAGCCAAGGGACCCTTCGCATCCACCGAGCCCCTACCATACAATTTTCCATCCTCTACCCTGACAGGAATCTCGCCTTCAACGGTGTCCATGTGCCCACACAACAAAACAACCGGAGAACCCTCACCAATCTCTCCAATAACGTTTCCAACTTCATCTCTATGCACACGGAAACCAAGCTTCTTCATTTCGTCAGCCAAGAACAGGGAAATCTCCTCCTCCTTGCCCGACGGACTGTAAATATTCACCATACGAGTCAGCAGATCAACCGCATAGTCGCTCATCGGTTCTCCTTCTCCATAACCACATCCAAGACCTCAACTACCTTGTCGATTTGCTCCTTCTCGATAACCAGCGGCGGCAGAAACCGTACAACATTCCTTCCAGCATCCAGAACGAGGACGCCCCGCTCCATGCACTCAAGTAATATATTGTAAACGTCAAACCGCAACTCCATCCCCAGCATGAGACCTAAACCACGAACCTCCCGCACAATCCGGTACTTCTCCGCCAAGCCCTCCAGCTTACCCTTAAAGTAATTTCCAAGAGACGCTGCACGTTCCGGAAGCTTCTCCTCAACCAGCACGTCTATTGCAGCGCTCGCCGCAGCACAAACCAAAGGATTACCGCTGAACGTGCTAGAGTGCTCTCCCCGCTGAAAAGCCGCCATAACTTCCTCCCTCGCAAACGTCGCACCCATAGGCAAACCGCCCGCAACAGACTTTGCAAGACACAGAACATCAGGAACCACATTCCAGTGCTCACATGCGAAAACCTTTCCTGTGCGACCGAAACCAGTCTGCACCTCATCAAACATTAGCAGAACATCTTTTTCGTCACAGATTTCTCGCAGTCCAGGCAGAAAATCGTCCGAAGGAAGCAGAACTCCGCCCTCTCCCCGAACAGGCTCCACAAGAACCGCAGCCGTCTTGTCAGTAATAGCCTCCCTCACCTTCTCAAGATTGTTTGGCGGAACATGCTTGAACCCCGGAACCAAAGGCATGAACGGACCACGATACTTCTGCTTCCATGTTGCAGAAAGGGCACCCATAGTCTTACCGTGAAACGCTCCCATCATGGCGACTATCTCATGTTTACCCGAATATCTCCGAGCCAACTTGATGGCGCACTCGACTGATTCGGCGCCGCTGTTCGAAAGAAAAACCTTGCCTAATCCCTTAGGCGCTATCCCGATAAGCTTCTCTAGCATCTCTGATCGAGCATCGTTATAGAAGGATGCATGACAGGCAATGAGAGTTTCCACCTGCCTCTGCACCGCCTCCACAACTCTTGGGTGACAGTGACCAACAATACAGACGCCATAACTGCCCGTGCAGTCTATGTACTCGTTGCCGTTAATGTCCCAAACTATTGTCCCCTTGCCCCGTGTGATAACACGATCTCTCTTGGAGAAGGTGTTCGCCATAATTTTTTCTTCAATATCAACTATTTCCTTTTCATTCACTGCTTATCACCGTACCACTTTCATGCTTCAACGCAGAAGAAATTGGATTCTTCCTGACGCCTGAACAAATCACCACTTCGCCAACACCATTTTTGAGAGCTTCCTGAGCAGCGTAAACTTTCGTTATCATGCCGCCTCCAATCTTTTTAAGCTTCTTTTCAACGTCAGAAACAGACAACTTTGGCACCAGTTTGTCATCCAACATTAAGCCTTCCACGTCCGTCAACAGAACCAGCTTATCCGCTTTCAAAGCCCCAGCAATATTAGCCGCAGTCCGGTCAGCATCCACGTTTAGCGGCTCAAACTCCTCACTCACGGCAACAGGAGAAACCAGCGGCACATAACCATTCTCCAATAATAGCTTTAGCAGAGAGGCGTTAACTTGAGTAACCTTTCCAGTGTATCCACCATCGATCACCCGCTTTCTTCCACGCTCATCAACTACAACTAGCCGCTTCTTTCGTTCTGCCCGCAAAAGATACCCATCCAAGCCTGAGAGACCAACAACAGGTATCTCCTGCTTCTGTAGGGCAGAAACCAGTTTCTTGTTGATTTTGCCCACCATGACCATCGTGAAGATTTCCATGGTCTCCTTGTCTGTATATCTGCTGCGGAATCCGGTAGGCGAAAACACGAACTGCTGTTCCTTGCCCAGCTTCGAGGCTATTTCTGTGACGCCTTTTCCTCCGCCATGAACCAGAACCAGCTGGTTGTCAGAAAGAACATTCTTTATATCTGCCACTACCTCGGGTGGAACCTCCTTGAGGATGCTTCCCCCAACCTTCACTACAATCAGCATCTTTTTATCACATCGGATGATAACCTTGACATTCCAGCCCAGTTTTTTCGTCTACACCAAGCATAATATTCATGCACTGAATGCCTTGGCCAGACGCGCCCCTCATGAGGTTGTCAATCGCAGAAAACGCGATTATCCTGTTGGTGCGGGGGTCTAACTCGAAGCCGATGTCAACATAGTTTGTTCCCATCGTAACTTTGGGGTCTGGCAGTTGGTATGGTCCCTTCTTGAATTTTACAAAACGTATGAAATGTTCATCTTGATACTGGGAGCGGTAAAGTTTCCAGATGTCCTTTGTGTCTAGGGGCTTCTTGAGGAAAGCGTGAATTGTTGAGAGGATTCCTCGGATCATGTTGACTGCGTGTGGCGTGAAAGAGACGGTTACCTTTTCATCTGTTAGCAGGTTTAGTTCCTGTTCAACCTCAGCTACGTGCCTGTGATCCACTACCTTGTAGGGTCTTACGCCTCCAGCTCTTTCAGGATGATGAGACGAAATGGTGGGCTTTATGCCTGCACCCGAAGAACCGATCTTCACGTCAGCCACTATCCTGTTCTCTTCTATGGCTCCTGCCTTTACGAGAGGCGCCAACCCCAGAATCGTGGCTGTGGACATGCATCCTGGACAGCCTATCAGTTTTGCATTCTTGATTTCTTTGCGGTGAAGCTCAGGTAAACCGTAAACTGCTTCCTTAAGCAGATCTGGATGAGTGTGCTTCCATCCGTACCACCTGTCGTAATCTTCTGGGTTTTTCAGGCGGTAATCTGCGCTCATGTCGACGACTTTTACTCCTGTTTCGAGGAGCTGCGGGACTAGGTTCACTGACTTGCCGTGGGGCATCGCAGCAAACACTAAGTCACAGTTGTCTGTAACTTGGGAGATGTTTGGGGGAGTGAATTTTAGTTGTGTTGCTGCTCTAAGGTTTGGGTGAACAGTGAAAACGTATTCTCCGGCGTTTGCGCGGGATGTTACTGTGGTTAATTCAACTTCTGGATGGGGCAGCAACAGTCTTACTAATTCTCCACCAACGTATCCTGAACCGCCAATTACTCCAACTTTCATTTTTTTCTCCTCTATTCGGAATCGATTATGCTCTGGGCTCCTTTTAGCAGTGCCTCTGCCAAATCTATCCCAGCAGCCAATCGGGTTTGTTCCCAGAATTCGGGACAAGCATTAGTTTCATGGAACATGGTATTGTGTTTGTTTTTTTCCATGTTTTCTTCGATAACTTTTTTGATGTTCAAGTAAGCGTCTTGGCTCTTGTAGTTTTCAAAAGCTTTTTCCAGTTTCTTGTTCCATTCTGGAAAGTTTGTCCGCTTAGTCTTGTCACGTTTAACGTTTTTCACCTTACTAAAGGAAGGTTCAAGCTTGTCGAACTCTCCTTTAAGATACTCGTCGTCAACGATTTTGTTGTTGCCGACCTCAACCATGGCATCAAAAGCTAAAAGATATGCTCGGCTGTCTCCGCCCATGGCTGCGCCACATTTGGCTGAAACATCTCTGATGTGTTGAGGTAAGTTTACTCCAATAACCATGTTGCCCAAGAAAGTGTTTGTTCTAAAGTCTTTGAATCCTGCTCGCGCTAACGCTGTGGGATAACAGTATGGCTTTTTTCCGTCCTCTTTGGTGACGATTATTCTTAAGTCGTAAAACCATTTCTGGACAAGATTTTGAGCGAGAACTCCCACAGGATTAATTATTGAGGGCTCAACTTCTCTAAGAATATTTAACAATTCTTCACGGTCTTTAGCAAGCTTAACGCTTTTTCCATGAGTACCAGCGTCTGGTTTGACTACAATATTGTTGTCAAGCTCCTGCTGCAGCAAATCGGCTATGTCTTCTTCGTTATGTATTTCTCGTCCATCCACCGTTTTTTCGTTAGAATCAACTGGAACATAAACTGTGTCAGGAATCTTAATTCCAGCCTGCCAAAAATGAAGTAAGGACCTTAATTTGCTAAAGCAGGCATATTCTACGCATTGGGGGTTTATCACGTGTTTGCCGAAAGCCTCAAGAACGTTGGCTGCGAAGAGTCTTCGGTTCTTGCTTTGCGCACGATTTAGCACTACTTGGATGTCTTTGAGAATGTTGGTGTAATCTTTTCCTTTGGTTCGGAGCTTGTAACCGTTTCCATCGAAGCGAACAGCAACTTTGCGGAACGGAATGTAAACTAAGTCTATTCCCATTTCTTCTGCAGTCATTTTGATGCCTTTTTCGTCGGTTTCGGAGCTTTCAAACAAAATTCCGATGCTCATTTCTGTTCTTTCATCCTCGCTTCAAAGGTTTTATTATATCATAGGTGTTTCTCGGTCTGCTTCTTTTCTGTTTCGCATGTAAACATTAAAAAGAAATAATGAGGGGAATCTATTCGCCCCAGTCTTCCCCTTCAATTCCGAGTTCTTTGAGTTCGACGCAGTCTCCCTTGTTTTCAGTCACTTCTAGTTCAAGACCGCAGCTTGGGCAGCTCAGAATCTCTCCTTTCATGACGTCCTCTGGGACTTCTATTTCTGCGTCGCAGTCTGGACAGTTGGCTTTCTTCACAACTTACACCTCTTTGGTTTAAAGTGAGCCATTATAAAAAATGTTGCTGTTTATAAGAATTTCGGATTTATAACTAAAGGTTTTGCACTTTTTCCAACTTATTATACGAAATTCGTAGGATTGGTGCTGTAACCGTCAAAAAATCCAGACAACAGGTATCCAACGGTTTTGGTGGGAAAATGGGAGTTGAACTACGGAAATCGTTACGGATTCGCCGCAAATTGTTCAGAAACCGTTAAATTTTTCCGCAACTGTAATATGATGAGCGTGGAGAAGATGGACGATATTGACAAGACGATAATCGAAATTCTGAAACATGATGGTCGCGCCACCTACAGCGACATTGGAAAAAGAATTAGCTTGTCTGAGGGCGCTGTTCGTAAGAGAATCAAAGCCCTTGTTGATTCGAGTGTGATAAGGCGATTCACCGTCAAGGTCGGACTCACAGAAGGTGCCGAAGCAATCGCTTTGCTTTCGGTTGATCCCTCTTTGCCGACTTCGGATGTTTCCCAAGCGCTGAAGAAGTTCTCTAACGTTGAAACTGTCTACGAGATTACTGGAGAATACGATATTGCCGTTACCATATCGGGCTTGAACATAACCGAGGTCAACGAGTGCCTCGAAAAGATACGGCGACTTAAGGGTGTTGCCAACACAAACACCATGATTATCTTGCGTAGCTGGTAAATTTTCGGTTTCGAGCAATCATGGCGCCTAATTACGGTTTCAGAAACAGTGGTAATCTTTTCGTATTCTACGGAACCATATTTTACATAAAGTATATATGTTTGTGCGTTTTGTATTCTTCCGAAATCTAGTTAACAAAACAGTGTGAAAAGGAAGGCTCACCGAAGTGGAAGACGAATATGTTAACGAACATGGGCAAAAGCTACTTGAGAAGCTGAAAAGGGAAGGCATTCTTCCAAGCCCCTACAACTTCGCTAACTACCATGCTCCCTCCTTAGACGATTACATTGTGCACGACAGCACTCTACGTGAGGGAGAACAGACCCCCGGCGTCATATTCAGTATAGAAGACAAACTGAAAATCGCTAGGAAACTGGATGAGGTGGGGGTACCGCAGATAGAAGCCGGATTCCCCGTCGCCTCAGAAAAACAGAGAAAATGTGTCGAAGCCCTAGTTGACCTGAATTTGGATGCTCAGCTATCTGCCTTTGCTCGGGCTAAAAAAGAGGACATTGATGTTGTAGCGGACAGCGGAGCAGACGGAATCGTATTGTCCCTTTCTATTTCTCCTTATCACCGGAAATACAAGTTTAATGACATGAGCAAAGAAACGTATCTGGAAAAGCTGACTGAACACATCAGCTACGCAGAAAGTTATGGACTCTACATCATCTACAGCGCAGAGGACACAACCAGAGAAAACGACCTAGACTTCCTGAGAAAAGCCTACAAGACAGCAGAGGAAGCGGGAGCTGACAGAGCACGAGTGGTTGACACTCTGGGATGCGCAAGCCCCAACGGAATGGCATTTCTGGTCAGAGAAATAGGAAAAGCGATAGAGATTCCCATCGAGGTGCACTGCCACAACGACCTTGGGTTAGCTCTGGCAAATTCGTTGGCTTCCGTAGAAGCTGGCGCATCAACAGTATCAACATCCGTGAACGGTTTAGGAGAAAGAGCTGGAATAGCAATGACAGAAGAAATCATTCCTGCCCTCCACATACTGTATGGAGCAAGCTCCTTCGAGATGAGCCAACTAACTTCTCTCTCGAACATGGTTCAGGAAATTTCGGGAGTAAAAATGCCTCCTCACAAACCATTAACTGGAGATAACGTAAATGCCCACAGTTCAGGCATACACCAGCATGGCATCCTAGTAAACCCGACAACATACGAGTTTTATCCACCCAGAATGATGGGACAGAAAAGAAAAGTATACATCGACGAACTAGGCGGACGGCATGGAATCATGTATGTGGCGAAAGAGCTTGGTCTAGACATCTCTGAGGAAACTGCAAAAAGGGTTCTTGAGAGAGTAAAGACAGCCTTTTCTCGCGATGGAAGAAGAAGTTCATACACGCCCGAAGAAATCAAAGAACTAATAATTGAAATTGAACAAAGTTGAAAAATATGGCATCTACAATAACTGAAAAAATCTTAGCCAACGCTTCGCACAAAAAAGAAGTGACTGCAGGAGACTTTGTGGTAGCTGACGTAAACTATGTTATGGCCCACGATTCCACGGGACCTTTAGCGATCGAAAGCTTCTACAAAATCACGGACAAAGTCTTCGACAAAGACCGAGTCATAATCGTGTTCGACCACTTCTTTCCCGCGCCAACCGTGGCAGGAGCAACAATGCACCAAAAATCAAGAAAATTTGTTATGGACCAGAACCTTTCCGGGTTCTTCACTAACGGAGTCTGTCACCAGCTCTTGGTTGAAAAATTCATCTCTCCCGGAGATGTTCTAGTTGGAGCTGACTCTCACACCTGCACCGAAGGCGCTTTGGGAGCCTTCACAACTGGTTTAGGGTCAACTGACATTGGGGGAGCCATGGCTACTGGAAAATGCTGGTTCAAGGTTCCTGAAAGCCTGAAATTCAATTTGACGGGTTCAACAAAGAAGGGCGTCTACGTCAAGGACGTTATCCTCAGTATTGTCGGAGATGTTGGAGCCGACGGCGCCCTCTACAGGGCATGCGAGTTCACTGGAGACTACGTGAAGAATGCTAGTGTTGCTTCTCGTTTGACTTTGTGTAACATGGCTATTGAGATGGGAGGCAAAAACGGCATAGTTGAAGCTGACCAAAAAACACTTGATTTTCTGAACGAACGAACTGGAAAGATATTCAGAAGCGACAAGGATGCAGTTTACGCGGAAGAATACGAGATAGAGGTTGAAGGTATAGAGCCACAGGTTGCGCTTCCTCCTGTTGTAGACAATGTGGAACCTGTCTCCGCGGTTGAAGGAAAACCCATAGACCAAGCCTTCTTGGGGACATGCACGAACGGGCGACTAGAAGACATCGAAGTTGCCGCAAGAATGCTGAAAGGCAAAAAGATTGCCCGAAACGTCAGATTCATTATATCTCCCGCCTCTGAGGACATCTATTTCGCAGCCTTCGAGAAGGGCTACCTGCAGGACCTAGTTAAGGCGGGTGCAACAATATGCAACCCCAGCTGCGGCGCC
>Ga0307379_10012462_pt1 | contig 11082 bp, 8 predicted proteins | sample UN2MG_FD_202237 | JGI IMG/M metagenome (GOLD analysis project Ga0307379, IMG submission 202237) | Soil microbial communities from Risofladan, Vaasa, Finland - UN-2 | ecosystem: Environmental > Terrestrial > Soil > Coastal area > Acid sulfate soil | place: Finland: Risofladan, Vaasa | collected... | reverse complement strand
GCGCAAACACCGCGATGAACGTGAACGCCAACAACAACACCAGTCCGGCCATGGACGTGGGGTTTCTCAGCAGTTTCTTGAGTATCTTCATCGCCAGTTCCTATGGGTTGCCTGTCATTCCGAGCGCGCATGGATGTACTCATCCACGGAATCTCTACTGCAGTCGGATGCGCGGATCAATGAACCCGTACAATACGTCCACGATCAGGTTGCCAAACACCAGGATCACACTGCTCAGAAGCGTCACCCCCAGCACCGACACCACGTCTAGAGAACTCGCCGCCTGCGCCATGAAGGAGCCCATGCCGGGGTAGTTGAAGACCGTTTCCGTAATCACCACCCCGTTGAGCAGCCCGATCAGGGTCAGCCCGCCCACGGTGACGACCGGAATCAACCCGTTGGGCAGCGCGTGCCGGCGGATGACCGCCGACTCCGCCAGCCCCTTGGCGCGGGCGGTGGTCAAATAGTCTTGACGCAACGTGTCGAGCATGGACGAGCGCGTGACGCGCAGCATAAACGCCCAGTTCAGGTAAGACAGCGTAACGACCGGCATGATCAGGTGCTTCACCGCGTCCCAGAAAATGTCCAGGCGCAGGTTCAGTAGTGCATCCAGCGTGTTGATCTGCGTGTAGCGCCGGAATGCGTCCGATTGGACGATCCGCGACGCCCAATCGGACAGACGGTCCGGGGCAAACCAACCCAGCCTGGCATAAAAGATCATCAACATCAACAGGCCAAACACAAAGACCGGAATGGACCAGCCGGTGATGCTGAACACGCGCAGAACCTGGTCCAGGAGTTTGTTGTGATGGATGGCCGACAGGACCCCCAGCCAGATGCCGATGCCGATCATCGGCACCGCCGACCACAGCGCCAGTTCGGCGGTCGCGGGCAGGCGGCGGGCGACGACCTCGGCCACAGCACTCCGCCCGACCTGGGAAAAGCCCAGGTCGCCGCGCAGGATGCCGCCCTTGACCTCGCCGGTGTCTGGATCTCGCTGCCCGACCATCCAGCGCCAGTATTGGACGGGGATCGGATCGTCCAGCCCATACTTGACGATGAGTTCGTCAATCGCCCCCTGGCGCTTGGGAGTATCCTGCACGTACAGCGCCACCCGTTCGTAAGGCGTGAGCAACGAAAGCAACCCAAAGACGAGGATCGTCACGCCAATGATCAGGATGGGTAAGATCAATAGACGACGGGTGATATACGCCAGCATAAACGCCGCCTCCTCTCTCAACTATTCCGAGATGGGGAACCGGCGCGCTGCCGGCTCCCCATAGTTCCGTTCATCCGGTCCACCGTGTACTCACGGACAGAGACCGTTCCTACGGTGCTACCTTCGACAGCGCATAGATCCAGTTGTACGCCGCCTGGCCGTAGGCCGGGTTGTAATAGTAGCCCTGGATCCAGGGCTGCAGGTGGTCACGGTTGAGCACCTGGTACATCCAGACGTTGACAGCGTTCTCCACGGCCTTGCGTTGCAGTTCCTCGTATATGGCGCGGCGCGCCTCGGGCTCGGTCGTCGTGGCCCCCTTCAGGATCAGCGCGTCGAACTCGTCCGCCATCTCCTTTGGCATGCGCACGATCCGGCCGTAGGAACCCTGAGAGTGCAGGAAGGGATGCACCCAGTTGTGCGGATCGTGATAGTCTTCCTGCCAGCCCCCGACGTAGACGGGCAGTTTGCCGGCCGTCCGGCTGGCCAATAGCACCGGCCACGGCAACTCTACGACGAAGATGTTGAAGTTGTCGTTGACCGCCTCGACGCCGGCCTTGAGGATCTCCGCCGACAGGCGGCGGGTGTCGTTGCCGGCGTTGTAGGCAATCTGCACGTAAAAGCCCCGGTTCCACACGTCGTCCTCGTCCTCGCCGGCCGGGATGCCGTCCTTGTCCACGTCGGCCAGTTTGAACTCCTCCTCGCACTTGGCGGGGTCATAGGAGTAGAGCGGCTTCTCCCCTTCGAGGTAGCCCATCATCCCCTGCGGGATCGGGCCTTGCGCCTGCACCCCATCGCCGGCCAGCGCATCCTGAATCATGGCCTGGTAGTCGAAACAGTAGTTGAAGGCCTTGCGGATGTGGATGTCGCTGAAAAAGTCGGCCGGCAAGCCGTTGCCATCCAGCGCGCCGCTGCCCAGGTAGGGGTTACCACCCTCGACGTTGATGTCCCAGTTCATCTGGGCCGGCGTGATGGCGGGCGACGGCAGGTCGCGGTAGGCCGCGATGTAGCCGCTGGGGTTGCCCTCTTCGCAACTGCCGTCGGCGTAGCAGACCGTCTTGTAATAAGGCTCCAGTTGCGGGCGATACTGGGGCGGGACGTAGATCCAGTCGGCGTCGCCGGCCTGGAGCATCGCCAGCCTCGTGCCCCACTCGCTGATGTCCTTGATCACGACGCGCTTGATGCTCGCAGGACCAGTCGGGGCACCTTCCCACATCGGCTCGGTTCGCCAATAGTCCTCGAACGCCACCAACACGATCTCGTCGCCAGGGGTCCAGTGATCCAGCTTGTAGGGACCTGTGCCGTTGGCCACGTTGAAGAGCAAGGTGTCCGCCGCCTGCGGGTCGGCCCAGTTCTGCCAGGTGGCGCAGTCGCCGTCCCAGTCCCCGCTCTCGGCCATCCACTCCTGGTCCACGACGCCGCCCAGGAAGGTCTGCGCCATCAGCGCCAGGAACCACGGGGTAGATCCATACAGGTTGTAGGTGACCGTCCCTGCCGCGTCGTCGGCGACCACCGCTCCCTTGATCGCCTCGCACACCTGCACCAACTCGTCACCCGTCAGATCCTCGAAGGTGGTCGTTTCGGCGTCCTTGCCCAGGTAGGCCAGGGCAAAGTCCTTGCTGGAAGCCATGGACAACTCGGGACCAAAGAAGGCTTCGTACGTCATCCAGTGCGGACCGTCGGTGCGGCCTTGCAGCATGGCGCGCTGGGTAGTGTAGGCCACGTCGTGGGGCTCCAACGTCCCGCCCTCGTGGAACTTGACCCCCTGGCGGATGTTGAACACCCATTGGTCGCCGGCCTCGTTGATCGTCCACTCGGTGGCCAGCGCAGGCACGTACTGGTCGGTCCGCTCCCGGTTGAACCATACCAGCCCCTCGTAGATGTTGCCCACGATGGTGGAACTGGCGGTGTCGTACAGCCAGGCCGGGTCCAGCGACTGCGGCTCGCCGGCGCCGGTGATGACGACGTACGTGTCGGGGTTGTTGAACTCGGGGGAAATCACGGCCAGCGGGGCCTCACCCTCCGCCGGCTCCGGCGTGGCGGTGACGACCACTTGCTCGATCTGGGTCTGACCCTCCACCATCCGGGTCACCTCGACAGTCATGACCTCGGGAGCCCCGCAGGCCGCCAGCAGCATGCTGCCGACCGCCAGCAAGGCTACCCACATGTACCACTTTTTACGATGCATTTTCTCCTCCTGACTAAACTAGGGTGGAATCACACGTGAAAATCTGTGGGCAGGCTCCCCCTGCCCGGGTAAGGTCCATCTCGATCTACCACATCACCTCCCTTCCGTTCGGCTTACCTGCTACCCTCCCGCAGGTTACGAACCTGCGGGAGGGCGAGTGTTGACAAAATTGGGAGCGGAGCGATGGAGGAGGTCCGCTCCGCCCCTGGCAAGAAGTGGTCCGGTGGGAAATCCAGACTGCTCACAGTCTACCACAACCAGGGGCTGCTCTTCAACGTCCCACAGGACAGTCTGCCGCTGTACTGGCGGATAGTTTTCTCCTGTACTTTTCCTGTACTGAAAGATAGGGTCTTCCCTGTACTGGAGGACAGATTTCCGCGACCCCATTACACATTACGGATTACGCATTACGCATTACGCATTACGCATTACGCATTACATTCGACCTGTCCCGCGGTACAGGTCTAACCTGTCCCGCCAGACATTGAACAACATCGCGTTCTGTGGTAAACTGATAACCAGATAGGTACATCTCGCGGAGGAGAGCATGAGCATCACCCGTACGGACGTAAGGGACGTACCCGTCCCCCACGTCCCCAGCATCCGCATCCTGCTAGCCGACGACCATCCCGTGGTACGTGACGGGATCCGCAACCGGCTGGCCCGCGAAGAGGATTTCGTCGTCGCCGGTGAGGCCGCCAACGGCGAGGAGGCCATCCGCCAGGCGCGCCGCTTGTCCCCCGACGTGGTGCTATTGGACGTGGCGATGCCAGGGCCGGGCCCGGTGCCGGTGATGGAGGCATTGCACCAGGCCGTTCCGGCGGCCAAGGTCCTGGTGCTCTCGGCCTTCGACGACGACGAATACGTCTTCGGCATGCTGGCGGCTGGCGCGGCTGGCTACGCGCTGAAGGACGAACGGCTCTCGACCCTCGTCGAGGCGATCCGGGCCGTGGCCCGCGGAGAAACCTGGCTCAGCCCCCGCGTGGCGTCCAAGGTGACCCACCGGGCAGTGGGACAGGAATCGGAGGCGGCGGGCACTCTCCTCACCGAGCGGGAACAAGAAGTACTGCGACTGATGGCCGAAGGGAGAGAGAACGTCGAGATCGCCGGCGCCCTGGTCATCAGTGAGCGCACGGTCAAGTTCCACGTGGGCAACATCTACACCAAACTAGGCGCCACCTCCCGCACGGCAGCGGTGGTGGAGGCCATCCGGCGGGGTTGGGCGAGGGTATGAAGGCAGACAGAAGGTTGGTGGATGGCCTGTGGCTGCTGCCCGCTCTGGCCGTGCTGGGGCTGATCACCTGGGCAGCCGTCTCTCTGTGGGGGGCCGCCACCCACGGGGCCGAGTGGGACGTCATCGGCCGGGTCTTCGAGATTGACGCCAACGGGCCGGCGGCGCGGGCGGGGCTGCGGGTCGGCGATATGCTCCTGGCGATAGACGAGTGTTCCACGGCCCAATGGGACGTGTGCGGGTATCACCTGGGCCAGCCCGGCGACACCACGCGCATCAAGTTCTGCCGCGATGGGGCCTTGTACACCACCACGGTGGCGGCTCAGTTACCTACGCTCAACTACCGGCTCGTGCTGCTCTCCATCCTGGTGGTAGCCCTGGTCTGCTGTCTCTCTTCACTGGTGCTATTGCTGCGCTGGCCGGAGGCGATCGATGTCCGGGCGTTCTACGCCCTGTGCCAGACGGGGGCCACGTGCCTGACCGTCGCCGCGCTCAACTCGGCCCTGGTCCCCTTTGGGCCGCGACGGTTTCAGATCCTGATCGGCATGTTGACGCCAGTCATGATCCACTTTCACGCCGTCTTCCCCGAGCCGCACTGGACCGCCCGCCTGCGCTGGCCCTTGCTGGCGCTCTATGGGATCGGCGCGGGCCTGGGCCTGCTACGCTGGCTGTACCCCTGGCTCTCGTATCCGCCGATCGCTGTCTCGCAGAACATGATGCACGTATGGTTGCTCCTGGGGATCGGCATCAGCGTCGCCCTGGCGGTCGTCACGTACGTAACCACCCATGCTCCCGACGTCCGGCGCCGCATCCGCCTGCTCGTCTTTGGTACGGTGGTAGGGTTTGGCCCGCTCGCGCTGCTCACTAACGCGCCGGGCGTCGGGTTCGGCGCAGAGCCCTGGATCCGCTGGCCATTCGTCATTCCGCTGATGGGGGCGATGCCGATCGCCTACGCCGTGGCCCTGTGGCGATACAACCTGAAGGACTTTGACCGGGCGCTCAACCGGGGGCTGGTCTATCTGGTAGTCAGCGTGCTTCTGTTCGGAGTGTATTTCGCTGCCCTGACCCTCCTGTACAATCGCCTGCCGGTGAACACGATGGGACGGGCAGCGCTGGGAGCGGCGGTCGCGTTGGCCACCGCCGCCACCTTCCGGCCGCTGCGAGACCGCGCCCAGTGGCTGATAGACCGGCTCTTTTATGGCGGTTGGTACGAATACCGGGGGTTGGTGGAAGAGGTAGGCCGGGCCCTGGCCTGCACCCTGGACCTGGAGACGCTCGTGGATGTGCTGTTGAACCAGGTGCCTCGGGCCATGCACCTGCCGGGAGCGGCGCTCTGGCTGGAGCGAGAAGGGAAGATGGAAGTCGTCGGCGCGTCGGGATCGCGAGCGTCGCAGGCCCAGGAGCGACCACCGGAGAACCTGACAGCGCAGGTGAGGATGATGCCGAATCGCGCCAGCGTGCCCATGGTCGTGGAGGATCGCACGGTCGGCGTGTGGGTGCTGGCCGCGCGGACGGATGGGGAGTGGGGGCCAGAGGATGAACGCATCCTGACCGTGATCGGCCGCCAGGCCGCCCTGGTAGCGCACAACGTGCGGCTGGTAGCGCAACTGCGAGACAAGGTGGCCGAGGTGGAGAAAATGCACCGCCGGCTGCTGGCGGCCCGCGAGGAGGAACGGGCCGACCTGGCCCGCGAACTGCACGATGGAGTGATTCAAGAACTGGTCGGGCTGCGCTACCGGCTGGAAGCACTACAGGAGGAAGAGGACGAAGCCGACCAGATGGGAGAAGTGCACAGCCAGGTCGGCATGCTGGTGGACGAAGTGCGACGGCTGTGCAGCGACCTGCGCCCCGTAGCGCTAGACCAGTTGGGCCTGGCGGCGGCGCTGCGAGCCGTGGCGCGGGAGGTCACGGCCCGCGGATTACCGGTGCAGGTCCACCTGGATGACATCTCGCTGCCTGATGGCATCGCCATCAGCCTGTATCGCATCAGCCAGGAGGCGCTGTCGAACGCCTGGCGCCACGCGGCCGCCTCGCACGCCGCGGTGACCATGTTCCGTGAAGAAGACGAGATTGTGCTGATCGTCTCGGACGACGGGCGCGGCTTCGATCCGGCGTCGGTCCGGGGGCGCGATGGCCGTTTCGGATTGCTGGGGATGGCAGAGCGCGCGGAGGCACTGGGAGGCCACCTGGCAGTGGAAAGCGCGCCGGGGCGAGGGACGCGGGTGACCGTGCGGTGCCGTACGTCTGCCGGGTATTCGTAGCTACCGGCCGATGGTCATCGGCTGGCACTGCGCTTGACGAAAGCAGCGGTTTGCGCTACAATACTGCTGCCCTGCGGGCGGGCCCAGGCCCGCCCGTTTGATTGCCAGAAATTTACTCCGCCGTCAGGCAAGGCGGATGTTCGGGAGGTAGTGAATGGCTCAACGAGCGCAACAATTTGAGTTGGCGGCCGAAAAACGAGTGGTGCTCGGCAAGCAGGTGAACCAACTGCGGCGGCAGAAGCGGGTGCCGGGGGTGATGTACGGACGTGGCTTCGACCCTGTGCCCTTGCAGTTCGATGCCCGCAGCCTGCGCCAGGTCGTCTCGCAGGTCGGCAGTAGCCAACTCGTCAGCATCAACGTCGAAGGGTGGGACCAGCCGGAGATGGCCCTCGTGCGTGACATGCAGCGCGATCCCATCCGGGGCACCCTGTTGCACGTGGACTTTTATCACGTGAATATGGCCGAGCGCATCACGGTCGAGATACCGCTGGAACTCGTGGGAGCGTCTCCAGTGGTGGAGCGCAATGAGGGCGTCCTCCTGCAAGCCCTCTCCGCTGTGGAGGTGGAGTGCCTGCCTGGCGACCTGGTGGACTCGATCCCCGTGGACCTATCAGACCTGACTGAGGTAGATCACGCGCTGTACGTGCGCGACCTGGCCATTCCTGCCGGCCTGGAGATCCTCACCGACCTGAACGAGATGATTGCCCGCGTGGTACCGTTGCAGGAAGAGAAACTGGAAGAGGAAGTGGTGACGCCTGTGGCGGAGGTCGAGGTGATCACGGAGGCCAAACTGAAGGAGGCAGAGGAGGAAGAGGCCTAGGCACGTTACGCGACACATAATGCGGCGCGTTATACGACGCATACCACAGCGCGTTATGCAATACGTAACACGCTGCGCTGCGCAGTGCATAGCCCGGCACCATGCACCGCGCATCATGTGGCGCGACGGCAAGTCGTAGAGCGGAGGCGGGTTTCCAGCCCGCCTCCGTTTTGTTGCCGGCGATGTGCTCGCATTGGCCATGTTCTTGACAGACAGCAAATTAGGATATAGAATGATTCAAGGTACCCAGTCGGCGTGGTGAAGCGGTGAGGAGCGAATGGAATATAAGGATTACTACAAAATCCTGGGCGTGAATCGGGATGCGAATGAGCGGGACATCAAGCGGGCCTACCGTAGGTTGGCCCGCCAATTTCATCCCGACGTCAACCCGGATGACCAGCGCGCGGAGGAAAAGTTTAAAGAAATCAACGAAGCCTACGAGGTGCTGGGCGATCCAGACAAGCGGACCAGGTACGATGGGTTGGGTGCCAGTTGGCAGCAGTGGCAACGCACGGGCCGCGACCCAGGTCATTTCGATTGGTCCCAGTGGGCCACCGGCGGACCGGGCGGCGCGCGCGTCGAGTGGAGTGGCGACCTGGGTGACCTCTTTGGCGGCGCGGGCGCGGACACCTTTTCTGACTTCTTCCGCGCCATCTTTGGCGGGATGGGTGGCGGCGCAGGGCGCACACGTGCCACAGAGGACCTCTTCCGCCGCGCTGCCAGTCAGCGCACACGGCCAGGGCAAGAGGTACAAGTCCCGCTGGAAATCACGCTGGAGGAAGCCTTCCACGGCACCACCCGCGTGTTGGAGCAGGATGGGCATCGCATGCGGATCAAGATCCCGCAGGGAGCACGCAGCGGGTCGAAGATACGCTACGCTGGCAAGGGCAGCCCTGGTTACCAGGGCGGTCCATCTGGTGACCTGCACCTGACCATCACGGTCAAACCACATCCAGTTTTCAAGCGCGAGGAAAATGACGACCTGCGCTGCGACGTGAACGTGGATCTGTACACAGCCGTGCTGGGTGGCGAAGTGCGAGTGTCCACCCTGGACGGTGAGGTTTCGTTGAAAATCCCTGCCGGCACCAACAGCGGCAAGACCTTCCGCCTGCGGGGCAAAGGAATGCCTCATCCGGGCGACCCCACACAGCACGGGGACCTGTTGGCCGCAGCTCAGATACAGGTGCCCCAGGCGTTGACCACCCGCGAGCGGGAACTATTCGAAGAGCTGGCACGTCTGAAAGAAAGGAATTAACATGATCGCACACAAGCGATGGATACTCGTCATATTGCCTCTGACACTGGCCATCCTGGCCTGCACCTGCAACAGCCAGCAATTCATCTTTGTACCCACCCCCACTCCGCCACAGGCCCCTGCTGTTCCCGAACCCGTGGTGGTCGTCGCTACCCCCACCCTCTTGCCGGAGGACGCCAGCGCCTGGATAGACTCCGAAGATGCCCTGCTGGTCAACCTGTACCAGCGGGTCAACCCGGCTGTGGTGTACATTGAGGTGCTGGTGAACCAGGAAGGAACGCTCACACCGCTGGGCAGCGGGTCCGGCTTTGTCCTGGACACCCAGGGCCACATCGTCACCAACAACCACGTCGTCGAGCAGGCGGATGCCGTGCGGGTCAAATTCTCCAATGGGGTCGTGGCCGATGCTCAGGTCCTGGGCCAGGACCCATACTCGGACCTGGCGGTCCTCCAGGTAAACGTCCCGCCTGCCCAATTGGCACCCCTGGAATTGGGCGATTCGAGCACACTCCAGGTGGGACAGCGCGTCGTCGCCATCGGCAATCCCTTCGGACTGGCCGGGACGATGACCGTCGGGATCATCAGCGCCCTGGGGCGCACGTTGCCGGCCCAGGTGCTCCAGGAAGGGGGCCGCTTTTCCAACCCCGAGATCATTCAGACCGATGCGGCCATCAACCCAGGCAACTCGGGAGGCCCGCTCCTGGACACCCGCGGGCGAGTGGTCGGCGTGAATACCGCCATCCGTTCCCTGACGGGCACCAACTCCGGGATCGGGTTCGCCGTGCCGGTCAACACGGTCAAACGCATCGTACCCTACCTGATCGAGAAGGGGATCTACCACTATCCCTATCTCGGCATCACCTACGACACTCGTTTCAGCACGGCGGAACTGGCGGGCCCGCTGGGGCTGCCGGTGACGCAAGGCATCCTGATTGACCAGGTTACACCCGGGACCGCGGCGGCACAGGCCGGCTTGCGGGGTGGCGACCAGGAAGTGGAGATCGTGGGGACGACGGTCAACGCCGGTGGTGACGTCATCGTCGCCATTGACGACTACAAACTCCGCGACTTTGACGACTTGATCGCCTACCTGGTACGCGAAACGGAAGTGGGACAAAAGGTCACCTTGACCATCATCCGCGACGGAAAGGAATTGGAGGTGCCAGTGACGTTAGGAGAAAGGCCATAATCGAATGCTCGTTAACAGATGAATAGGGATCGGGCAGGAAGGGTACCGCTGGTCGGCTCGCCACTCGGATGTAAGGGATGTACTCATCTAAGGGATGTACTCATCCCCCTCATCCGCAATGGCCCACGATGGCTAACCTGAAAAGAAAGGGGTAAAAGCAATGTTCAGACAAGCGGACTTGCGCGAACTGGCAGCCTATCAGGCCGAGACGCCGATATTGAGCGTCTATCTGAACGTGGACGCGACCCGATACACGACAGATGAGAGCAAACTGGCGCTGCGGCAAATGCTGAAGCAGGCCGAAGAGGTCGCCACACCGGAAGACATGGCAGCCGTGGAGCGGTTCTTTGATCACGAGTACGATTGGTCAGGCCGGGGGGTAGTCGTCTTCTCCGGCAACCAGCAGGATTTCTGGCGCGTGTACTCACTCGCCGTTCCCGTCGCGCCTGGGGTGACGGTGGCCCGCAAGCCTTACATCTGGCCACTGGCGGCGCTGGTGGACGCCTACGGTAGTTACGCGGTAGCGCTGGTGGATCGGCAGGAGGTACGGCTGCTGCTGTTTGAGATGGGGGAATTGCAAGTCAGCGACGGCTATGCAGGTGAGGAGGTGCGCAAACTCAAGAAAGGACGGGGGTCGTCGGGCGGACCGGGGCGTCGAGGGGGAGCCCCCATTTCGAGCCGGCGCGAGGAAGAGGTCGCGCAGCGCAACATCCGTGAGGCGGTCAAGGCCATGGACCGCTTCTGTCGCAAGCACAACCCGCAGCGCCTGATCATCGCCGGCGCCGAGCCGACGGCGACCCAGTTCCGTGAGGCGCTGTCCAAGCCGTTGCAGGGCAAGATCATCGGCTCGTTTAGTGCGGACCTGAATGCACCGGAGCCGGAGATACGCGAACACTCCCTGGGGATTTTGCGGCAGGTGGAA
>Ga0307379_10012459_pt1 | contig 11082 bp, 9 predicted proteins | sample UN2MG_FD_202237 | JGI IMG/M metagenome (GOLD analysis project Ga0307379, IMG submission 202237) | Soil microbial communities from Risofladan, Vaasa, Finland - UN-2 | ecosystem: Environmental > Terrestrial > Soil > Coastal area > Acid sulfate soil | place: Finland: Risofladan, Vaasa | collected... | reverse complement strand
TATAAACGTTCACGGCGGCAAACAGTCGGTGCCGATTATGTACGACAACAGCGTTGCAAGCTTTTCAGAGGTTGCGGTGAATCCTGATGCCCTTGCGATAGGCCGTGACTGGAACAAAGGTGGTATTAAAACACTATCGCTGTGGTTCTCTGGCGCCGCGGGCAATATTGCTGCGCAGATGTATGTGAAGATCAACAGCTCCAAGGTTGCATACGATGGTGATGCCAGTAACTTAACCGTAGCAGCATGGCAGCCATGGAATATTGATCTGACATCGTTCGGTGCAGGTCTACAGAATGTTACGAAGCTTGCTATTGGGATTGACGGTGTTGGTGCCAAGGGCACATTGCTCCTTGACGATATCAGGCTGTATCCTTATGAACGTCAGTTTATCACGCCGGTCGAGCCTGACAACGTTGGTTTGGTGGGGCACTATAAACTCGATCAGGACGCCACCGACAGCTCCGGAAACAATAACCACGGCACCATGGGTGGTGACCCGAAATGGACAACCGGGAAGATAGGCGGTGCGCTGAACTTTGACGGTGACGATTATGTGGACCTCGGCAATCCGAGCCAGCTTGACTTCGGGACGGCCAGTTGGTCTGTCTCGGCGTGGATAAAGATGCCGGCCACAACTGACAATAGAAACATCTTCGCTAAGGGAGGAGACGATACTGGTGGAATACGTTATATGCTAAATGTGAACGAAAGTGAAGATCACAAAGCTTGCCTGACCGTGGATGACGATGCCACAAAGGTACAAAGTACGAGCTCGGTCACAGTTGACGATGACCAGTGGCACCATATCATAGGGATAAGAGATGGAAGCAGCCTGCTTTTATATGTCGACGGAGCTTTAGATGGGACCAATACCCTTTCTGCCGGCTACGACCTTTCCGGGACATCACAGGCTAATGCGTATATCGGAACCGGGTGGAAGTACGACACCAGCGTGCTCAACAAGTTTTTCATTGGCGTGATAGACGATGTCCGGATTTACGCACGAGTGTTGACGGAGGAGGAGATTGTGTGGCTCTCAGGCCGGACTAAGCCCTTTGACAAGCCGTTTTGACATGGCGTCGATATGATGGCTGCGTTTGCCGCTTGCGCGGGATGGCGGACTTACATCAGTTCGGGGTCTATGCCGATTTATTCGGTATAGGCCCCGGTTGTTTTAGTACGATAGCAGACACACGCTAAATACTCCAATAGAAGGTTAGACCAACTCAGTATTTTCTGGAATAAATAAATAGGGACAAATAAATAGGGACGAAATTCCATGCGGCCATCATTGCGTGTATGTTGATATCGCTTTGGACTTCTCGTAAGCCGACACTGCGTACGTATGAAATGCTCTGTTGGTATTTCACAGGCATGGCCAATAAAGAAGAGCTGTTGTCTCATATTGTCCGTCTGAAAAAAATTGCCTAATCCGTTTCAGGCTCGATCCACGTTGTGATTGCAGCCCGGGTTTATGCTGCGCATTACCAGCAAACACATCCCTCAATATGACCTATGTGACCATATCCTATAGAAATATTGTACACCATTCAAGCCAGTCAGCCGGATAGCAAATCCCGGGCCGAACAGGATTGGGCCCGTCCCTATTAAATAAAGAGCATTTGCCGGTTGGCATTCCTCGATGACGATTGGTTTCATGTTCGTTAGGGTTCATTTCGCTCGACGTCGAATCTTTGCCTCAATCCCGAACTCCATCGGCGACGATCCCGCTTCGAAGGCTCCCACATCAGGAGCACTGCCCGCGAATCCATCGTTGAAGTTTGGAATCACCTCGCCGGCATCGAAGCCGGGGCTGCTGGAATCAAGGGCAAAATCGCCCGCCACACGCTTCGGTGCATAGATCGGCACGCCTTTGACGCCGTGCGGCTCAGGTAATCCAGCCGATACCACTTTGCCCGAGATCAGGTCATAGTCGTAGTCATGCGTCGCCACTTTCGATGCGTCACGAATGGAACTGCCGCCGACCTTGTGGATGTGCAGGATGTTGTTGCGCGACACGATGCTGAGCAATTCGGGGCCACCGCTTTGGCTGAGGCCTTCGTCGCAGCCGATCGTGTCGGGCGCCTGGGGCGGACCATCGGGTTGCAGGATCGTGTTGTGGAAGATGTAGGCGCGGCCACCGCCCGTGAGCGGCCTGTGGCCCATCTTGATAAAGGTCCCGCCGTTCCATCCCTCTTGTCCTAAGCGGCTGCTGCCGGCAACATTGCGGAAGATGTAAGTCGGCCCGACCGAGATACCGGCGATGGCGATTTTCACCATAGTTCGGTCGATGTAGTTGCCCCACACGCGCACGTTGCAGCCTCCGCCTTCGATCTCCAATCCGTCGTCCCAACAGCCCTCGATGCGATTGCCGTAAACATCGGAGTCCGCACCTGGAAATCCGCGCAGACTTGAGTTGTTCTCGCCGCCGAAGATGTCGTTGCAGAAGTGCTGATCGTCCGCAGTGAACTCGTTGTAACGGAGCACGTTATTGCCCGCGGAATTGCTGAAGAAGATCACCTGCGGTCCCATCGGATGGTAACGACTACCTCCTTCCCGGAACTCCTGCCAACTGTTCGAATTCGAGCGCGGATCGTGAAAGCGATTGCGCTGAATGATCACACGCGTCAGCGGCTTGAACCTGGAGAACACCGCCGAGTCGTAGTCAACGCCCCAGCCATCTTTGGCAATGCGACCCCATCCGCTGATGTCGCAATCTTCGATGACAATGTCGTGCGAATCCTCGCCAAGCACAATTCCATTGATCTTCGGCGCGCGGATTGTGAGTCCGCGCAGAATCACGAACGAAGCTCTCACTTCCACGCATTGATCCACGGCGTCGGCGCCATCGAGCATCGAGGTGGTCGTGCCCGCTCGATGCGTGTAGAGCACGTAGCCGCCGGCGGTGCCTGGTTGATCCACAACCAACGTCTTGCCTTTGGTGTCATCGAGTTCGATGGTCCTGGCAACCGGGAACGACTCGTTCCACGTGGTCGCTTCCAGCGTAGCCGAAGTCCTGCTGCCCGCGAGTTCCAGACGCAGTTCATACTGAGTGCCGCTGCGCAGTTGCACGACGCTGCCGCGATACTCGCCGATACGCTTGTCGAACCACAGCGGCAGTGCTTCACGCCACACCGGGTCGCCGACGATGCGATACTGAACGCGGCACGTCTTGTCTTCGGCGCCATCGGCAGGAGTCCAATACAGCCCGATGCTTTCGAAGGTGCACACAGCGCGAGGCGTCGCCGATTGGGCCATGCCGCTCGTTGGTATGACGGGCGCACCGGCACTCTTGCCCTCCGCGCCCAGCGAAGCAAGACTCAAGACACATAACATCAAAAGAGCCGTTGGATACCCACGGCCTGTGAACCTACACGCCAAATTGTTCATGTAGTCACCAGATAATGAAGCATGGACCTCACTGAATCTCCCGTTCTCAAATCACCTTCTCCTGACAACGCCGAGCATGAGCAGCTTCTGTGGAGCGTAACAGAAGTCTCACTCGATGCTCATGTCAGCATATTAAAACATTACAACTATGTTTTGACTACAACTAAAAGGAGCCCCGTTGATTCACCGATCCATCTTATTGGCTGTCCGTTGATGGCTGGCTCCTATTGATGATCAAGCGAGCGAATTTCCAGGAGCCGTCATGTTGGCGTCTCACGATGGACACCGCTTGGCCGTGGTCCTCAAGCGTCTCACCGCCAGCCTTGGGCGTTTCCGTGTTCGTGTACCTGCTCCAGATGTACCCTAAGTCTCCGTCGACCTCAACTTCCATTTGTTCAACGTCGGTCGTACGGGTGTAGTTCTCGTCGCTCGCAAAGGTGTAGTTCTCAAAGACGTATTTGTAAAGTTCCCGAATCGCTTCCTTTCCAATTATTGGGTCTTCGCTTGACATGATCAACACCGGCTCATCCGACAAAAGGGCAAGAAGAGTTTCAGAATTTCCGGTGAACCATCCTGCACGCCAATCCTTTGTTAGCTGCTTGATCGCAGCAATATCCTCGGTCTGTCTCGATATAATAGTACCCTCTGGTAAATTGGTTTGTTTTATGCATCCTGCAAGTATTAGAACAACAATAATCGTAAATATTTTTATAATGTGACTCCCTGAGTGCTAACTATGTATATTTGTGATTTCCCATTTAAACACTTAACAAACATGATTTTCTCCGTACGATATCAATAATCTTACCATATTCACCTTGAACGGCTATGAAATTTCTTTTCCGAGGCAGCTTTGTTGACTCTCAGAGCATCTTTTTTGCTTTCACACATTGGATTCTCCAAAACAGGACAGTAAAACTGGCCCCCGCGTTATCCATAGACCCTGTTCTAACAAAATTCAATTTATTTGCGCGACTTTATCCGGGAAATACGGGATAAGATAAAAATCGAATCTTAAAAAAGTAGAAGAATCGAGCAAAAAGTTAACAAAACGCTATACACATCACGCAAAACGATCCGTCTTTGAGATGGCCGTATAAAGGACAATTTGGGGTAAAGATGCGGAATTTGCTTGCTTTTTAAACCCGAATTTGATATTATACGTAGCAGACGTCGGATAACAGACGTCAGACGACAGATCTCAGATGCAGACAAATCAAAAATCAAATTGCAAAATGTAAAACCACAACGTAAAAATCAAAAATTGAAGGATATCATTCAAAAAGATGTGCGAAAATACGCCGAATGGCGCAGAAAGCACGTCAAAAAGAGTCGAAATAGTGAGTAAAATTCAACCTAATTTGAAAAAACAAAGCCAATTTGCCGGATAGTCAAATGAATGTTAACTCAATAATAACAAGGATTTATGAAGATAATTCGCGTTTTTGGTTCGAAAAAAACAAAGCCAAATCAAAGCCAATCGCCGGGCCTTGGCCAGAAATCCTAAGCACTAAGCTCGAAATCCTAAACGATTTGAAAAAACAAAGCCAATTTGTAATGGCTCAATTAAATATAAGTATCTCAGATATAAGATGTTATGGAGTTTTGAACGAAAAAAGGCGGCGAAAAAACAAAGCCAATCAAAGCCAATCTGAAAATCCCGCACGCTCAAATGGGTCTATTCCAAGGACTCCAGCACCTCCGAAGGCGACGATTGCGTCTGGGTGTACGTGCTTGTGGTGGGCACCGGCTTATTGCCTCTCGAGGAGACGGATGGCGGCCTGTACTTTGGAGCCGGCAAAACTCTTGACACAGGAGCTTTCTTCTCCGGAGCCTTGCTTAATAACTTCCTGAAAAACAGGAGGAAAGGCGAAGAATGAAATGGCCTTATTACGCTGATAAGTCGGATTTTGACGCTATTTTGGCCTTACTGTTTTGATATTTCGAAGATGACTGTGCCGCCGTTGGTGCAATCGAAGGGGTCGGGGCATTGAATATAAGCCTTGGATTTGTCTTCTTTGCCTTCTAATCCCCACTGGGCAGGTTCGGATACGCGCAGGGCGTTATAATAAGGCATTAACGCAGCCAAGGCGTGCATGCAAACGGGGGTATCACTTACAAGTTGATAGCCGGCTTTCAGTGTGAAGGAATCAGCTACTTGATATGTTGGGCAGTGGCCTCTAATCTCTTTTACCGTTACGACAATGTCCATATTAGCTCATCTCCATTATGAAAGTTCGTTTGCTGCACTATACTATTGTGTGGCTGTCGTTGCAATATTATACTTTCGTGCCACAACCATTGCTCCCGGTTTCATAGTCAGAATCATGGATTTTGTTCAGGTTCGCAAATGAAATAGCACTAACTTGAAGGATCAATAGAATAGAATCTCTTTTATAGGACGAAATGATGGTTTCGGGGATGCTTGATTTCGCTTTACGGAGACCCGATGCATCTCTACGACGTATTTTCAGGAACGAAAAAACCTGTGGAGTCGCGGTCCAAATTCGCCGATGAATTGCAATGCACGATAGTCAAATTGTGTATTTATAGTCGAGCTAAGAATTATATCAACTACGCTGTTTATGATAACATATGCTTTTTAAGGGAATCAGATTATGAAAAAAAACATTTCCCGAGACCAGAGATATGGGATTTTTGAGAGATTAATGATAGGTGGCCTTACAGTCTTTGCGGCTGTGGCAATCGTTGAACTTGTCGGCTCCGGAAACCTGATAGGTCCGTCACTGCTTGCACTTTGCTGTCTTTCTGTCTCTTTGCCTTTCCTGATTTTTCAAATTGCCTGTCAGACTTTGGGTGTTACCCAGCGCCATCAGATCCTGCTGCAGACCTCGACTGTGGTTATCGCACTTGTGGGCGTCTTTGGCTTGCTAATCTCCATTTCACCTATCGCTGGTATTCTGTTCTCCATAAGCTGCATCAGTGCATACTACCTGTTTATTGTCTTCTCAGAAGATTCTAAATTTTCAGAGGGCAAAATTCAGACAAATGATAGTAGTTCAAACAAACATATAAAGACGGCTGTAAACAGTTCATAACGGTCTCAGAGCCTATCTATAAGAACAGAAGAGATAAACACAGAACTCCCAGCGAGAATATACTTAATACTGCGAATAACGTAACTGCTCTGGCGTTATTTTTACCCTTTTCCTGGAATTTAAGATTTTGAAGAATTGACAACCCTTCTAAATGTTATTTTTTGTTCTCTTCGATGATCCTTTCAATTCCAATCCCATATTGGTTCTTCAATTTATAAAATACTGCTGTGAAAAGAGTTTTTTACAACATAATGAGGGGTTTTTGGGATTTCAAGCAAGAATGTAAAATAAAGAGCCCCCGCTCGAAGGAGGATTTTGAAGACAGCAGGGGCTCCAAAAACTGGAATAACTATCCAGCTGTGTATTAATGCGTTTGCCAGCCATAAAATGTTGATTATTTTTTTAATTAAACAAAAAATATTTTGAAAAAAGCCCCTGCTTTACGGAGGAGAGGGTCGAATAAAGCAAGGGCTTCAGCGATAGTGTATATTAAATACACTATCCTACCTCCTTCCTTGGAGAACCTATCATCAACAACTATAATTAAGTGCCACTGCTTATATCAAATATAACGCTTTTTTCGAAAATTCTATCTGTAAGGCCGACAGGTCAAGTTCATATTACCAAAAAACCTTATCTTGGGCGATCTAAGCAGATAATAAGAGCATGTACAAACTTAAGGGCTGCAAGTGCTAAACTCACAGCCCTTATCTATAGTTAACAGGATTTAATCTAACTATATTCTTACAGTGTTTTGCGTCTTCGCAACCAGCCGACAAGGCCTATACCAATACCGCCAAGCAAAATAGCACCAGGTACGGGAATTACTTCAAAATTATCTATGCCTACATAGCTGTCAAGAATGCTATCAAGGCCGTTCGAGACCTCTATCAAAATCGTATACGTACCTCCTGTTGCGAATTGATAGCTGACCGACGTCCAGGGAGTACCCCAGTAGTTTGCCGGATCAGTGTTTATAGAGTTTGAGAACAGCGTACTCACAATTGGGCCACCTGTTCCTGCACCCATAAGTAGCATTCCCGTTGCCGAATCGTTGAACGGAACCCAATCCCCGGAATCCCAGAAGTAATCAAAAGTCAATGTGAAATGTGCCGGTACTGTAAAGGTTTGATATAACCGGGTTAGACTGCCAGGACCATCAGTTTTAAGAAGGGCAAAATAACTGCCGTCGGTTGGTACCCAGCTCGTCGTGCCAGTTCCACCAAGATCACTATGGCCTGTAACTGCACTTGCTGAGCCGCCGATCGGCAATACCGCTGTCCAGCCCGTCAGGTCACCGGTTTCAAAGCTGCCATTTGTAAGGGCCGCCTTAACATTATAAAAAGGCGTAATAAGTATTGCCAGGGCACAAATTATTATTAATTTCTTCATTATATCCTCCTCAGTCATAGCCTAATTAACCTTTTGCAACCCACATGCAAGTGCGAGTTGATTCTTTAAGTTGCTCTTAAAGTAAGGTTTAGTAAACCACGGACTAAGTGGCAAAGAGAGATATGAGTTTAAAGCGCGCCCCTGCTCGATTTATGTAACCAAGCAGTGAGTTGCTATAACAATACTCCACCATCTCCTGCCGCATTACCTTACTCCAATTATGTTCCTGACCCGATTACGCATCAGGCCGTTGCCCAGAAACTATGGATAAGTAATACGCCGCAAAGCCACGATCTATGAAGATCTACTGACTCTATTTACCCAATTCTACCACCTTGCCTACATTAACGTCAAGGAAATTTTCCAGTTATTTTTTGATAAATATTTTTGACCTTGTTATCAAAAAACGAGAAATTATACAAAAAAAGGTGTTTTCCAGCCAATTATCAAGGATTTTAACAAAAAGATCACCCAAAATGATAAGTCTAAGACGAAGTGCAAATAATAAAACCCCTACCTCAGCTACCAAGATAGATTTGGTAGAGCAGGTAGGGGTTTATAAGGATTGCAAGTATCAAACTTGCAGCCCTTTTCAAGCATGCTTTTTACAATACTCAGTCCTAAAGAGTTCTGCGTCTTCGCAACCAGCCGACAATGCTTATGCCAATACCGCCAAGCAAAATGGCACCCGGCGCAGGAATTGTGGCAATGCCGAATTCTCCGACCGCAAAACCCGTTTCCCTCAACGGAAAGTCCACCTGGATCGATGTTATAATGCTTCCGCCAGTACCGTAGAAACCATAGCCTTTAGCACCTGCAAAACCAGTAACAATCTGGCTTACCTTAGTGCCGTCCTGTGCCGTTGCTGTGATTTCAAACGAATCGAAGGGATTGGGCTCAGCATAAAGATAGAACGCTCCAGTCCCAGCCGGCATAGTCAAGGTTACAGAAATGGCTTGAGCTGCAAAATAAACATCACCGGTATAACCATGGCTCCAGGTCGCCCAGCTCGAAGTAACGATCCGATGGTCCAGCGGAATACTAAAACCAACATCGCCACCCAGTGGAGAGGGGACCGATGTTACCATAGCAAATTGTGGCCGTGGATCACTTGGAAAAGGCGTCATCGTGTACGGGCCCAGTGTTCCCGGTGGTGCGGCTTCTCCAAGAGCTACTCCGGTAATAGCGGCCTGCGACGCCGGAGCAACCACCAAAATTGTTCCAAGCATCAAACATATTATCATTATTTTCTTCATACTATTTCTCCGTAGTAATAGTCAGAAAAATCCCTTGCAACTATAAGGGCCTTGCGCACTGGCCCTAAAAGTTGTGCACAAAGTAAGGTTACTAATCAGGCAAGATTGGGTAGACTGCCATATCAATGGCGAAAACAGATGAGATGAAAAGCGTTTAGCATGCTCGGCCCAATAAGCCAAGCACCTCAACGCCTGACACCACTCCTCCGTCTCCTGCCAGATTGCCTCACTGCCACTCCGTTCCTTACCTAATACGCTTAGGTAGTTGCCCAGGAACCGTGGAAACTTCACACGTCATGAAGCAAATATACGCAGAAGTCAATTAACTTACTTATTTATACCAAATTACCCATATTGCCGTCAAGGAAAATTTAATAAAATTTTGGCAAATATTATGCTCATCTTGTCAATTTGCCAAAAAAACGAAAATAATACTATATAAAGTCCATTATGAGCATAATATAGGACATACTTTTAACATATCCGCTTATTGTATTTCACACGACATAGAGTTTACCTTTATAGTAAAGGGAAGTACAGACAACCGGCATCGGGCTATCAAATATCCATACGACGTAGTTATCGCTTATATTTTCCTCACCACCGTTCTTTCAAGCGAAAAGGCCATTGACTCATAACCATCTTATGATCCGGTCTTGATATTATATGCCATCAGCGCATCACCGTGGCGTATGTAGAGTTGCCCATTAGCGATTGTCGGATGCGCCCAGTGCTCGTCCGTACCTTCCGAGACAGCAAACTTGCTCACAGGCATAAAAGCCTCCGGATTAGGTTTGACAAGATGCACCGTTCCATCTTCTGAATATACATACAGCATCCCGTCAGCCAAGACCACGACGCCGCGGCCGGTCTCCTTCGTCGTCCACATCACCTTGCCGGTCTTCAGATCCAGACAGACCATGTTCGGCGAACTCTGAGCGGTGCCGTAAATGTAGCCATCGATGAGTACCAGGCCGTGCATCTGGCAATCGAGCGTCTTGTCCGTCCATTTGGGTTTAACGCTTAGTCCGTCGTCCGCAAGTGCCAGCATCTCTCCGCCAGCTTTCGCCCCAGAGCAGATATAAACCATCCCATCAGCATAGAGCGGCGGATTGGGCTGAACGCCATACCGTTGTGGGTATTCATGCTGCCAGAGCACTTTACCCGTATCGGGATCTATTGCCACCAATGCTTTCTCTAACATGGTGAGGACGAGCCGCTGCGAACCGTGCCGGATGAGCCGGGCGGAGCAGTAACCGGCTGGCTGGCTGAGACCTTTAGTTTGCCAGAGCGTTTCGCCCGTGCTCTTGTTCAGGGCCGCGAGTGATGCGTCGGGGCCTCCGGGTGTACAGATGATTTTTTGGCCATCCACAAGCACGCACTCGGCAAAACCGAACTTCGCCTGCTCGGCTCCAAACCGCTCCAAGAGGTCAATTGATTTAAGCACTTTTCCCTCAGTCGGCTCGATCATGATCAATTTGCCGAAGCTGGACATGACGAAAATTCGTTCGCCGTCGATGGTCGGTGTGCCGCGTGTACCGGGCCTGGCCGGACCACTCTTTCCCATCTCCGGACCGTAGTTTGCCTTCCATTTCGTGGTGCCGTCAGGACTGAAAGCGAATAGATACCCCTGGTTCTGGTCGTCCATCCCGGTCACATAAACGGTGCCGTCCACGACCGTGGGTGATGAGTAGCCTTTGCCGAGCCCTTTTACAGACCAGGAAAGTTTGGGTCCACCATCGGGCCATTTCTTCAGCAATCCGGTTTCATGGAAGTTACCATCGCCTGCCGGCCCGCGGAAGCGGGGACAATCCCCGCCATGGACACTTGCTGCCAAAATGATGGTTAAGGAAAACACTGCAAAAGGTGCAATTTTCTTCATGGTTCAACTCCTTTAAATCTATCCTGTCGTTTCTAACTTATCCCCTCTACCAACACTTCCGCTGCCTTTTAACTCCAGCATTTAAGCCGACATTTCCCGA
>Ga0307379_10012457_pt1 | contig 11084 bp, 7 predicted proteins | sample UN2MG_FD_202237 | JGI IMG/M metagenome (GOLD analysis project Ga0307379, IMG submission 202237) | Soil microbial communities from Risofladan, Vaasa, Finland - UN-2 | ecosystem: Environmental > Terrestrial > Soil > Coastal area > Acid sulfate soil | place: Finland: Risofladan, Vaasa | collected... | reverse complement strand
GCACTGAGGTCCTTTGCGTAGATTCCGCTCGAATTCGTCCCGCGGGCTGCAAAGGCTACTACCGTGTCGGAGATGGCCGTTTCGTGGAACTCGATGAATTGGCCGTTCTCGCCTGGCGGCGGCGTGGGAATCGCAGTGCTCAAAGTGTCGGCGATCGCCTGGGGGGCGGTCCCTGGTCGTGCGGTATAGACGCCTTCTTCGATCGAGCCGAGTGTGGATGTTCGGCCCCCGAGAAAAGCCGCATCCGCGCCATAGCTCGATACGCCGCCAAAACCCTCAAACGTTTGTCCGCCCGTATTCGGCATGACCGTGCCGAGATCTGCAAGCCAGCCGACCGCCCCGGCGGTGTGGTATTGATAGACTCCCACCTGGTCGACCCCGGTCAAAGAAGAATTGTAACTCCCGCCCACGTAACTTACCGTTCCATGGTCGAGCGTGGCGCCCCCACCCTCGTCCCCGAGGAAATCGAACGTTGTGGGCGAGCTTCCGGGTATCGTGGTATGTGTATCGGCGATCACCGAAAGCGTGGAAACGAGGAAGGGGGAAGTATGCCGTTCGAGCAAGTAGAGCCCCGTCTTGCTCTGCACGCCCGAGCCAAGGAAAACGTAGCGGTCATCTTCGACATCGGGCCAGACAAAACTGCTGAATGTCTCGCTTGAAGGCGAATTGGGAATGGGCGTGGCGTTGCTTGCCAAGACCACCATCGACTTGTTCTTGCTCAGGATGACCCCTTCGAAGCCGGCACCGCCGCCGCGGAAGACGATCTGGTCGTTGTCGATCGCGGGCGTCCCGAAATCGAAAAAAGTTTGCATCCAGCCGGTGGCCCCCGGAATGGCGGTGCTTTCGTCGGCTACCTTGGTGAAATAGTAGGTCTGCGCATAGCAAGGCGGCAAGGACCAGATCATGCTCGCTATGGAACATGCCAGCAAGGCCCCGCGAATGACTCTTGGCCGCTGCGTGTCTTTCTGCGTCGGTTCACGCCGCCGCCTCATGATGCTCTCCTTCGGGGCGTTCCCGCCCGGCACAAACGAAAGGCAGAACCAACGGGTACCAACCGCTCGTTCTCCTGGAGAGCGGTCCAAACCGGGATGTCCCAGATGACCTGCGGCCCACGGCCGTCGCCGGCGCTCTCAATGATTCTACCGCGCTTCCGGAGATCGGCAAGCTCCTTCTGGGCGCCACCAAGCAGGCATCGGCCTGCGATCCGACCGCGATCCTGCCCGAAACGCCCTTCATCCGAGCGTTTTGACCAGGCACGGACAGATCGGTTCCGTATCCCCCGCGTCCTCCCGCCGTTTCGTCGTATGTCGTCGTCATCCTGGCACCGGTTCCCGCAGCCGCTCGGCATCGTTGATGTCCTCGTAACCGGCCAGGCGACTGAAGACGGACTGGCGAAGCAGACCGACCATGGAGATAGGGCGATATGGCGATATGCTACAGGCTACTTTCTTGCCTGGCGCAACCTGCCTTCCGTGGGCAGAAACGGGCTCAAGAGGGGCGGGGCATGGGATGATGGGCCGGGCGGCGCTCAGGCCTTGAAGGCCGAGGGGCAGAGCTTGTTGACCGGGCAGTGGTCGCAGTCGGGCTTTCGCGCCGTGCAGACGGCCCGGCCGTGAAGCACCAGAGTGTGGGCGAATCGTGTCCACGACCGCCGCGGCGCCAGCGACATCAGATCCCGCTCGATCTTCTCCGGCTGGGTCTGCCGCGAGAAGCCCATCCGCCGCGCCAGCCGCGAGACGTGCGTGTCAACGACCACGCCCTCGTTCTTCCCGTAGGCGGTGCCGAGGACCACGTTGGCCGTCTTGCGGGCCACGCCAGGCAGCTCCAGCAGCTCTTCCATCGTCTCCGGCACGCGCCCGCCGTGCCGCTCGGCGATGATCGCGCACGCCCCGCGGATGCTCTTGGCCTTGTTGCGGAAGAATCCCGTCGAGCGGATCTCTTGCTGCAACACCGCCTGCGGTACGGCCGCGTAGTCGGCGGCCGTCTTGTACTTGGTGAAGAGCGCCGGGGTCACCTTGTTGACCCGGACGTCGGTGCACTGGGCGGACAGGATCGTCGCCACAAGCAGCTCAAGCGGGTTGGCCCACTGCAGCGCCGTCGTCGCACCGGGGTATCGCTTCTTGAGTATCGCGAAGATCCTCGCCGCGCGCTTCTTGAGTGCATCCATCGACTCTTTGGGCATGCTTGCCCCTAGCAGCTCGAAAGATAGGCGTCGATCCGCTCGGCGGCCTTTCGGCCGGAGGCGATGGCGTTGACGACGTAGGACGGGCCGGACAGCAGGTCGCCGGCCGCGAAGACGCCCTCGGCGCTGGTGGCGCAGTTGTCGGTCACCATTCGCCCGCCGGAGTCCCTCGCCAGGGCCAGTTGCTCGGCCAGGTCGGCGTCGATCACCGGCTCGTAGCCCAGGGCCAGCAGGGCCATGTCCACCTTCATGCGGAAGGCCGTCTCCGGCAGCTCGGTCATGACGGGCCCCTTGGCGGAGCTGCCCCACTGCACGCGGACGGCCTGAAGCTCCCTGAGGCCCTCGCCGCCGTTGAAGGCCTTGGTCGCCACGCACCATCGCCGGGTGAGCTGCTCCGGCTCGTCCTCGAATGGGCTGCCGACGTGCCCGTTAGGGCCGGTGCGATCCCGGGGCAGTATCTCAAACTGGTGCACCTCGCGAGCGCCGTCCATGAGGGCCGTCTGCACGCAGTCCTCGCCGGTCAGCCCCCCGCCGATCACAGCGACGATCTTGTCCTTGGTCGAGATGGGCGGCGCAGCGGTCCCCGCCGCGCCCTTCTCGGCCGCCGCGCCCGCGATGCCGTTCCGCTGACGAAGGTAATCCAGAGCGAAATGTATTCCCTGCTTCCTGCGGCCGGGCACCTGAAGGTCGCGGCTGCGAGAGGCGCCCGTCGCCAGGAGAACCGCGTCGAACTGGTCGCGCAGCTCGCCGGCCGGCACATCGCGGCCAACCTCTGCGCCGGTGCGGAACTCGACGCCCTCGGCCACCAGTTGCTCCACGCGGCGTTCGATGAGCTTCTTGTCCAGGCGGAATGAGGGTATGCCGTAGCGCATCAGTCCGCCGGGGCAGTTGTCCTTCTCGAATACGGTGACGTCGTGGCCGCGGCGTGCGAGCTGCTGAGCGGCCGCCAGCCCCGCCGGGCCGGCGCCGACGACGGCGACTTTCTTGCCGGTCTTTGTCTCGGCGGGCCTGGGCGTCACCCAGCCGGCGTCGAAGGCCCGCTCGACGATCTGCCGCTCAATGTCCTTGACCTGCACCTCAAAGCCGCCGAGGCGCTGCTTGCAGGCGTCCTGGCACGGCGCGGGGCAGACGATCGACGTGATCTCCGGGAAGTTGTTCGTCTCGTGCAGCGCGTCCGACGCCTCGCGCCACCGCTGCTGATAGGCCAGTTGCACCCACCGGGGTATCTCGTTGGCCAGCGGACAGCCGGCCTCCTGGCACCGCGGGTTCATGCAGTTCATGCAGAACGGGCTGGCGAGCGCGATCAGGCCGGCGCGGTACTCGGCCGCCGTGCTCCAGGCAAACTCGGCGATCTTCGCTTCGTACTGCGTCAGGAACTGCCGCTCCCGCGCCGAGTAGCGGGGGATGACCTTCCTCAGCCAGCGCGAGCGCTTCAGGACGGCCAGCATCCACGGATACAGGGTCATGTCCCAGGTGAACTCTCGGCCGGCCAGGCGCAGCTTCGGGTGCCACAGGTGGCGGTAGAGGATGCGGTCGCCGTTGGCCGGGAAGATGTTGTACTTCTCTCGGTCGCGGGCAAGCTTGTCCGGGCTGGTGGCCAGCTCGGCCTTGAAGACCATGTCCTTGATGAGCATGGCGTTGGCGAGGTTGTGGATCACCGCGCGCGTGGCGGCGTAGCCGAACTCGTCCGAGTCCTTGCGGTACACGGACAGCACGTTGTCGGCGTATCGCCGGGCGTAGGCGACGCCGCCCCAGCGCATGCAATCGTAGAGACGCACGACGAACGCCCGATGCAGGGGCTCTTCCAGGCCCTTGGTCGCGCCCACGGCGGAGGCAGCCAGCTCGCGGAGCTCGTCGGCCAGCCGCTGCCCGCGGCGGAAGCGGCGAATCGTGTGGCGGCACTTGTCCTCCAGCGTCTCGCGCCAGCCCGTTCGCTGCGGCGGACCCTGGAAGAGGTCCTGCTGTACGACCAGCTTGCGCCCCATGTTGAACGCGTAGAGGTTCTTGCGGAATTCGGTGCGGATGGTGTCCTTGATGGCCCAGGCCATCGAGTGCATCGACACCGGGATCAGCCCCTTCTGGAAGGCGAAGCCCAGCATCATGACGTTGGCGTAGAGCTTGCTGCCGAGGTACTTCTCGCAGATCCGTGAGATGTTGCGGGCCAGGAAGTCGTCGTCGCGCGTGTAGGCGCGGATCAGCGTCTCGAGCTCGGTCGGGGCGAACTCGTCCTGCCCCAGCAGGACGTTGACGGTGGCGACCTTGTCGGTGTTGATGACGGCGGCGGTCCGGTCCTTGGACGCGACTCGCATCCGCCCGCGAGGGTCGAGCGTGCGGGCTGCCTCCAGTATGTCCAGCCCGATCAGCAGGTCCGCCTTGCCGAACGGGATGATCGCGTCCAAGGGCTGATCGCCGAGGTCGTAAACCACCTGGCTTACCACTCCAGCGTTGCGGATGGCCAGGCCCTTCTTGTCCACGAAGCGGACCTTGTAGCCCTCCTTGTGTCCGGCGCGGACGAGGATGCTGGTGGTAACGCCGATGCCCATGCCGCCGAAGCCCACGACGCAGCACCGCCAGCTCGTCCCGTCCACCGGGCGCCTGGTCGGCTCGGGTATCTCGCTGAGCCCGAGCTCGGGCAGACGGCTGCGCGGGGGGTGCTTGCGCTTGATGATGACGTGCTCGAAGGCGTCGCACGCGCCGAGGCGCTCGCACGCGCCGTCGTTGACGCACCAGGTCAGGTCGGTGTCCATCTTCAGGCCGTAGTCGGTCGCCACGTGCTTGAGGCCAGGGCAGCCGGTGACCTCCATGCAGGCCAGGCAGAATCGGCATATCTCCTGGTTGATGTTCATATGCTCCCATGACGGCAGGAAGCTCCTGATCTTGACAACGGCGCGCTCGGCGCGGCGCTTCCGCCGCATCCGTGTTATGCCGCACTCCTTGTCGGCGATGAGAACCTTCACCCCGTCGGCGAGGAATGTCTTCTCGAGCAGTCGGCCGTACGCCTTGCGCTGCTCCGGGTCAGCCCGGGCGATCAGCATGTCGCTGCCGGAGGCCATGCCGCGGACCACCTCCTCGATGTCCTGCGCGGGCGTGGGGTTACCGAGGATGTCGTAGTCGACCCCGGGGGTGGGCTGGTGGCCTGTCATGGCCGTCGTGCGGTTGTCCAGGATGATGAAGGTGATGTCCTGTCCGAGCTTGATGGCCTGGCCGATGGCTAGCTGGCCGGAGTGGAAGAAGGTCGAGTCGCCCATGAACACGACCTGCTTGTTGGTGATAAACGGGTCCGTCCCCGCACCGGTGCCGCCGCCCAGGCCCATGCCCGAGTAATCGTGCATCAGCGGCGTGTTCGGCGGGTACATCAGCATGGTGTAGCAGCCGGTGTCACCGTGGAAGACCAGATCGGCCGGTCCGCGACGGTGCGTGCGCCTCATGTACCCCTCGTCCATGAAGCGCTTCTTGATCTGAAGGCACAGGCCCGCCGAGTCGCGGTGCGGGCAGCCAGGGCAGAACGTCGGCGTCCGCGCCGGAAGAGCCGGCACCTCGGTCTGCCCCGTGGTGTCGATCGTGCGGATCTCGCGGTCCAGGGCGTCGATCTGAGGCACGGAAACCGACGTGGACTCACTCGATACGTGCTTCAGCAGAGGCACCAGCGTCTCGATCAGGATCGAGGGGTGCAGCCCGCGGATGGAGGGCAGGCCTCTCAGGCCGCCGGGCATCTGTTTGCCCCAGACCTCCACCTCGCCGGCGAGCCGGCCATGCTGGCGGTCGGTCGCCACCACGTGGACGATCTGCTCCTCCAGGAAACCGCGGCGCTCCTCGACAACGACGATCCGCTCCACCTGCTCGGCGAAGCGGCGAACCAGCTCCGCATCCACCGGATAGCTCATGCCGAACTTCAGTATCGGCATCTCGCCCAGCAGACCCAGCTCGAGCAGCGCCTGGAGGAGATAAGCGTGGCCGTGCCCGCAGGCGGCGAAGCCAACGGGCCTGCGAGTATCGGACGGATACTCGATGCGGTTGAGGCCCAGGCCCCTGGCCGCCTCGACGGCGCGCTGATGCCGCTCGGCCAGCATCGCCTCGCGAGTCCATGTCTTCGGCGGCAGCAGGACGAACTTCTCCAGGTCGAGGGCGGCCGTCTCGAGATCGATCTGCCGGACGGTGCTGACCTGGGGATACTGGTTAGGCCGGCACTGCACCGACCCGCCGCCATCGGCCTGGTTGGTGGTCAGCACGTATCCGGCGTAGAGCTCGGAGGCGGCCGAGACCTTGAAGCAAAGGCCCACAAAGTCCTTCACTTCCTGGGGGTTCGCCGGCTCGAAGGTGGGAATGTGCAGGTGCCTGGAGATGTAGCGGCTGTCGATGGCGACCTGGGTGGAGTCCGACCAGGGGTCGTCGCCGTACACGACGACGGCGCCGCCTCGGGTGTGTCCGCCGGCGAGGTTGCCCAGTGCCAGCGCGTCGGCCGCCACGTGAACCCCCACGGACTTGATGACGATCATGCCGCGCAGGCCGAGAAGCTGCGATCCGTTCAGAGCGGCCGCCGCCAGCGCCTCGTTGTTGTTGAGGATCGCGCGGATGCCCTTGGCGTTCAGCAGGTCCTTCATCTGCGCCATGGCGTCGAAGAAGCCGGCGATCGGGCTGCCCGGGTAGCCGCCCAGCAGGTGCACGCCGCCTGCGGTCTCCAGGGCACCCTTAAGCAGCAGCTCGTTGCCGGTGAAGACGGCCGGGCCCTGAGAGGTCAGGAATCTCGGATCAACCTTCATTTGAGCTATTCTACGCAAGCGCGACCGGGCCGTCCTAGGGCAATTTGCCTTGACCGCCTTGGGGGGGTCGCCTATGATGCCACCCCGCTTACGGGTCGGAGCAGCCCCTGGCACTCCACCGCAGGCTGGGAGCCTGTCTCACCCCGAACAGGAGCGTTCAACGTGGGTTACAATTGCGTGGTTTGCGTCAAGCAGGTGCCGGACACCAAGCGTATCACCGGCGAGGCGATGACCGAGGCCGGCACGGTCAACCGCGGGGCCCTGCCGGCGATCTTCAACCCCGAGGACCTCAACGCCCTTGAGCTAGCGCTGTCGATACGGGATGAGCACGGCGGCAGCGTTACAGTTGTGACGATGGGCCCGCCGGCCGCCGCCGAGATACTCCGCGAGGCGCTCTACCGCGGCGCCGACCGCGTCGTGCTCATCACCGACCGCCGGGCGGCCGCCTCCGATACGCTGGCCACCAGCTATATCCTCGCCTGCGCGGTCAAGAAGCTCGGTGGCACGGGCTTTCAGCCTGTGGAGCAACAAGCACAAGCCGCACAGCCTGGAAAGGCTGTGCCACCGGACCTGGTCCTGTGCGGGCGGCAGGCCATCGACGGCGACACCGCCCAGGTCGGGCCTCAACTCGCAGAGAAGCTCGGCTTCAACCTGGTGACATACGTCGAGGAGTTCATGGGTCTGTCCGACGGGCGGCTGCGCGCCAAGCGGAACGTCGGCGCCGGGTGGGAAGTCGTTTCGTGCGAGCTGCCTGCGCTGCTGACGGTGATGGAGACGGCCAACACGCCGCGCCCGCCGAGCATGCGGTGCGTGATGAAGTACAAGAAGGCCCGCTGCCCCGCCGAACTGGGCAAGGAGGCGCCGGTGCAGCCGCTCGAGGACAAGGGGCTGCTCATCGAGCAGTGGAGCCTCGACGACTTCGGGGCCGACCTGTCTTGGTGCGGCCTCAGCGGCAGCCCGACCAAGGTGCACCGCATCCAGTCAGTGGTGCTGACCGGCAGCGGATACCACGAGTATGAGCCGACGGACGATGGCGCCGCGCAACTCATCTCGGCGCTGATCGAGGACCATACCATAGGTTAACTAGTCAACTGGTGAATTGGCGAACTGGTGGTCGCGAAGACGGCGGCCACCGCCTGGACAGCGCCGCCTTGTTGAGTAGTGGATGAAAGGAGTTGAGCATGGCGGGGGGATTCGAGGAGTTGGACGTCTACAAGGAAGCCAGGACGCTGAGGAAGCGGGTCTATAGGCTGGCGGCCCAGTTGCCATCTGAGGAACGGTTCAGCCTTGCCCAGCAGATGAGGCGGGCTGCCGTCTCAGTAACGAACAACATCGCCGAAGGCCATGGAAGCAGGAGCTTCCGACACAACATCAGCTATCTGTATCGCTCGCGCGGGAGCGTGTGTGAGTTGCGCGACGACCTCAACGTATGCGAAGATGAAGGATACTTCCTCAAGGAGCATCTGGACGATCTGCGGAGGCAGGCTGAGACCGTGGTCAAACTGCTGAATGGATACATCAACTACCTTCGCCGCCGCCTGGCGGAGAGCGGCAGACCAGCGCCGCCGACCGAGACGGACCAGCGACTCAGCGAGGGACAGACGTAGCGAATCAACGAGTTAACGAGATAACCAGTTGACCAGCCGCCCGAACATCCTGTTCATCTTCACCGACCAGCAGTTCGCCGGAGCGATGAGCTGCGCGGGCAACGGCGACCTGCACACGCCGGCGATGGACTCGCTGGCCGAAACCGGCGTGCGGTTCGACCGGGCCTACTGCACCCAGCCGCTGTGCACGCCCTCGCGGGCGAGCATGATGACCGGCCTGTACCCTTTCCAGACCGGCGCGCCGCGCAACGGGATGGGCATCGACGAATCGCTCCGCAGCCGCGAGATGGGGGCTATCTTCTCGGCTGCCGGCTACGAGTGCGTCTATGGCGGCAAGTGGCACATACCCGAGATCGCCATCCCCGAGGGCCACGGCTTCCGGCAGATTGCCGGCTTCGGCGACCCGAAACTCACCGACGCCTGCGTGGAGTTTCTGCGGTCCAAGCAGGACGGGCCGTTTCTGCTGGTAGCGTCGTTCGACAACCCGCACAACATCTGCGAGTGGACGCGCGAGCAGCGGCTGCCGTGGGGACCCATCGGCGAGCCCCCGCCCGTGCGCAAATGCCCGAACCTGCCGGTCAACTTCGCGGTGCCGGCCTTCGAGCCGCAGTTCATCCGCTACGAGCAGCGGGCCTGGCCGACCGTGTACTCCGCTGCTGACTTCGCGGAAGAGGACTGGCGGCGATACCGCTGGGCCTACTATCGCCTGGTGGAGAAGGTGGACGCACAGATCGGCCAGGTGCTGGACGCGCTGAAGGCAGCCGGCCTGGAGAACGATACCCTCGTGGTCTTCTCGTCCGACCACGGCGACGGGCACGGCGCGCACCATTGGAGCCAGAAGAGCGTGCTCTACGAGGAGTCGATCCGCATCCCGCTGATCGTGAACCTGCCCGACGCAACGCAGGCCGCGCGCGTGGACCGCGAGCACCTGGTCTCCAACGGGCTGGACCTGCTGCCGACGCTGTGCGACTACGCGGGCGTCGAGCCGCCGAAGGGGCTGCCGGGCGCGAGCCTGCGCCCGCTGCTGGAGGGCGCTTCGGCGGCTGGCTGGCGCGACGAACTGGCCGTCACGACCACCTTTGACGGCGACAAGGGCTACGTCACGCAAGGCCGGACGCTGCACACCGGCCGGTACAAGTACGTTCTTTACGATCGCGGGCGATACCGCGAGCAGCTCTTCGACATGCCCAACGACCCCGGCGAGATGGTGAACCTGGCCGTCGAGGCGCGGTACGCCGACGTGCTGGACGAGCATCGCCGCCGGCTGATCGACTGGATGCGCGAGTCTCAGGACCCGTACGCGAGGCAGCGATCCAGAATGCCGCCGGAGGTCTCTGGCTAACCAGGAACTGATGATGATTGAAGCGAATCGGAGCGGTGAAGTCTGGGTGTTCGCGGAGCAGGAAGCCGGGCGGCTTCACGACGTGCCGCTTGAGCTGATGAGCAAGGGCCGCGAGCTGGCCGACGTGCTGGGCGTGCCGCTGGCGGCCGTCCTGCTGGGCAACGGCGTCGCCGGCCTGGCCGACACGCTCATCGCCCACGGCGCCGAGAAGGTCTATCTCGTCGAGCACGCCAAGCTTGCGCACTACCAGGCGGCCGGCTACGCCCGCGCGATCCGCGAGCTGATCGAGCGGCACCGCCCGCAGATCGTGCTGTACGGCGCCACGCACCTGGGGCGCGACCTGGCCCCCACGGTGGCCAGCGCCGCCAAGTGCGGCCTCACCGCCGACTGCACCGACCTGCAGATCGGCGACCACGAGGAACCCGTCTCCAAGGAGAAGCATAAGAACCTGCTGTTCCAGATTCGCCCGGCCTTCGGCGGGAACATCATCGCGACGATCGTCAACCCGCACCGCTGGCCTCAGATGGCCACCGTGCGCGAGGGTGTCATGCGGCTGTCGGAGGCGGACGCCTCGCGCAAGGGCGAGGTCATCCGCGTGAAGGCCGACCTGGACGATGTGGCCCTGCCGCTGGAGATTCTCGAATCGCACCGCCGGCCGAAGCGGGTCAACCTGAAGGCCGCCAGGATAATCGTCGCCGGCGGCGCTGGGATAGGCTCGAGGGAGAACTTCCGGGCGATCTGGGACCTGGCCAACGTGCTTGGCGCGGCGGCAGCCGGCTCGCGGGCGGCCGTGGACCTGGGCTTCATCGACCACGACCACCAGGTCGGCCAGACCGGCACGACGGTGAGGCCGGCGCTGTACATAGCCTGCGGCATCAGCGGGGCCGTCCAGCACCGCGCAGGCATGCAGGAGTCGGCCAAGATCCTCGCCGTCAACAGCGACCGCGAGGCGCCGATCCTCTCCATCGCCCACTATGGCATCGTCGGCGACGCGATGGACGTGATACCCAGGCTCATCAAGGCCATCCGGGGCGGCCAGTCCATCCACGCCGCCGCCCAGACCGCGGCGGGCAACTAGAGCACTTCACGCTTGAATGTATCCACATGATACGAACCAGTTGAACGCATCGGAAGTGGTGACCGTCGCCAAGGCCGCGCCGATGGCGGCCACAAGAGTTTCGTAGGTGCGGGCC
>Ga0307379_10012455_pt1 | contig 11087 bp, 10 predicted proteins | sample UN2MG_FD_202237 | JGI IMG/M metagenome (GOLD analysis project Ga0307379, IMG submission 202237) | Soil microbial communities from Risofladan, Vaasa, Finland - UN-2 | ecosystem: Environmental > Terrestrial > Soil > Coastal area > Acid sulfate soil | place: Finland: Risofladan, Vaasa | collected... | reverse complement strand
GAGTGCCCGCGGGACGCGGAGTGCCGCGCCGCCCTCCGCGCGGAAGATGCCGCCGCGGCGATGGCGGAACGGATGGGGCTCTCGAGTCCGGGGTAGACTGGTGCCGACATTCACGGGAAACAGGGAGTCCAGACGATGTTCAGGGTGATGAGAAACCACTTGCTGGGAAGATACAAGGAATGACCCCGCTTCACGAGGCGCTTCGGATCCTCGTCGTCTTCGGGACCCGGCCTGAGGCGATCAAGATGGCACCCGTGATTGCCGCCCTGCGCGGCCGCGCGGGCAGGTTCTCCTGCGTCGTCTGCGTCACCGCGCAGCACCGGGAGATGCTGGATCCCGTGCTGGAACTCTTCTCCATCGTACCGGACCACGACCTGAACCTCATGCGCCCCGGGCAGGGACTGCGCGATGTGACCACCGCCGTCCTCCGGGAGGTCTCCACCGTGATGGAAATGGAGCGGCCGGACCTCGTGCTCGTCCACGGCGACACGACGACGACGATGGCGGCGAGTCTGTCCGCCTACTACGCGCGGATCCCGGTTGGACACGTGGAGGCGGGGCTTCGGACGGGAAACAAGTACGCGCCGTTCCCGGAGGAGATCAACCGGAAGGTGACGGCGGCCATCGCGGACCTCCACTTCGCTCCCACCGCGACCTCCCGCGGAAACCTGCTGGCGGAAGGGGTGGCGCCCGAGGCGATCGTGGTGACCGGAAACACGGTGATCGACGCCCTCCTGTCCGTCGCGGACCGTCTGCGGTCCGGCCCCGCGCTGTCGAAGCGCATGGAAGCGGAGTTCCGGTTCCTCGATCCTTCGAGGAAGCTCGTCCTCGTCACGGGGCACCGGCGGGAGAACTTCGGGGGGGGGTTCGAAAATATCTGCCGGGCGCTGACCGAGATCGCGGAGCGGCGTCCGGGCGCGGAGATCCTGTACCCCGTCCACCTGAACCCGAACGTCCAGGAGCCCGTGCGGCGGATCCTCGGCGAGGGCCGGCGCGGGAACGTCCACCTGATCCCCCCTGTCGACTACCTGTCCTTCGTGTACCTCATGTCCCGCTGCCACCTCATCGTCACGGACTCGGGGGGGATCCAGGAAGAGGCCCCCTCCCTCGGGAAGCCGGTCCTCGTCATGCGGGAGGTCACGGAGAGGCCGGAGGCGGTCGAGGCGGGGACGGTCCGGCTGGTCGGGACGGACCGGGAGAAGATCGTCGCCGAGACACTCCGTCTTCTCGACGACCCGGAAGCGTACCGGTCCATGAGGATGGCGAACAACCCGTACGGGGATGGAAAGGCGGCCGGGAGGATCGCCGATTTCATCGAGTCATGGTCCCGGCCATGAACCTCCTTCCGTCAACCTTGTGGGGAAGAAGACGTTACGGGAACTGACGGCGCTTCTCCCCCTCTCCTCCTTCGTGGTGCTCGTGCTGTCCGCGTAGCCCGTGGTAAAGTAGCAGGATCTGCGGTCGGAGATGCCCCGGAGCTGAGGAACCTTCCGTGTGTCTCGTGCCGCTCTCCGGGGCGTGCCGCTCCGATCCTTCGATCGGGAAGCTGAGCCTGTACGGCATGCGCCTGCCGGTCTGGCGCGCCTTCGGCCGGCAGGTGAGGAACACGCCGCAGGTCTCCGCGGAGCTCGAGGGAGTCGATCTGGACAAGCCGGCGCAGACCGATTGGCTGTGACCACATTGTTCGGCGGGCGGTTCGACCTCCCGGCGCCGCGGGAGGGGATTGGGTGAAGGTTCGACGAGTGGAGAGGAGGCGAGGATGGCGAAAGTATCCGCCTATATCCTGACGTACAACGAGGAAGACAAGATCGAGGCGGCCCTCAAGACCCTCGGTTGGGCGGACGAAATCGTGGTGGCCGACTCCTTCAGCACGGACCGGACGGTCGAGATCGCGAAGCGGTACACCGACCGGATCGTGCAGATCCCGTTCCAGGGATTCGGACGGCTCCGGAACGACGCGGTCGCCCACTGTTCCCACGAGTGGATCTTCAGCCTCGACGCGGACGAGCGGTGCACGCGGGAAGCGCGCGACGAGATTCTCGCGACGATCCGGGACCCGGCGGCAGCCGACGCCTACCTCGTCCCCCGGAGAAACTGGTTCATGGGCCGATGGATCCGCCACAGCGGATGGTACCCCGACTACCGCCAACCGCAATTGTTCCGCAAGGGGAAGCTCCGGTACAAGGAGGACCCGGTCCACGAGGGGTACGTGCTCGACGGGACCCTCCGGGCGCTGAAGAGCGCCATCCGGCAGATCCCCTTCCGCAACCTGTCGCAGAGCATACAGAAGATGGAGCGGTATTCCACCCTCGGGGCGAGGAAACTGCAGGAGAAGGGGGTCCGCGGGGGAATGGCCAAGGCGTTCTTCCGCGGATTCTGGGCGTTCCTCCGACACTACGTCTTCCACCTCGGCTTCCTGGACGGCTGGCCGGGGTTCGTCATCGCCTTCGCCTACTTCGAACAGACTTTCTACAAATACGCAAAGCTCGCGGAAATGCGGAACGCCTGGAGCGGGGAGCCCCCTTGACCGGTCCGGACGGGGAGAGGTTGGCCATCCTCTTCACTGAGTCCTCGAGGAACTTCGGCGGTCAGGAACGCCGTCTTCTCCGGGAAGCCCTCTGGCTTCTCGAGGCCGGTCATCGCGTACGGATCGCAACCCCCCCCGAAGGGATCCTGTACGAGCGGTCGCGAAACGCCGGGGTTCCCACGGACGCTGTTCCGATGCGGGGGGCCGCGGAGCCCGGGAGTCTTTCGGCCGTCCTCCGGATCCTCCGCCGCCACCGGGTCGACGTGATATATTCCCACTCGGGCAAGGATTCCTGGATCGGAGCGATCGCGGGGCTGGTGGGGGGGGTTCCGCTGGTCCGCAGCCGGGAACTGATAACCCCCGTCCGGCACGCTTTCGCCTACAACCTGCTGCCCCGGAAGGTCCTCGCCTGCAGCGAGGCGGTGCGGCGGCAGTTGATCGAGTGCGGCGTGGATGGGAGGAAGGTCTTCGTCCAGTACCCCCCCGTGGATACCGCCGCCTTCCGCGGCGTTTCCCCGGAAGCCCGGGAGGCGGTGCGCCGGGAGCTGGGCCTGGACAAGCGGTACCCCGTCGTTACCTGCGCGGGGGAGTTCCGGGCCGAGAAGCGGCAAGTCGATCTTGTCCACGCGATGCTGAACATCCGGGTGGAATTCCCCGATGCCCTCCTGCTCCTGGCGGGCAGGGACTCCGGCGTTACGGGGGTGCGGTCCGCGGCGGAAGCGGCGGGGGTATCCGGCAGCGTCCGGTTCCTCGGGGAACGCGAGGATATGCCCGCCATCCTCGCGAACACGGACGTATACGCCTTTCCCTCGTCCCTTGAGCCGTTCGGCATGGGACCGGTGGAGGCGATGGCGGCGGGGGTTCCCGTCGTCGCCACGAGCGTGGGGGGGCTCGCGGAGATCGTGACGGATGGGGTGAACGGCCTGCTCGTCCCCCCTCTCGCCCCCGCGGCGCTGGCGGGGGCCGTCGTCCGCCTCTGCCGCGAGGCAGGGCTCCGGGAGCGCCTGATCGCCGGGCGGGAACGGGCGAACGACTTCGATGCCGCCGGGGGGATGGAGCGGCTGACCCTCCATTTCCGGGAGGTCGCCCGGCGATGACCGCTTCGTCCGCAGAGGCAGGGGCCGTGATCCCCGTACGCAACCAGCTCCGGGAGTTGGAGCGGAAGCGATCTTGAAAGCGCCGATTTACACCCCTCCCCGGTCGATCCTGGTCGTCTGCATCCGCCTGATCGGGGACGTGATCCTATCCACTCCCCTTGTGGGCCTGCTCAAGTCGGCGTACCCGGACGCGGAGATCGATTACCTCGTCAACCGGGGGACGGGAGAGTTTCTGGAGAAGGACCCGGGAATCCGGAGAGTCCTCTACACCCGGAACCGGGAAGCCCGGAAACCGGTCGGGGAACCGGATCCCGGATACCATTTCCGGATCTTCCGCCGCTACGATATGGCGATCAATCTGAACGCCTCGGACCGGGGAAACTTCGCCGTCATTCTGGCCGGGAGAAAGGTTCGGGTCGGTTTTCACCCGGACGGGTATCGATTCAGGGACGCCTGGAAGAGGTTCGGGATGACCCACCCGGTCCCGTTCCCCTTCGCGATCCACGTGGCGAGGGTGAGCCAGTTGGCCGCCGAGGCGATCGGGATCCCTGTCCCCCGCCTCGAGGCGAAGGTGTTCTGGGACCGGGAGGACGAGGCCCGCGTGGACGGGCTCCTCCGCCGGGAAGGGATCCCGGGTCCCTTCTTCGTGGTACACCCCTTCGCCCGGTGGAGATACAAATACTGGCTCCCGGACCGGTTCGCGAAGGTGAGCGACGCGGTCGTCGAGGGATACGGACTCCGCCCGATCTGGACATCGTCCCCGGACCCGGAAGAGATCCGGCTGCTGCGGGAAGCGGCTGCCCTCTGCCGGTACCCGCCCGCCCTGTGCGCCGGAGAGCTCACCCTCAACGGGGTGACCTGCCTGTTGTCCAGGGCCGCACTTTATATCGGGCTCGACACCGCCGTGAGCCACCTGGCCGCCACGACCGGCATCCCCCTGGTCGTCCTGTTCGGCCCAACGATCGCGGAGCGGTGGTCCCCCTGGAACAACGACGGCCTCGTCGCGCAGCAGTGCCCGCTTCCCCGGGGAACGCAGCGCACCGGCCGGACGATCCTGATCCAGAAGCAGTGGGAGTGCATCCCGTGCGGGAAGTCCGGCTGCGACGGGGTGGGGGGGGAAAGCCGCTGCATCACGGAGATCCGGAGCGAGGAAGTTCTGGACGCGGTATGCGAGCTGATGGGGCCGCCGCCGTCCCCGGGCGGGTCGTGGGCGCGATGAACGCCGGCCCGGTGTCGCGCCGCTGGTTGGTCCTCTCCTACTTCTCGCGCATCGACGGGATGGCGTGCGCGCAGCACATCGACGACCGGATCCCCCTTCTCCGGAAAGCCGGCATCGAGCCGGTCTTTCTCACGGGTCCGTGCGGGGGACGGTGGGAGGAGGGAATCCACGCCATCGCCCGCTGCATCGCCCCATCGGGGATCCGGTTCGAGGTGCGTCACCTTTTCCGGAAACGGGGGCTGCAGGCGCCCTTCTACAAGGTTCTCAAGTTCCTGCTCCTTCTCCCTGTTCTCCCCTTCTACCTCCTGGAGAAGCTCCTTGCCGACCTCGACAGCCAATGGTCGTGGTTCCCCCTCGCCGCGCGCCGCGGGTACGCCCTCTGCCGGGAGATCGGTCCGGAGATCATCTACTCCACTGGTGGGGCGGCCAGCGCCCACATTGCGGCCGGGATGATCGCGCGCCGGACGGGAATCCCCTGGGTGGCGGAGTTCCAGGACCCTCTCGTGCACGGCGACTGGTCCCGGGGAACGGTGGCGCGCAAGGCGTACGCTTTCGCGGAGCGATACGTCTGCGCGCATGCCTCCCGCGTCGTCTTCCTCACCGAGGAGGCGAGACGCCGGGCCGCCGCTCGGACGTCGCTGGGGGATCGGGGAAGGTGCGTCTATCCCGGCGCCGAGCCTCTCCCCGAATTTCCGCCGCGGCGTCGGAACGGCGCCCTTCTTCGATTTGCCCATCTCGGTTCCTTCGGCGGTTCGCGGAACCCCGCCGTCCTGCTCGCCGCGGTCCGTGGGCTCCTCGAGGAGCGGCCGGAGCTTGCGGAGTCGCTCCGGCTGGACTTCTACGGGCATTGCGACGCGGGTTCGAAGCGGTTGTTGCGCGAATTCCCTTTCCGCGATGTCGTCGCGGACCACGGCCGGGTTTCCCGCCGGGAGGCCCTGGCCGCGATGCTGGAGGCGGACATCCTTCTTCTCGTCCAGAACATCGACGATTTCTCGGCGGAGACGATCCCGTCCAAGGTCTACGAGTACCTCATGGCGAGGCGTCCGATCCTCGGGTTGGTCTACCGGAGCCCGGAGCTTGCCGGGATGCTGGAATCGCTGGGGCACACGTCCGTCACGGCGGAGGACGTCGGGGCGGTCCGCGCCGCCATTGCGGAGATCCACCGGCGTCGGGAGAGGAGTGCGGTGGAGCCGCCGGGGGTTTCCCCGTACACGACACGCGCGGCGGTCGAGCGGTTGGTCGCGATCGCGGAACGTACGGGTACGGATTGACAAAGGACCCTTTCCAACGGAGGGATAAGGTTGACGTCGCCCGGGAGGGAATACGCGTGCGCAAAGCCAGCGTCGTCGTGGTCACGTACAACGGACTCGAGGAATCGACGGTCCCGTGCCTCGAAAGCGTTCTCGGTCTGACGCGGGGGGCGGAGTTCGAGGTCGTCGTCGTCGACAATCACTCGTCGGACGGAACCCCGGGGTATCTTCGGGAACTCGCGGCGAGGGACTCCAGAGTGCGGTGTCTCCTTAATACGGAGAACCGGGGGTTCGCGGGGGGAAATAACGACGGGCTTCGAGTCGCGACGGGGGATTTCATCGTACTGCTGAACAGCGACACGATCGTGACCGAGGGGTGGCTCGTCGGTCTCCTGGACCCTCTGGAGACCGACCTCTCTGTTGGTCTCGCGGGGCCGGTGTCGAACGCCGTCGGGAACGAGCAGAAAATCAGTTGCGCCGGCCTTTCGCCGGAGGAAATCATAAAGGAAGGGCGCCTCTGGACCGCGATGAGCGAGGGCGACCGGTTCGACACGGACAGGCTGGGGTTCTTTTGCGTCGCGACGAGACGGGATGTCGTCGATCGGGTCGGTCCCCTGGACGAGGGGTTCGGGACGGGGTTTTTCGAGGACGACGACTACTGCATCCGCGTCCGGGAAGCGGGATACCGGTTGGTGTGCGTCGAGGACGTGTTCGTCTACCACCAGGGGAGCGGCTCCTTCGGCAAGGCGCGGAGAGAGACGAGGGAGTTGATGAAAAGGAACCGGAAACGGCTTGAGGGGAAATTCGCCATGAGGTATCGTCCGCGTCATCCCCGCGACCGGCAGCTCGACCTGGCGGAGTCGTACCTCGCGCGCATGGAGGAAGGTGGGGGCAGGGAGCGCTTGTTGTACAAGACGGAGAACCGGCTTTGCGCCGCGGAGGCGATCGCCCCCCATGGGTGGCTGAAGCGTTACCTCTTCCGGCGGGCGGTCCGCGGAATCCGGGCGCGAATCGGGCAGGCATCCCCGGGGCGGAGAGAGGCGACCGCGTGAACGTCGACGGTTCGGCGAGAACCGAAGGGGGTCGCAGGATTCGCGGGATACGCCCGACGGGCGGTCCCGGCGTCCCCGTGGTCTCCGTCGTCCTGGCCGTGTACAACGCCGGGGATGCGCTGGAGCGCACCCTCGTGAGCGTCCTCCGCCAGGCGTACCCCGCCCTGGAACTGGTCATCGTCGACGGAGGATCGAAGGACGGGACGATCGACCGGATCCGGCGATACGAGGAGAACGTGGATTACTGGGTGAGCGAACCCGATCGAGGCGTCTACGACGCCTATAACAAGGGAGTGCGCCTCGCGGCCGGCGAGTGGCTTTACTTCATCGGCGCCGGGGACGAGCTGGCGGATCGGGACGCCGTGGTGCGGATCTTCTCCCCGCCTCCCGCCGGGAGGATGGTCTACGGGAACGTGCGGTGGGGGGACACCGGCAAGATCTACGACGGGCGATTCACGAAACTGAAGCTTTGCCGCAGGAACGTCTGCCACCAGGCGGCGTTCTACCACCGCGACCTCTTCCGGGAGCTCGGGGAGTTCGACCTGCGGTATCCGGTCGTGGCGGACTGGGTCTTCAACCTGAAGTGTTTCGGCAATGCGGCCACCCGGCCCGTCTACAAAGACACCGTCGTGGCGAACTTCGACCTGACCGGCATCGCGTCGCAAAGGGACGACCCGGCGTTCGAAACGGACAAGCGGTCCCTTATCCTTGGAACCCTCGGCGGGATGTACCTCCTGCTGGACCGGGCGTACAGGTTCCAGAAGCGCCTCTCGTCCTCCCTGGTCGAGCAGTTGAGGGGGCGGAGATGAGGATCTCCATCATTACGCCTTGCCGCAACGCGGAAACCTTCCTTGCGGAAACGATCCAGAGCGTCGTCGGCCAGAGGGGGGACTTCGAGATCGAGTACACCATCGTGGACGGAGGGTCGACGGACCGGACGGTGGAGGTCGTCGAGAGGCATGCCCGCGATCTGGAGTCCGGCCGCATCGAAACGTATTGCCGGGGGGTCTCGCTGGACTGCCTGTCGGAGAAGGACGAAGGGATGTACGATGCCCTCGCAAAGGGGCTGCGTCGGGCAGGCGGCGAGATCGTCGCCTACATCAATTCCGACGACTTCTACCTGCCCAACGCCTTCTCGACGGTAACGGACATATTTTCACGGTACGCGGATGTGGAGTGGCTGACGGGAATGCCGGTCTGCTATAACGAAAAGGGGCAGATCACGGACACGTTCCTCCCCCTTGGATACGACGGAGACCTGATCCGGAAGGGGGTGTTCGGCCGGATGGTGCCGCATATCCAGCAGGAATCCACCTTCTGGAGAGCGGGGCTGATGCGTCAACTCGATTTCGAGGAACTGAGGAGGCACCGGTACGCCGGGGACTTCTACCTCTGGTCCCGTTTCTCCCGGAGCGCGGATCTCCACGTCGTGCAGAGTTGTCTCGCGGGCTACCGGACGAGAAGCGGCCAGCTGACCGGCCGGATGGATCTGTACGAGGAGGAGTTCCGCCGGATCGCGGTGCCGGGGACCGTCATCGACGCCGTGCGCGGGAAGCTGTTGAGAAAATTGAACGACGTCCTGTCGAACAAGTACAAGCGGAAGATCGGAAAGAGAATGATCCAGTTCCGAAACGGGGAATGGGTGAAGCATCCATGAGGACGGGAGGGTGCGGACCGGCATGAGAAGATGGCTGCGGTCCCGGGGTCTCCTGCGAACGTCTCCCGGAGAAAAGGACCGGCTCTCCCTGGACGCCGCGCTGTCGCGCTTTCGCGCGAGGGACATTCCGATCGCCACGGTCATCGACGTCGGGGCCTCCGACGGGAGATGGTCCTTGTCGGTAAAAAAACATTTCCCGGACGCGCGCTACATTCTTGTGGAGGCCCAGGCGGCCCATGCGCCGGCCCTCGATCGCCTGAAGAGGGCTTCCGGGAATATAGACTACGTGATCGCCGCGGCCAGCGACCGGGTCGGCTCGGTCTTCTTCGCGGCCGGGGACCTGTTCGGTGGGGTGGCATCCCATGAACCGAGACAGGACATGGTGGAGGTTCCGGCGATCACGGTGGACGCGTTGCTCCGGGACCGGGGGCTGCCTCCGCCGTACCTCCTGAAGCTGGACACGCACGGGTTCGAGGTGCCCATCCTGGAGGGCGCCGCCGAGTCGCTGCGGCAGACGCAGCTCGTCGTCGTGGAGGCGTACAACTTTCGCATCGAAAACGAGAGCCTCCTGTTCCATGAAATGTGCGGGTACATGGGCGGGAAAGGGTTCCGGTGCATAGACCTCTGCGATCCGATGCATCGGCCGAAGGACGGCGCACTGTGGCAATTCGACCTCTTCTTTCTCCCGGCCGCACGGGAGGAATTTACCTCGAACCGCTACTCGTGAGCCGGGCCGGGATGAGATTCCTGCATTTCGCCACCAACGACATCTTCGGCGGCGCCGCCAAGGCGACATTCCGCCTCCACGGGGCGCTCCGGGATGCAGGCCACGACAGCGGGATGATCGTCCGCAACAGGATGTCGGACGACGCGGCGGTGCGGCAGGCCCGCCTGTCCCTGCGGCATTCCGGTTTCCGGAGGATCTTCTGGCGCGTCTCCCTGTTCCGGAAGCTGTTTCTGCCGAAGCCCTCCTACTTTTTCAATCTGGACCTGCAGCCCGAGATCGACATGGATGTGCTCCGCGGCATCGGGCGACCGGATGTCGACGCCGTCTGCCTCCACTGGATCACGGAATTGCTCAGCGTCGAGGCGATCGCCAGGATCCATGCCCATTTCCGCCGCCCGCTGTTGTGGGTATTGATGGATATCGAGCCCATCACGGGCGGCTGCCATTACGCCTTCGGCTGCACAGGGTACATGCGCCGGTGCGGAACATGCCCCCTGCTCGGCTCGACGCGCCCCGGGGATCTCTCCCGCAGGAACTGGCTCCGGAAACGCGCCCACCTGCACGGATTGCCGATCACCTTCATCGCCCCCACGAGCTGGGTCGAGCGACGCATCCGGGAAAGTTCCCTCTTCGGGGCCCACCGGGTGGAGCGCATCCCTCTTGCCGTCGATACGTCGGTCTTCCGCCCCGGGGACCCGGCCGCCGCCAGGGATGCGCTGGGTATTCCGCGGGAGAAGAAGATCCTGTTTTTCGGGAGTTCCCTCCACAAGGACCCGAGGAAGGGGATGTCGTTCCTCGCGGAGGCGCTGCGGATCCTCGCGGAGCGGCTGAGGCGGGACGAGGGATCGCCGGGCGTCGACCGCGTCGTGCTTCTCGTGGCCGGGGAGACATCGGGGGATTGGCTGGACGCACTTCCGTTCCGGAGGATCGAGATGGGCTACATCGACGACGACGCGAAGCTTGCTCTGGCCTATCAGGCGTCGGACCTGTTCGCATGTCCGTCCGTCGAGGACGCCGGCCCGATGATGATCCCGGAGTCGATGCTCTGCGGCACCCCGGTGGCGGCGTTCGACACCGGCGGCGCCCCCGACCTGATCCGCACCGGGGAAACGGGATTCCTGGCGAAATACAGGGACAGCGGGGACCTGGCGGAAGGGATCCTCGCGCTCTTGAGCGCCGGGAACGCCCGGGAGATGCGGGAGGCGGCGTGGGCCGCGGCAAGGAGGCTCCATGCGCCGGACGTCGTCGCCGCGCGATACGTGGAGTTGTGCACCGAACTTTCGGAGGGAGGACCATGACCACGCCCTGTGAAATCCTGGACTGGGACAGCGCATTCTTCGGATTCCGCATCGGACGGGTCTGCGGGGACCGACTGTCCGAGCGGGACACGGGCCTGGTGATGGACTGGTGCAGGGAACAGGGGGTCCGCTGCCTGTACTTTCTCTGCGCGCCGGACCACGACGAGAGCGTCCGCATCGCGGAGCGGCACGGGTTCCATCTCGTCGACGTGCGGATGGATTTTCTCCGGAAGCTCTCTCCCGGCGCGGATGCCGGCGAC
>Ga0307379_10012454_pt1 | contig 11087 bp, 12 predicted proteins | sample UN2MG_FD_202237 | JGI IMG/M metagenome (GOLD analysis project Ga0307379, IMG submission 202237) | Soil microbial communities from Risofladan, Vaasa, Finland - UN-2 | ecosystem: Environmental > Terrestrial > Soil > Coastal area > Acid sulfate soil | place: Finland: Risofladan, Vaasa | collected... | reverse complement strand
CGGAGGGGTTTACGGCTCTCTTCAACGGCAGGGATTTCACCGGCTGGAGACTATCGCCCAAGGTCAAAGCATTCTGGTCCATCGAGGACGGAGTGCTCAAGTCACACGGTCTTCTTAAGCAGTGGGGCGCGGACCTGGCGACCGAGAAGAAGTACAGGGACTTCGTGCTGATGCTCGATTTCCGGATGCCGACGATCTCCGACAGCGGAATCAACTTCCGCAGACTGATTCCGGAGATACCGGGGTTCGGAGACCAGGAACAGTTTAACCTGAGATCCAAGGGCGGAATGGGACACCTGGAAAGTTACTACTTTCTGCCAAAACAGGTTGCGGAGAAAGTGGGACTCAAGGAGGAAGAGAAACCTCATGTCAGACACATTGATCCGGAAGTCGGAGTCTGGCACACGGTCAAGCTGACCATGAAAGGCCGGACTTTCTCAGCCGAGTATGACGGAGAGGTTCTTTACGACAACTTCGAGTATCACGACTGGATGATGAACATGGAGCCGGCGCCCATCCGGCTGCAGAAGCATATCGTTGTCGATGGCGACAACCTCGGCAAGATGAATCCCTGCCCCATCGAGTACCGCAACGTGTTTGTTAGAGAGCTCAAGCCGCCCGAATAGAGAATCCCGAGTCAAGTCCTCAGAGTCCTGTAGAGCGGCGGCACCTCCTCGTCGGGCGGCGTGGGGCCTGTGGAGGCCGGGGGGACCGAGGCCGGAGCTGGCCCCACGCGCGTCTTCAAGGTGTGCGGCTTGTAGCCGTTGCGCCTGCCACGACGCCCGCCCGTCCGCTCGCACGGCCCGGCCCCGAGATGGGCCGCCGAATCGGCTTGACGTAGACCCCGGGTGCGATTAGAGTTATCGCGTTGCGCCTGTGGTCCAGCCATGGCCGGGCAGGGTTGGGGCGCGCCGTCACCGGGGGGAAAGCCGGACGCAGACACCGCCATGATCGACCTGCATACGCATACGCTGCTCAGCGACGGCGATCTCATCCCGACGGAACTTGCGCGCCGGGCCGAGGTTCTCGGATACCGCGCGCTCGGCTTTGCCGACCACGTGGACACGGCCCTGGTCGAGACGGTCGTGCCGACCCTGGTCCGTGTGGCCGAGGACCTGACGCCCGCGATGGAGATGACCGTGATCCCCGGCGCCGAGGTCACCCACTGCCGCCCGCAGCACATCGCCCGTGTCGTCGAGCGGTGCCGCGAACTGGGCGCGCGCCTGGTGATCGTGCACGGCGAAACGCCGTCCGAACCGGTCATCGAGGGCACCAACCGGGCCGCCATCGAGGCGGGGTGCGACATCCTTGCTCATCCGGGGCTCATCACCGAAGAGGATGCCGGTCTGGCCGCCGAGCGAGGCGTGCTGCTCGAGATCTCCGGCCGCCGCGGCCACTGCCTTGGCAACGGGCGCGTGGCCTGTGTGGCGCGGCAGGCGGGGGCCCAGGTCATCTTCGGCTCCGATACCCATGAACCGGAAAACCTCCGGCCCCGAAGCGACGCCGAATACGTCATGGCCTGCGCGGGCTTGAGCCCCGACGAAGTCGCCGCCGCCTTCGACGCCGCCGAGCGGCTCGTGGCCCGTGCCGTCCAAGCAGGGGGAACCCTATGAGAACGTTCCAACGGATTTCCCGGCTCATCCGGCCGGCGATCGGACTGCCGGTGCTGGCGGCCCTGGCGATCGTCGGACTCTTGGTCATGGCACTGGGCTGCGGCGAGAAGCGCGAGGCAGCAGCCACCACCGCTCCCGCCGTCAATCCACGCCTTCAGGACGTGCCCGTCCCCGCCGGATTCAAGTTCAACACCGACCAGTCGAGCGACCGGGCCGTGGGAGGGTTCCGGTTCGTCCGGCACCTGTACGAGGGCGGGGCCACGGTCCGCCAGGTTTCGGAGTTCTACCGCCGCAACATGCCCCCGCTCGGATGGCAAATGCTGGAAGAGAACTTCGTCTCCGGGCGCCGGCGGCTCCTCTACGACAAGGGCAACGATACCTGCCACATCAGCGTCTGGGACGACTGGGGCACGAAGGTTCTCATTCAGGTACTTCCACGGGGCGCCAGGCACACCAGGCCCGCGGCGCCCGCTCCTTCCGCCGGGACGATGCCATGAAAAGCACCCACAAGCACGAACTTCAGACCAACGAACTGGCCGACGCGCTCGGACGGGCCATCACCTGGGCCAAGCCCCACGCGCAGACGATTGCCTTGGTGGCGGCGGCGGTGATCGTCGTGGTGTTCGCCCTGGTGGTTATGCCGGCCCTGCGTGGCAGCGCCGGCGAGGTGGCTGCGGCCGCCTTCGCCCTGGCCCAGAACTCCGGCCAGACCCAGCCGCTGCACGACTTCCTCGACGATTACCCCAAGGCGCCCCAGGCGCCCACCGCCAGGTTGCTCCTGGCCGACCGGCTCTTGAGGGAAACCGTCAGCAGTTCGAACCCCACGGGCAATCCACTGACCGAGGCCAGGAAACAGTATGCCGAGGTTGAGAAGTCCTCCGAACTGCTGCGCCCGCTCGCCAAGGTCGGACTCGCCCTGGTGACCATCCAGGAAGGCGACCTGAAGAAGGGGCGGGAAGCGCTGCAGGAGGTCGTCTCGAAGTGGCCGCAATCCATCGCCGCCGAGAAAGCCCGCTCACACATCGAGGCCCTGGCCGGCTACATGCCCCTCGTCTTCTCGAACGAACCGCTCGAAGAGCCGAAGGCGCCGGCGGAGGCCGAAACCGAAACGACCAAACCGAAGGAAGGCGAAGGCGAGAAAGAACCCGCTCCCGAACAGCCTGGGGCGGAGAAGCCCGCCGAGCCCCCAACCGAAAACAAGACGCCTGAGACCAAGCCGGCGCCCAAGGCCACCGGCGAGCAGCAGAAGAAGGGACCCAAACCCGTCGGCTAGCGCGCCCCGAGATTGCCCGTCGCGCGGCGGGTTTCCTGACCCACCGCGCGACAGCCCGGGATTCAAGTGCTCCGGTCGCAGACAACGCTTGGCGCGGCCCACGGAATATGGTATTGGCCCGTTCGACAGCCGTATCATCGCCTGACAGGGAATCGAGAGTCCAAGGAGCATCGGATGGCAGATCTGCAAGCAATGACAGATGCAGTGGAACGCGGCGACCGCGATGCGGCCGTCCAGGCGGTCAACGACGCACTGGCCGCCGGCCTGACGCCCGAACAAATCCTCAACGAGGGGCTCATCACCGGCATGAGTAGCGTCGGCATCAAGTTCAAGAACAACGAGATCTTCATCCCCGAGGTCCTGATCGCCGCCCGCGCCATGGCCGGCGCCATGGAAATCCTCGAACCGAAACTCGTCGAGACCGGCGTCGAGCCGCGAGGCAAGGTCGTCATCGGCACCGTCAAGCAGGACCTCCACGACATCGGCAAGAACCTCGTTGCCATGATGCTCAAGGGCGGCGGCTTCAAGGTCATCGATCTCGGCGTTGACGTGGACCCCGAGAAGTTCGTCATGGCTGCCAAAGCCGAGGGAGCCCAGGTCATCGCCCTCTCGGCACTCCTCACCACCACCATGCCCAACATGAAGGCCGTCATCGATGCGCTGAGCGAAGCCGGCCTCGATGGCGTCAAGGTCATGATCGGCGGCGCGCCCGTCACGCAGGGGTATGCCGACGAGATCGGCGCGGCCGGCTACGCGCCCGACGCCGGCAGCGCCGTGGACCTGGCCACCGACCTCATCCGGTAGCCGAGGGCCGGCGGTTCCTTGCGCACCGTGCCGGGTGCTGTGAATCGGTAGGGGCGTAGCATGCTACGCCCCTACGTTGTCGCTGAGCAGGCCGCCTGCGAGCCGCCATGTCCGCCAACGATCTGCCCGAAGGCGCTCTCCCGTCCGACGCGCTGCCCGAGCGCGACCTGGAGACCCTCGAGATCGAACTCCAGAGCGAGCCGGGCGACAGGCGCCTCGACCGGTTCCTCGCCCAGCGATGGGCCGCCCACAGCCGATCAACCTTCCAGAAACTCATCCGCAACGGACGCGTCCTGGTCAACGACGATCCCGTCACGAAGCCGTCGGCCGAGGTCCACCGCGGCGACCGCATCCTCGTTACCCTCTACAAACGCCGACCCCTCGGCATCGTCCCCGAGCCGATCCCCATTGACGTGATCTACGAGGACGACGATCTTCTCGCCGTCAACAAGGAACCGGGCATCCTGGTGCACCCGGCGCGCGGCAACCCGCACGGAACGCTCGTCAACGCCGTGGCCCATCACGCCGATAGCCTTTCGACGGGCGGTGACCCGTGGCGGCCGGGCGTCGTCCACCGCCTCGACCGCGACACCTCGGGCGTCATCGTCTTCGCCAAGAACGACGCCGTCCACGGGCGGCTGGCGCGGCAGTGGGAGAACCGCACCGTCCAGAAGGAGTATCTGGCCGTCGTCGAAGGCACCCCGGAACTCGACGCCGACGTCATCGACCAGCCCCTCGGACGCGACCGACGCAGCCGCGAACGCTACGCCGTCCGACGCGACGGCACCGGACGCGAGGCCCTCAGCCAGTACCAGGTGGCCGAGACGTTCGACGGGTTCAGCCTCGTCCGCGTCCGCATCCACACGGGACGGACGCACCAGATCCGCGTCCACATGGCCCACATCGGGCACCGCGTGGTCGCCGACCGGCAGTACGGCAGCCGCGACAAGGTCACGTTGCAGGAACTGGCGCGCGGCCGCGCCGACCACGACGAGGTGCTGATTGCGCGGCAGGCGTTGCACGCCGCGAGCCTGAAACTCACGCACCCCCGCACGCGCACCACCCTGCACCTGGAGGCCCCGCTGCCCGACGACCTCGCGCGCCTGCTCACCGCCCTGCGCCAGTGGCGACCACCCGACCACTAATCGGGGGCGGCGGCGGACCGAGCCCGCCGCGGAAGCGGCGGGGTACCCTTGGCCAAATTGAGACTCATCGGTTGACGGGAACTTGTGAAGGCGAGGAAGCACCCATGCAACTTGCCATCGAACTCGGCGGAACCAAACTCCAGGCCGCCGTCGGAACGGCCGAGGGGAAAATCCTGCGCCTTGCCCGGGCCGACTCGCCGGCCGGCCAGGGCGCCCCGGCCGTACGCGATCGCACCGCCGAACTCGTCCGCGAAGTGCAGGTCGCCGGAGAATCCATCGACGCGGTCGGCATCGGCTTCGGCGGCCCGGTTGTGCGCGAGACCGGCCGCATCGTACGCAGCCACCAGGTCTCGGGGTGGGAAGACTTCGACCTGCGCGGCTGGGCACAGGGCACATTCGGCGTCCCTGCCGTCGTCGAGAACGATGCCAACTGCGGGGCCGTGGCCGAAGCGCGTCTGGGCGCCGGCCGCGGCGTGCGACGCGTCCTCTACATGAACATCGGAAGCGGGATCGGCGGCGGCTTCGTCCTCGACGGCCGCCTCGCAAGCGGGCCGCTGGGCGGCGAGATCGGCCACTCCTGGGTATGGGACGCCTCCGCCGGCGCCTACGACAAACTCGAGAACCTGTGCTCCGGCTGGAGCATTGCCCGCCGCGCCGCCCGTCTGGCGGCCGACGATCCGGACGGCCGGATCCTTGCCCTGGCCGATGGGCAGATCGAGACGATCGATGCGCGCACCGTTGCCACCGCCGCCGGCGAGGGCGACCCGGCCGCCTGTACCCTTCTCGACGACGTGTCCGAATCGCTCGCCGTGGCGCTGGCGAATGCGGCCGCGATGGTGCAGCCTGAGACCCTCGTCATCGGCGGCGGCGTGGCGCAGATGGGCGACGTGCTCTTCGACAGGCTCCGCGCACGCTTCGAGTGTCGTCTCTTCGCTCCGCTCGCCGGCCGCTGCCGCATCGTGCCGGCCGAGTTACTCGAGGAGAACGTCCTCGTCGGGGCGCTGCTTCTGCACCCCGACGCTTGACGTATGCGCAGCCGTCTGAGCCACGACGCGCCATGTCGAGTCTCGCGCCTTTTCGCTTGGCCCGGCCGCGCGGCGCCGCTTATAATGGTGGCATGCCCGTCGCGGCAGCCTGGGCCCCGAGGCGGCTTCCAGGACGAAAGGGAGGGACTCGATGGCATTGAGCAAGGAGTTGTGCGGCATTCTGGCGACGGGCGCCGAGAAGGAACGTGCGGCCCGGGACTTCTACCTCCAGGGATCCCGCAAGTGCACGAACCCGCTCAGCAAGCAGATGCTCGTGCGCCTGGCCGACGACGAGGTCAAGCACGAGCAACTGCTTCAGTCCTGGGCCAACGAGGGGATCTGCCCCGTTGACCTCGTGTACCCGACCGTGGACAAGGACTTCATCAAACGCGGCCGCGAAAGCATAGCCGAGGGCGTTCAGCCCGAGACGAGCGATATCGAGGTCATCGCGTTCGCCCAGGAGATGGAACGCAATGCCATCCGGTTCTACCAGGACGCAGCACAGAAGGCGGACGACCAGGCGTCCAAGGACCTTCTCCTTCGCTTGAAGGCCGAAGAGGACAAGCACCTTGCCCTCCTCTCGGACCTGTACGAGTACATGAAGGACCCGAACCTCTGGAGCGTTCGCGAGGGGGGGGCCCACTTCGATTCCTGACCGGCGCCGGGCGTCCGAGACAGCAAGGCGCAAACCATGTCGGCGGCGCGTAGTTTTTCTTGCGTGGGCGGACAACGCCGGTACAATTCTTGACGGGCCGAAGAGACTAGGGGGCGTTCCCCTCTTGCTGAAGCACAGGAACGTGTAAGCGTTTCAGCGATTCGACCAAGCCTCACCTGGACAGTGAAAGGAGACCGAGCATGAGGTATCTGTCATTGGCGTTGCTGTTGGCGTTCGTAATGGCGTTCGTCGTGGGCTGCGCGGAGCAGCCGCCGGAGGAGGCAAAGTGCCCGAAGTGCGGCTGCGTGCTTGACGCGGACGGGAAGTGTCCGAAGTGCGACGCCGAGCCGGCCCCCGACGCCGCCAAGGAACCCGCCGCGGCCGTCGAGGAGGCTGCCGACGCCGCCAAGGGCGCTCTCGAAAAGGCCGCAGACGAGGCCAAAAAGGCCGTCGAGGAAAAGATGTAGCCAGCCGACGAGCAGCCTGACTGCCACCGTGCAGGGATTCGCTCACAAGGGGGCGGGTGCCGCCTGACCTCGCGGCGCCCGTCTCTTCTTGTCGCGCGCTATACCGGCGGGGGACCGCGCTATGCCCACCTATGTCGTCACCGGCGGGGCCGGGTTCATCGGGTCGAACTTCGTGCGCCTCGCCCTGGAACGCGATGCCGACCTGAAGATCGTCACCATCGACCTTCTGACCTACGCGGGAAACCTCGAGAACCTCGTCGGCGTCCCCGAAGAGCGCCACACCTTTGTCCGGGCCGACATCACCGACTCAGACGCCATGGCCGACGCGGTTCCCGAGGGCGCCGACGCGCTGATCAATTTCGCCGCCGAGACCCACGTGGACCGGTCCATCCTCTCGCCCGGCGCGTTTGCCCGGACCAACGTCGTCGGCACGCAGGTGCTCTTGGACGCTGCCCGCGACAAGGGCGTCAAACGCTTCCTCCAGGTCTCGACCGACGAGGTGTACGGGTCGCTCGGCCCCGACGATCCGGCCTTCACGGAGGCCCATCCGCTCGCCCCGTCGAGCCCTTACGCCGGCAGCAAGGCCGGCGCCGACCTGCTCGTCCTGGCCGCCCATCACACGTACGGCCAGGATGCGCTCCTGACGCGGTGCGCCAACAACTACGGTCCGTACCAGTTCCCCGAGAAACTCATCCCGCTGATGCTCTCGAACGCCCTGGAAGACAGGCCCCTGCCCGTCTACGGCGACGGGCGGCAGGTCCGCGACTGGATCCACACCGACGACCACTCGCGGGCGATTCTGGCGGCCCTGGCGGGCGGACGCCCGGGCACGGTCTACAACGTCGGCGCACGCAACGAGCGGTTCAACATCGACGTCGTCAAGGCGATCCTCCGGGAACTGGACAAGCCCGAGTCGCTCATCCAGTTCGTCGAGGACCGGCCCGGACACGACCGCCGCTACGCCATCGACCCGACCCGCATCGAGACCGAACTGGGGTGGCGGCCGGAGGTCCCCTTCGAGGAGGGCCTGGTGCGGACCATCCGCTGGTACCGCAAGCACCAGGACTGGTGGCGCCGCGTCAAAGACGGCTCGTACCGCGAGTTCTACGACACGTGGTACGGCAGGAGGCACCTGCCATGACCGCCGAAGTCCGCTACCATCTGCTGCGTCCGGGACAGATCGCCGAGCGCCGCAAGGCCTGCCCCGCCGTGTACATCCCCATCGGCACGCTGGAGTGGCACGGCGTCCACAACCCGGTGGGTGCCGACACGCTTCAGGCCGAAGGGCTGGCGATTCGGTGCGCCCAAACGGGTGGGGGCCTCGTCTTCCCGCCCCTGTACTACGGCGAGAGCCGCGTCGAGTCGCTGATGGAGTCCGGGGCCGAGGACCGCGACCAGATCGCCGACGGCTACGGTCTCTCGCCGGATAACTTCCTGCCCGAACGCCATCCGTTCGGCGCCACCGAGCAGGTCCTGGCGTACCAGCGGCTGCTCCTGCACATTCTGGCCGAGGCCGAGAGCCTGGGTTTTGAGGTCGGCGTCCTGGTGGTCGGTCACTATCCGCTCATCGATCACGCCCTGGCCGCCTGCCGCCTGTTCAACCAGCGCCGGTGGAGCAAACGGAACGGCCTGCTCGCCTGGGCGTGCCTCGATTACCTGGTCGTGCGCGACCGGTACCCGGACGGCGGCGACCATGCGGCCGTGTGGGAGACGTCGCACCTGCTGGCCCTTCATCCCGAGACGGTAGACCTGAGCCTGCTGCCGCCCAAAGGCGAGCCGCCCGTCGGCGTCATGGGCAAGCCGCCCCAGGATGCCACCGCCGACTTCGGCCGCGAGACACTCGAGGCGTCCGCCGAGGTTATCACAAAAGAGGTCCGCGACCGCCTCGAACGGCGTCACCTGTACCGCAGCCACGGCAACTCGCTCCAGGAAGGCCTGTGGCGCAACCGTTAGTCACCGAGCCCCCCGCAGACCCGCCGAAGCAGGCGCCCTATCTGCGGCGGCGGGGTTGGCGCCTCCGGCGCCCGCACTTGACAAACATGGCCGTTCGCGTACACTACCTCCACCCGTGGCGGCGTAGCTCAGCGGTTAGAGCAGGGGATTCATAAGCCCAAGGTCGGTGGTTCGAATCCACCCGTCGCCACCATCCCCAGGGATGAACCTGGGGAGACGTTGCCCCTTGCATCTCCCTTTCCGGGCGTTTGACCCCCACTCCCGCAGGAGTTCTTCGTCGCCAAAAACGCGGTTTTTCGCGTTGACAACTCCATGATAATCGTGTAGTCTTACACGAAATTGTGGTCCAGGCTCGCGAAACAAAGGAGACAGTGATGGCCCTTGGATCGATGGACGAAACGAACAGGCGGTTCCTCAAGGCGTGCCGCATCGCGATTCAGGTGGTCGGGTGGTTGATTACCGCAGGGGGTGTGGTGAGCACCGTCATGGCGTGCGTGGGCGTCGCCCAACCGCCTGGTCTTGGCTTCCGGCTGATGGCGTTGTCCAGGGGAGCAGGCACCGTTGTTTTCGGGATCATCGCGCTGGGTCTGGCACAACTGATTCGCTTCCTGCTGGCCGACGCCGCGAAACCCGGCTGGATCCTCCGACACGGTGACATGTTTCTGTACCTGTATGCGGCCACTGAAGTGCTGGCTCAGTTGGCCAACCAGAGCGTTATCGCGGCCCATCTGGGCGACCGGTGGTTGGTTCCGTTTGCCGCGTCCGTGCCGTTTTCGCTGGCCAAGGCCCTCGTCCTTATCGGGCTGGGCCTCGTCCTGCGACGGGTCATCCCCATGGCCGAAGAGTCGAAGACGCTCGTCTGAAAGGAGGCCCGCCGTGATCCGAGTCCGACTCGATTACCTGCTCCTCGACAACCGCATGAAACTCAAGGAACTGTCCGAGGCAACCGGCATCGCCGTCAACAACCTCTCGATCCTCAAGACGAACAAGGCGCGGGCCATCCGCTTCTCCACGCTCGACGCCATCTGCAAGGCGCTGGGCTGTACCCCGGGCGACCTCCTGGCATACGTGGATGACGAGCAACCGCAGTGACCGACCGCACCGGATGTCTGACAGCATCGAGAAGCGGCACCGGCTGTGGAGGCTAGAGCGTCATCTCCAGCGCCGGCGCGGCCAGAAGGTCTACCAGCCCGCCGGCGGCGGCGAGGGTTGAGTCTGCCGCGGTGGTGTCAGATGCTGCCGGCGACCAGGGCGCGGCCGTCTCGGCGGGTGGCATGGCCACCTGATGTTGGGTGGCCATGGTCTCGGCGGGCGGGGGCAGCGCATGGCCACGCGTGTGGCACGGCTGGCTTGCCCAGCCGTGGGTGGCACGGCAGCCCGAAGGGCGGCCGTGTTGGACACCGGGGGCCCACGGCCGCCCCGGCGGGGCTGCCGTGCCACCCGCCGGCTCAGCGGACGTCCGGGTGAGCAGGCCGATCTCCGGCGCGGCGGCCAGCATCGAGACTGTCTCGTCTGCCTGCACGGCTGGACAAGCCAGCCGCCGGCCACGGCACGAGCCGTAGCCGTGCCAGGGTGCCACACTCAAAGGTGTTGCCGTCTCAGCGGTCCCTGCCGCTAGCGGCAGCGGCGCGGGTGTGCCGACGGCCAGGCCTTCGCCGCCCGTAGGCAGCGGCTCCAGGTGCGTCCCTGCGGCCATCGCCGCCGAGTAACGCGACGTGAAGCCGCTGATGTCCCACGGGTTCACGTCGGCGTCGGGCTCGGCCTGGCCGGGACCGTATCCGGCCATATCGGCGTCGAGGTTGTCCGAGAGGTACTTCTGCGTAAAGCCCGTGATGTCCCAGGGTGTGATCTCGCCGTCGGGTTCCTCCTCGCCGGGGCCGTAGCCGCGCATGTCGGCCCGCAGGCTGCCGACGTAGAAGACCGCCGCGCCACCGGCCACGCCGTCGCCGCTCGGAAGGTCATCCACGGCGTCGTAGATGTATCCGAGGCCGCCGGAGTTGGCCGCCGGCTCGCCGTCGAGGCCCTGGCCGCCCCCATCGGTGATCGTCTCGGCGAGCGTGATGCGGACCCACGTGTCCACCATCGTCTGCCACGGGTCGGCGAAGGTGATGAGGATCTGGGCGTTCGTCCCGCCATAGACGACGCTCGCGGG
>Ga0307379_10012453_pt1 | contig 11088 bp, 10 predicted proteins | sample UN2MG_FD_202237 | JGI IMG/M metagenome (GOLD analysis project Ga0307379, IMG submission 202237) | Soil microbial communities from Risofladan, Vaasa, Finland - UN-2 | ecosystem: Environmental > Terrestrial > Soil > Coastal area > Acid sulfate soil | place: Finland: Risofladan, Vaasa | collected... | reverse complement strand
GGGGCCGTGAGACTGGGCGCGCTGCTGCGATGGAGGCGCGACGCGCTCTTGGATTGGATCACGGCGGGCTGCCCGAGCTGCCGGAGGGCCGAGCGATGATCGCGGCCGACGTGGAGCTGCTGACGGTCCGCCAGCTCGCGGCGGCCCTGAAGCTGAGCCGGGCAACGGTCTGGCGCTTGACGGCGGCGGCCGACGCTGGCCTGCCGACGGCCGACGGCTTCCCGCGGCCCGTTCGTCTCGGGCGGCGGATCGTCCGCTGGAGGGCTTCGGACGTGGCCGCGTACCTGGGGCGGCTGGCGGGCGTGGAGGCGGCGCCGTGAACACTTCTGCTTATGGAAAAGGCCTAAGCATAAGGAATTGTGGAGCCCTGGGCGGGCCGCCCCTGCACGTCGATACTCGCGAGCTGACCCGACGCCGACAGGCGGGCGCCGCGATCCTCCGCCTGGCGGCTGTGGCGAGCTGGGGGCAGGCGCCCGATGACGCCCTCCGCGCCTACGGGCTGCTGCTGAAGACCCGAACCGGAGCCGGGCATGGCTGAAGCCTTCGCGAAACTCCCGAAGGCGATACTCGCCCGTGCGGACCTGACCCCCGCGGCGAAGATCGTCTTCGCCGTGCTACAAGACCGGCAAGGCGCCAACGGCAAGTCCTGGCCCGGCGAGCGGCGCCTTGCGGCCGATTGCGGCCTGGGCCTGGGAACCGTCTGCGCGTGCGTTCGGCAACTGGAGGCGGCCGGTCTTGTCGCGGTGGACCGGCGCGGCCGCGGCAAGGGGAACCACTACCGGATCGCCCCGGGCAAGTGTTCGGATTCTGAACGCTTAGAGGCGGCCAAGTGTTCGGATTCCGAACAAGGTGTTCGGAAATCGGAACGGAAGCGTTCGGATTCCGAACGAAACCAGACAGACCCAATAACCAGACCCAAGGGCGCGGCGGCGCCGCCCCTGGAGTTGACCCCGCCGAAGGCCGCCCCGAGCGGAAACGGCGCCGCCGGGCGTCTGGTGTCGGCATGGGCGGAGGGCTTCAAGCGGCGCGGTCTGGAGTTTCGCAACGCCCGGCGCGTCGGCGGCACGTTCAAGACGCTGCTGAAGCGCGGCTATCCCGAAATGCAACTCGCCCCGGCCGTGAACCGCTGGTTTCGTCCGGGCCGTGCTGACTATGGGATCGGCCTGTTCGTTTCCAAGCTGGACGGGGCGAGCGTCGAGCTGACCGGCCGGAGCATGGCCGCCGACGAAGACCCGATCGCGCTGGCCAACGGCCGGGCGCTGGCCCAGGCCGCGGAGGCCCAAGCATGACGCCCGCGACGCAAGCCATCCCTGCCGATCCGGTGCTGGAGCGCCACGTCCTGGGCATCGCCCTGGGCGGCGGCGACGAGACGGTGCTTGCGCTTCGCGACCTGATCGCCCCGGGCGATTTCTTCACGCCCGAGCATGGGCAACTGTTCGGCGCGATCCTGGCCGTGCAGGACTCCGGGGCGCCGATGGAGCTGGCCGCCGTGGCGGCCGAGCTTCGCCGGCGCGGACTGATGGACAAGATCGGCCCCGACAAGACCGACGCGGGCGGCGCCGCCTACGTCGCGGAGCTGGCCGAAGGCTACGGCTTTGACACGGCCAACGCCCGCCACTACGCCGAGCGCCTGCATGGGCTGTCTGCCCGTCGCGAGCTGATTCGCCTGGCGCAGAGCCTGAACGTGAAGGCCCGGCAACCGGAGGCCGACGCGGCCGCGCTCGTGGAGGCGGCGCAGCGCGACCTGTACGAGCTGGGCTGCGGGGCGGGGGATCCGGCCGAGCCTGTTTCGGCGGGTGAGGCCGTGGCCGCGGCCATCGCCCGGGCGGAGGCCGTCAAGGCGGGCGAGCAACGGCCCGGCCTGCCGACGGGCTTCGGCGGAATCGACCGGGCGACGGGCGGCATGGCCCCGGGCGACTTGTGGACGCTGGGCGCGGCCACGTCCGTAGGGAAGACCGCCTTCGCGCATACCGTGGCGGCCTGCGCGGCGGAGGAAGGCGGCGCGGTCCTGATCGTCTCGGCCGAGATCGACCGGCTGGCCGTCGGCAATCGTCTGCTGGCCATCGTCTCGGGCGTCGATTCGTCGCGCCTCCGCGCGGGCAACCTGGACGAAACCGAACACGCCGCGCGTCAAGTGGCGGCCGAGCGGATCGCCGCCTGGAGGCTGGCGGTCTTCGATCGCGCGGCGAGCGTGCCGGAGATCGCCGTCCGCGCCCGTCTGCTGTCGGCCCGGTGGCGCCGTCCGTTGTCGCTGATCGTGGCCGACTACCTCCAGCTCATGCGGCCCGATCCTGGGCCGGGGCGGCAGACGCGGGCGCAGGAAATCGGCGGGATCGCCTGGGGGCTGAAGCAACTCGCGATGGACCTGGGCTGCCCGGTCCTGATGCTGTCTCAACTCAACCGCGAGGGCGTCAAGTACGAAGACGACCGGCCCCCGGGGCTGTATCACCTGAAGGAATCGGGCGACGTGGAGAATCACTCCAACGTCGTGCTGCTGCTGCACAGGCCCCGGGGCATCGCCCCGGACGGCGCCGGGGCCTGGCCCGTGTGGACGAAGGTGGCCAAGGCCCGAGACGGACGGACAACGCCCTGGCCGTCGGCTACCGGATACGCTGCGGGAAGCATCGTCCTGCGCTTCCGGGCGGCCTGCACGCGGTTTGAGAACGGTTAGAAAATCTGGCGGAACCGACGATTTACCTTTGCGAAGACACTTGGCGGCGCGTAGGATACGGGCGACATGGGCGCCAGACCGGACATGCACAAGCAACTGAAGCGGGCGATCCTCCAGGCGGGGATGACCCGTCGGCAACTGGCCCTCCGCGCCGGAGTGCCGGAGGCGACGTTGTGCATGTTCCTGAGCGGCAAGCGGAGCATGCAATTCGATTCGTTTGTGAAGCTGGCGGCGGTCCTGGGCCTGGAGCTTCGGCAGACGAAACCGGCGCGATCGCGACGGCGAACGCGGAAGGGAAGGTGAAACGTGGCGAGCATCTACAAACGCAAGGGCGCGGACGTGTGGAGCATCGCGTATAGCCCGGCGCCGCGGCGGCGCAAGACGATTACGGGCTGTCGGTCCTATCAGGCGACGAAGGCCCTGGCCGACAAGCTGGAGGCCGAAGCCTTCACGCGCCGCAAGGGAATCATCGACGCCAAGGCCGACGGCTACGCCAAGGCCCAGGCCGTGGCGCTGACCGTCCGCAACGCCAAGGGCGAGATCGTAGGCGGCCACGTTGCGGACCTTCACGCGGCCCTGATCGCCAAGGGCGCGACGGCCAAGCATGCGGCGCTTGTGCGGACCCGGGCGGCGAAGGTTGTCGAGCTGGCGAAGGCGGAGGCGATAAGCGGCCTGACCCCCTCCGCCGTGCAGGCGGCCCTGGGCGAGCTTCGGAAATCCGGCCTGTCGTTGCAGACGTGCAATCACCACCTCCGCGCGATCAAGCAACTGAGCCGGTGGCTGCACGCCGACGGGCGGGCGCGAGACGACGCCCTGGCGCACTTGGGCGGCTTCAACGTCGCGACCGACAGGCGGCACGATCGGCGGGCGCTGAGCGACGATGAGCTGGCCCGTCTGATCGCGACGGCCGAGCGCGGGGCGGCCTGGACGTGGCGCGTCGGCTGCACGCGGAGGCGGATCGGCGGCCGGGCGCTGGCCCTGAGTGGCCCGGATCGCGCGATGCTGTATCGGCTGGCCGTGGCGACGGGCTTTCGTGCCGGCGAGATCGCGAGCCTGACCCCGGCGAGCTTCGACCTGGACGCGGACCCGCCGACGATCACGGTGGAGGCGGCCTACTCCAAGCGCAGGCGCCAGGACGTGCAACCCGTCGCGGGCGAGCTGGCCGACCTGTTGGGGCCTTGGCTGGAGGGCAGGCCCGACGGGGCGCCGGTGTTCGCCATGCCCGGCAAGCCCGCCGCGATGATGCAGGCCGACCTCCAGGCGGCGCGCGGGGCTTGGCTGGCGGAGGCGGTGAGCGACGAAGACCGCGAGCGGCGCGAGCGACTGAGCGTTCTGGCCTATCGCGACGGCGCGTGGCGCGTGGCTGACTTTCACGCCCTCCGGCATACGTTCGTCTCGCGCGTCGTGCAGAGCGGGGCGAGCGTCAAGGTGGCGCAGGAACTCGCCCGGCATTCGACGCCGACGCTGACCATCGGCCGATACGCGCACGTCACGATTGCCGACACGGCGAAGGCGCTGGAGGCCCTGCCGGTCTTCGGCCCGTCCGATCCGAAGGCCGAGGCGATGAAGGCGACTGGAACGGACAACGCAACGGCGCAGGCCGCACAACCGGCGCCAGACGCGCCAGGATCGCGCAGGACGGGCGATCGCGCAACGGGCAGACCGATGGACCGTCCGCACAAGGGCGCCGCGCGCTGCGTTGCGAACCGCGGACCCGCGCGGGCGGGCGCGCAGCGCGCAGCGCCTGGCGCAGCGCGCAGATGCGCCGAAGGGCGATTTCCTGACAACGTGAGAGACGATGCAACGGAGGAAACGGAGCAAGGCGACGCGCCGCAAGCCCGCGTGAATGCTACCGCTTGCGCGCACCTGCGCACACCTGAGACGATCACGCCCGGCAGGACTCGAACCTGGAACCTGCGGTTTAGAAGACCGCTGCTCTGTCCGGTTGAGCTACGGGCGTAGGAAAGCTGCTGTCTATGATTGCACGCCGCCCCTGGGCGGTCAAGGAGTGCGGGACCGAGTCATCCCATCCGTGAATCCGCGTTTAGCGCTTCACGTTCGCCGCCGCGCCGCGCAAGGCAGCGAGCCGGCGGCCGCGTCAGTCGGCAACGCACGATCTCGCTCGCGCAGTCTTCAATCCGCAATCCGCGGTTCGCTCGTGCGGCATTGGGGGATCGAGCCTGCACCGCCGGCGTGTGGGGTGAGGCTATCTGTGCTCGGTCTGGTGGAGCTTTCGCAGGCTCCGCCAGGCGGCTGCGGAGCGGTCCATCAGCCCCATGTTCTGTAGCGACAGGGCCAGGCCCGCCCGGACCTGTTCGTTGTCGGGCGAGCCAGAGGCGGCCGCCTCCATGTGCCTAACGGCCTCCTCAAGCCGGCGCCTGTCCGTGTACAGCAGGGCGAGCCTGTAGTGCACGTCCACCAGCTCCGGGCGGAGCTCCAGCGCCTGGCGGAAGGTCCCCATGGCCTTTTCGCCAAGCCCCAGTTCGTGTTGGAGAATGCCGAGCTTGACTGTGGCCTTCAGGTAGGAGGGGTTGATCTCGACGGCCTTGCTGAACTGTTCCATCGCCTCGGGCGTTCGGCCCTCGGCCCGCAGGAGCACGCCGTACTGGTATCTCATGTCGGCGTGGCCGGGGTGGTCGGCGACCATCCGGGCATGGCGTTGGAGCTGGTCGTGGAGCATATCGTCGTAGTCCGCGTCGGCTTCCGTTGCCGGCGGCTGCGGTGCGGGGTCGAAGCTCTGCTCCATCTCCCGCGCCGCGGCAGCCTTCAGTTGCAGCCGGGCCATCTCCGCGAACAGCAGCGTGCTGTTGGGTTCGATTGCGGCGGCCAGCTCGAAGCTGTTGATCGCCTCGCCCGGTCGGCCCATCGCGTCGTGCGCCACGCCCAGGGCGACGTAGTTGACCAGCAGCGAGTCGTTTATCTCAGAGGCCTGGTGGAAGGCCTCGGCGGCCTGCTCCCACCGCCCGCAGGCCAGGTGATGGGTGCCCAGCTTCACGTGCGCTTCCAGGTATGTCGGCTGGAGGTCCAGCGCCCGGTGGTAGTTTTCCATGGCGGCGTTGTCGTCGCCGATCTGGCCGTACAGGTCCGCCAGTCTGACGTGGAGGTCGGCAAAGGGGCCTTGCCGGTCGACCAGCTCGTGCAGCCGTTCGATGGCCTCCCGGATGTGACCGTCCGCGACCAGCGCCTCGACCTGCTCGTCCACCAGCGACCAGTTCTCCGGCTGCATGGCGATGGCGTTCTCGAACTCCTCGATGGCCCGGTCGCAGCGTCCGGCCTGGAAGTACAGGTGCGCGATGGCCGTCCGGATCCAGGCCTGCTCGGGCAGCAGCTCCTTCAGGGCCTCGTACTGCTCGATGGCCCCCTCGACGTTGTCCAGCGCCAGGTCGACGGCCGCCAGCCGCTCCCGCGCCGGGGCGAAGTGGCCGTCGCGCCCGACCGCATCCCGGTAGTACTCCGCCGCCTCAGTGGGCCGCTGAAGCTTCTCCAGGCAGAAGCCGATCGCGAACAGGATAGGCACCTCGCCCGGCCGAATCTGGTTGGCGAGCCGGAGGTTTTCCAGGCCGCGCGCGGCATCGCCGTTCTCCGCGTAGGCAGACGCCAGCGCCAGACTCGCGGGCAGATCGTCCGGCTTCTGCTGGCAGGCGCGCTGGAGGTGCTCGACGGCCTTGACCAACCGGGCGCCGCGCAGGTAGGCCAGCCCGAGCTGGAAGTGCAGATCGGCGCGCTGCGGATGCTCCCGGCAGGAGGCCTCCAGCTGGTCGGTGGTCTTCGTGCCGGGGCACCAGAAGTAGCGGTCGAGCACGTCGCCGAAGTCGTGTTGCAGACCGCGACCGAGCAGTTCAAGCAGGTAACTCACTGCCGTCTTCCCTCCGAAGCTCTCACTTAGGCTGCCAGTCTTTCCAGGGCCTCCGCTGCCCGCCCGTAGTTGGGATTCAACTGAATGGCCCGCCGCAAGTGCCCGGCGGCCTCGCCCGTGCGATGCAGGTTCGCCAGCAGCTCCGCCACCAGGCAGTGGACGTCCGGCCAGTCCGCCCCGCAGGTGACGGCCCGGTCCAGATGCTCCAGCGCCTCATCGGTGAGGCCTTGTCTTGCGCAGAGCCGGCCGAGCTGTACGAGCGCCTGGGCGTAGGTTGGGTTGATGCGGACGGCCTGCCTGGCGTGCTCCATCGCCTCGGCGGCGAGTCCCAGCCGTTCCAGCACGACCGAGCAGTACCGATGCAGGTCGGCGTAGCGGGGATGGGCCTCCAGTGCCGTGCGGATCGCTTTGAGCAGCGTCCGCAGGACGTCCGCCTCCTGTCCGTTCGGATCGACGGCGGCGCCGTGCGGGCCGTGCTCAAGGAACGCGTCGATCAGGTCCGGCTCTCTCGCCACGCTCTGGGCCAACTGCTGCGTGTGCAGTTCAGCGGGATCGGGGCTCGGCAATTGGGCGACGACCTCGAAGCCCGCTTGGCGGGCCGCCTTGACCGCCAGGGCGAGCTGGTATGAGGCCATCAGATCGCCAGGCCGAAGCTTCACGGCCCTCTGGAGCGACCTGACGGCGGTCAGCATGTCTCCCTGTCCAGCCGCCGCCAGTCCCAGGTAGTAGTGTGCCTCGGGCATCTCTGTCTCGGCATTCGCCGCGCGCGCAAAGGCGCCTCGGGCCTCATGGAGCCTGTCCTCTACGGCATAGAACAGCCCCTGCTGGAGGTGCAGCTCGGCCTTGTCCCCGAGCCCGCGGAAAGCGGCGGTGAGCGTCATGTGGGCCTGGGCCCGATTGCCCGCCTGCCACTGGGCCTGGGCCAACCTTCGCCAGGACGAGGGGTTCTGGGCGTCGGTCCTGAGGGCCTCTTCCAGGACGTCTGCGCAGCGGTCGTAGCGGCCCGTCCGGGCATAGACGCACGCCAGGTGTGCCTGGAGGTCCTCCCCGGCGCGCCGGGGGCCGGCTGCCTTCATCGCCGCGCGGAGGTGCCTCTCGGCCTGCTCGAGCAGGCCTTGACGCAGGGCGGTCAGTCCGAGCTGCTGGTGCGCGAGCGCCAGATACCTGGCTGCCGTTCGGCCCAGCGGGTCGGCGGTCCCCGCCAGGGCCTCGAACTCATGGACGGCCTGCCGGTAGCGGCCGTGATGATACGACAAGATGCCTTGCCTGCACCTGCGGGCGCGCGAGGTGCTTCGGCCGCTTTCCCGAGCCATATCGGGTTATCCTCCGCGGCCCTTATCGGCACTTGCCATTGCCGGATGAAGCAAGTCCCGGCGCATGCGGTGGATTGTCTTGGACGGTGAGGCGGGCGAAGCGGCCGGCCCAGAGGCCGATCAATAGGCCCCGTGGCAGGTGATGACGGCGGGGATGGTCTGGATCAGGATCAGCAGGTCCAGCGACATGCTGCGGCGGCGGATGTAGTACAGATCGAGCAGTACCAACTGCTCGTAGGTCAGCTCGCTGCGGCCGGAAATCTGCCACAGTCCGGTCAGGCCCGGCTTGACCATCGTGCGCATAGTTGCCGGCCCTTCGGAGCGTTCGGCCTCGGCGACCCACAGCGGCCTCGGGCCCACCAGCGACATCTGCCCCGTGATGCAGTGGAACAGTTGGGGCAGTTCGTCCAGGCTGCTGCGGCGAAGGAATCGACCGATCCTCGTCAGGCGCGGATCTTCCGGGATCTTGAATATGGGTCCGTTCTTGTGGTTCAGGTGCAAGACCAGCGGGCGCTGCCTGTCGGCCCCGTCGCGCATGGTGCGAAACTTGTAGACCATGAAAGGCCGGCCGCCCAGTCCCGCGCGGAGCTGCCTGAAGAACACCGGCCCTCGTGAGGTGAGCTTGATCGCCAGCGCGACCGCCAGCATCACCGGCAAGACGGCAACCAGCACAGCGGTCGCCAGCACGATGTCCAGCGCACGCTTGGAGAGCCGGTAGGCGGCCCGGCCGGCCGGCACGAGCGGGGCTTCATCCGCCGACGAAAGCCGGGATAGAACTTCCTCGCTGCTGAGAACGGCCGTCGCCGTTGACACCAGGTTGCCCTCCAATCAGAGTCCGAGCACCTTGCCGTACAGTTCCTCCATGCGGTCGGCCTGGCTGGACACGGACAACTCCCGCGCCCTGGCCTGGGCCGCCCGGCCGTACGCACAGCGCGTGTCAGCCTCTCCTAAACATCGGTGAACCTGGGCTGCCAGTTCATCAGGATCATCCATAGTAAAGTATAGGGCGCAGTTTTCAAGGGGGAGCCTGTTTTCGGGGATGTCGGCAGCCAGCACGCACCGCCCGTAGGCGGCGGCCTCCAGGAGCACCATCGACATTCCCTCCAGCGCGCTGGGCTGAACGACGAGGCCTGCGTTGCTGTAGAGTTCCGCCAGCACCTGTCCCGACTGGGCGCCGAGGAACATCACGTTGTGCCCGTCGGCCAGTCGGCGGCACCGCCGGGCGTATGCCGGCTCGGCCTCGTCGCCCACGACGACCAGCGGGCGGTCGTCGCGGGCGTCCGGCCAGGCGCGCAGCAGCAGGTCCAGGCGCTTCTCAGGCACGATCCTGCCGACGTTGAGGACGTACCCGTCTTCGCGCAGGCCCCAGCGCCGGATCAGGCGGGCCGGCTGGGGCTCGGCCGCCGGCACGCCGTTCGGGACGTAGTGAACATGACGGCCGTACCGGGCGGCCAGCTCGTCGGCCAGCGGTTGCGAGACGGCCGTCACCGCGCGGGCGAGCTTCATGCCGCAGGCCAGGCCGGCCCGCAGCACCGCCCTGGCCGGCAGAGACCAGCGGTCGCGCCGCCAGTCCGGCGCATGGACGGTAAGCACCACGGGCAGACGGGCGGCCGCCGGCACCCAGCTCAAAAGCGCAGGGGCCGGCGAGTGGACGTGCACCACGTCTGCCTTGCGGCGGAGCAGGTCGAACATGGCGGTCGCGGTGTGCGTGATCGTGTCCAGGTGTTTGCTGCGGATGCCGCCGGTGACGATTACCCCCTCCGGCAGCTCGCCCGCGCCGGCGACGTAGTACCGCCGGGCGTACACGAGTACATCGTGCCCGCGGGCGCGCAGCTCCGAGGCGAGGTTCTCCACCACGCGCTCGACCCCACCGGTCCGCGTGGGGATGCCGCGGCTGCCTACCATCGCAATCCGCATCGGGCGATCGCCTCCTCGTAGAGGTCCTGGACCTGGTCCGCAACGGCCTGCTCGTTGCAGCGCTGCTTCACCAGTGCGCTGGCGGCCCCGCCCATCGTGCGGCCGCCGTCGGGATCCCTCAGCGCCTGCTCCACCACGCGCTGCAACGAGGAGATGTCCTTCGGGTCGAACACGCGACCTGTCTGTCCATCCCGCACCCATTCGCGGAGCGGGGGATGGTCCGATACGATCACGCACTTGCCGCCGGACATGGCCTCGAGCATCGTCAGCGGGCTGTTCTCCAGGCACAGGCTGGGAACGACGACGGCCGCCGCCCGCGCGTACAGCTCCCAGAGCCTGGGGTGGGGGACCTGCCCGGTCATCTCGACGTTGCCCAACCCGCGTTGATCCATATCCCGTCTGAGTGTCTCGCCCATCGGGCCGTCGCCGGCGATGACTACACGCACGTCGCCCATCCGCTCGGCGAGGTCGAGCATCATCTGCGGGTTCTTCTCGGCGCTGAGCCGGCCGGCGTAGAGGATCTCCCGCGGCTGCGGCTCTGTGTCCCGCGGCAGCGACACCTCATCCACCACGTAGCGCGAGACGACGGCCTTGCTCCGCGGCAGGCCCGCTTGCAGCATCACCCCGTGCAGGAACCGGCTGGGGAAGCAAAACCGATCCACCCAGCGGAAGTATCGGCGGAACAGCCGCTGGACGAAGCTCTCCAGGGCGACGGCCGCCCCCCGCAGGCCGAGGCAGCCGGGACTGACCGCGTGGTAATACTTGTTCGGCTGGCAGCGCGTGCAGATGCCGTCCGGCCGCAGAAAGTGCTTGGCGGGGCAGGCCAGCCGGTAATCGTGCACGGTCATGACGACGCCGACCCGCCTTCGCGCCAGCACCGGCAGGATCGCCGGCGTCAGGTGATGATAGATGTTGTGCACGTGTGCCACGTCGGCCGGGCCGGCCCGAAGGAAGGCGTCCAGCTTGGCGGCCGCGAGCGAGTCGTCAATCATACGCGGCAGGGCCAGAGGGCTTCGGGCCGCCGCGAAGTCGAAGTACTCGGGCATGCCCGGCTCGCTCGCGCCGGAGGCGCAGCCGAACAGCCGCACCTCGTGCCCGCGACGGGCCTGCACCTCCATGAGCCGCCTGACGTAGGCGCCCGCGCCGCCCGCCGCCGCAAGGCCGAGGTCGAGGAACTTGTTTATGTGCAGTATCCGCATGCGCAGATTCCGACCACGGGCGGGGGTCTCGCCGTTTCATACTTATCGGCACGGATCAGGCTTGACCGTCAGGCCTCCAGACCTCCAGCAGGCGCTTCCACCGCCGCACCATTCGCCCGAGCGGGAATGCCC
>Ga0307379_10012449_pt1 | contig 11088 bp, 1 predicted proteins | sample UN2MG_FD_202237 | JGI IMG/M metagenome (GOLD analysis project Ga0307379, IMG submission 202237) | Soil microbial communities from Risofladan, Vaasa, Finland - UN-2 | ecosystem: Environmental > Terrestrial > Soil > Coastal area > Acid sulfate soil | place: Finland: Risofladan, Vaasa | collected... | reverse complement strand
CTTCTTATTAAGCTCTGGAACAATGATTCCTTTATTTATCAAAGCTTCCCATACTTCGTTACTAGGAGTCTTAACAGCACTTACTATCCTATCTACTCCAGGGATACGCTCACCTGTAGTGCGAATAATCGGATCTGCAAAAGCATCTAAGGCTGGTTTACTACCAACCGCTTCTGCTATTCCAGGCATATCTTTAAATAATCTTTGCACAAGGTTTTGATTGGTTTCTTCAGGGGTGTCATCGTACATTTTTTTAACATCCCTAAGCAATGATGACCCTGGAGTAATCATTTTATTTAGACTAACTGCTACATCTTCTAGGGCCTTTAAAGTTTTACCTTTAGCCCCTTCGCCCGATATTAAAGAATCCGCTAATTTTTTATATGGCCCTGAAAGAGTGCTATCCCCTAAAAAAGGTGTAGATTGAACAAAAGCATTAAGATAAAAATCCCCTACAACGTAAGGTAAGGCTTTACCTGCGTCGATAGCTTCTTTAGCTTTGCCTACTCCATAAAGAATTGCGCTAAGGCCAGGAAAATCTGAATACTTAAATACTGCTCCATTAGGGAATATTACACTATGATCCGGTTTACCTTCTTGAGCTGCTTCTTTAAAGTCTTTACCTGTAACAGCAGCTTTTCCAGCAGAGGAACCTGTTTGTTTTTTTGAATCTGTAGTTATTTCAAAAGCTCCGGTAAGAACTCCGGTCATAGCACTTGAAGCAAGTACAACACCTATTCTACCGCCCTTACGTGCTCGCTCTTTAAGGGCTGCTGACTTAGGAGGAATCCATTCTCTACCTGTCACTCCTAACATTCTACGAATACCTTCGTTTGCTAAGTCGTGACCTGGGATCAAATCCACTCCCATATCTGCAAGCCTAGCCATAGCTTTACCGAAAGGAATTAAAATATGTTTTGCAGGGCCAGCTTTATTCCAAAAAGCAGCGTCTAAAGCAGAATCAAAAAGATGAGGAATAACATTTGCTACTTCTCCTCTAAGACTTAAACCATCTGTCCAATCTTTTGCAAACTGGATATCTTCAAAAGGAGTATCTTTCCTGCGAAGTATTTCATACGCCCTAACAGCAACGTCTGCATCACTGGGCTGAAGTTTTAAAGCATCTAACTCTCTTTTAGCTTGCCCTTTGGCTGAGTTTAAATCATCTGGTTTAAGAAGCACTTTAGAAAGTTCAACTGTCATTCGCTCAGGGTTGTTTCTAAACTCTTCTTTTATTCGTTTAACTTTTTTAATGTTATACATCTGCTCGGTAGTGATAGCTCGCATGTAAGCATCCATTGCCTGAAGGCCCATGTACACTTTTCTACCAAACTTGTTGTAAATAGCTCCTGCTAACTTTGTAGCTGTATTAGTGCTGTCATTAAACCTGATAGGCATGTGGTTAGCTAAACCGCCTAAAAGTTCACTACCTACCTTACCTTGTAAAACTCTACGCGCTTTAGCACGGGCCATTGGCTGTGCGCTCCAGATAGCTTTCCAAGCTACCCCTCCTCCTACAAAAGGGTTAGCAAGGGCAGTATAGAGAGGCCCCATCCACGCACCGGACACTGCGTTAATCTCAGCAGTACCGAAACCTGATAGAAGGTTAGCTTTCATGTAAAGAGGGATGTATTCCCCCCAACTAATCTTCTTATTGGCTAACTGTTTTTGTAAAATACTCTGCACTATCATATCTTGTGCAACGCCTGGAGGGAGGCCATCAGTAGCTTTATAAGCAAGCCTCAACTCTTTAAGCATATACTCAGTGATAGTGTCGTCTACGCCTATATCTCCTAGAGTTTTCTTTAACTGCTTTACGAGTCCAGCGAAAGACTCTGTAGGCCCCCCTAGTTTAGAAGTGTATTGCTGTCTAATAGCGATAGCTTGGGCGTGTTCAGTAGTAATAGAATTAGCTATCTGCCAAGCAGTATTAAGAGTTACATCATCATCTAATCGTGCCGCAGCTTCTAGTATCGCATCAGCTACAGCTACTTTTCTTGCTCCGAGAGCATTTATAGAATCTCTGGAAGTAAGGGCATCTATACTAGAATCAATACCGTACTTGTCTACAAAAGCCGTACCTGCTTCTAAAGCTTTATCTTTACTTACCGCACCATAAAGTTCTGGAGGTATATCAGGATCTAGTTTACGAGCCTTACGGGATTTTCTAGTCTCTTTAAGCTCACCATTGTATATATCTAAATTATTAAGGTCGTCTATCATCTTAGAGTGCTCAGTAGTGCCGCGCTCTAAAGGTTTTTCGTTTAATAACTCTCTTACTTGGTTATTTTTCTTTTCAGCAAAATTAGAAGAAGTTGACTCTTCTGTAATGCGAGCATTTTCTAAGGCTTCTGGACTAACGTATTCTCTATCACGAGCCGCCATCTCTGCTTCAATTTCAGCTTCTCGTGTTCTTTTAGCTACTTTTTTACCTGAGCGCTGTGCCTTGATACCCTTCTCTAAATCGTCATAATACTTCTTCATCTCTGCCCTTTCTTTAGGGTTAGAGGTATTTTCTAATACAATCTCACGTTCTCTTCTAAGCTCGAAAAGATGTTCCGCACTTCTATCCTGTCCAGCAGGTATTTCAGGAGGAAGCACATCAGGCTCAACAGTCCTAGCACTAGTAGGCTCATCTATTATTACATCTCCCCCTTCTGTTCTAATAAAAGGCTCCGGAGTATCTTCAAAGTAGCCAGGTTCCCAATCTTCATCTAATAGCCTAGAAAACTCAGGAGGAGCTTCTTCCCCTGGGCCTCTTTCACGAGGAAGTACCTCTGGATTATCAAAACGAGTATAAGCTTCTCCTGCTACTTCAGGATAGCTATCCCTAGCAGGTGCTACAGCTTCTCTATCTACAGGAGGCCCACTTTCACTGCCTAGTATCTCGTCTGCCACTCGCTGTAAATTAGTAGGGCTTTCCCTAGTAGCGCTAAAGTCCGGTATTTCAGGTAAGTTTACACGTCTGACAGCTTCTTCTATTTCAGGCAGTATTCGGTACTCACCTATATCGTGCCCTGCACGTTTAAGTGCAATGGCACCTAACTGATTAGCTAGGAACTCTCTTTCAGATAGTAGTGCTGCGCGAGACTCTTTATCAAGCGCACCTAGTAGAGTGTCTTTAGGAATAGTTACTTGATCTCGCACGTCCGGTAAAAGAACTCTATCCGCAATAACACTTGCAGGTTCTATCATTGCTAACGATTCTAAAGTACCAAGCTCAAGCTTCATGGCTGTACGAGCTTCATTATCTAAAGCTATTTTTTTACTAAGAGCATGGGCTACTTCATGCGCGTAAACCTGTGCTTTAGCTTCAGGAGCAAGTCCGGTGGGAAGTAGTACCTCCCCTGTTTTTTTATTATGTATAATTGCGCCTAAACCTTTTAAGCGCACCTTATCAAGTTTTGCTTTAGCTGCGTTGTACTCACTGTTTAACTTTTTAGTTTTACGCAGAGTAATCTTGTCTCTGATAGTTTGGTCTTGTAATTCTATAAGAGCTTTTTTGCGCTCTGCTATAGAAGCTGTGCGCCCGTCTATATCTATTACTGAACCGACCGGAGGCACAGGCTCACTTAGAGAATCAAGTTCTTTCTGTTTTCTAGCTAAACGAGTCTCAAGCTTTTCTCTTTGAATCGCACTGCGCTCAGTAGCTTTATCAGCAGATAAAGATTCCTTTTCGGTGCGAACTCCCTCTTTTTTACGGAGCAGGGGAGCTTCTAATGCTCGCTTTTGTTGTCCTAGCTCACGTAGCTGCTCGCGTATCTCTCCTTTAACATTATCAGGAGCGTTTTCAAGCTCGTTTCTAAGCTCTAAAATATCTGCTTTAACATTCTCTAGTTCAGGTAAAAGCTCTCTTGAAGCCTGAGTCGCTTCTAAATCAGGATTTATAAGTTCAGCAGGTTCGCCTAAGTTTGCAATATCGCGCTCAAGGTCAGCGATATCGTTATTTACTTTCTCAGATTGTTTGGCACGACGAGCTATTAACCTTTCCCGTGCCTTAGTAGCAGCTTCTACAGACTTATTCTTAGTTGATATTGCTCTAACAACCTGCTGATCGTTTGCTATCGCTTGCCTGTTATCTCGTATCTCAAAAGCCGATTCGTCAATACTGTCTTGTGCCGCTACGATATCCTCGTTACGCACAACCGGAACTGCATCTTCATCTATAAGAGTAAGGTAGCTTACGTCTGATACATCACTAGTGAATCGAGGTTCAGCATCCTCAGTAAGTAAATCTTTTAGGTACTTCTTATGTCTGCCTGTTTCTACGTTTTCCCAAGTAGCTGTTTCTTTTCTCCAAACATAAGGAGCTTCGGAAGGATCAGCTTCTAACTTCGTTGCTATTTCAGCTTCAATTTTCTTAATATTATTTAGATAATTAGGAGTATTAACTCTTTCATTAAGAGGTATAAGTCTATCAAGCTCTGCTTGTTCTGCTGTAGTGCGTACTTCCTTTTCTGAAAGCACTGCTGCTCGCTGACTATTAATCAAAATTTCATCTGGAGTAAGGTATGCTTGAAGGGCATCTACAAGCATAGGAGTTTGAGCATCAGGAGGAAGTATTATATCTGTATTTTTAGTTATTAAAACTTGACCGTCTGCGCCTTCAGAACGACTCATGCCCATAAACTCTAAAGTACCGTCTTGAATATGCTCCGCTTTAGCTGCAATAGTGCCTTCTTGAGCTATGTTGTCTCGTAAAGTTGTAAGTTCTGCTGTTGCAGCATTTTCAAGTTTCTGATTTACTTTAAGGCCCCCTCTTCCTGCAATGTAGTCAAAGCCTGTACCTGCAACTCCTGCACCTACTGCACCTATAGCAGCAGCCATACCTGTGCGCTCTCCTGAGAAAGCTTCGCCTGTTTGGGATATCTCGCCACCTTGTTGAATAACATCTGATAGTGCGTTTGTAGCTCCTCCTACCGCAGCATTACGAGTAAAGGACATAGCCAGGAAACGCGCTTGGTCGTAAGCATTAAGCCCTCTAAGAGTGGGCCTGAACATTCCTGCTACTATTCCTAATTCACCTACACTCTGTATGGCAGCAGCAGGAAGGGAAGCAATCGAACCTGTATAAGCACTCTTTACATCTCCAGTGCGATTTAAAATCTCTTGGAAAGAGTAATTAGCCATTCCAAGGGTATCTACCCCTATATTGGCAGCAGCTAAGGCTTTAGTAGACACTCCTAAAAGTGTTCCTGCTCCAAGTGTGCCGATAGCAGCACCTATCATTCCCACCCCTTCAGCAGCTTGCGCTTGCCAGTGAGTTTGAAAGCTTCCATCAGGGTTTTGCTTTAAGTACCCTTGCTCATCTGTTTCATATAAGAAATCATTTACAGGCGCACCGAGCATTACTTCAGGTAAGTTTTGTATCTCGTTAGCAAGTTCAGTGCTCTCAGCACTACCTGCACCTCCTAAGCGCACTGCCCCTGCTGCTGCGTCAGTTACTAAACGAGTAGCGCCTTTAGCACCTTGACGTATAAAGTTACCTGTACGGTTTAAGGCCCATTCTCCTGCACTCCTATTACGAACAGTATAAGCCTCTTTCTCACGCGTAGCTGCTTGTGCTAAATATTGGTCTAACTGCTCACCATATAAAGCAGGACTTACTCCGCTATTATATAACCCTACTACCGCTTGTGTTTTCCATGCCTCTAATATTTCATCAGGATTTTCATCTGATGGAATCATAGGAGGCACACCTACAATATCTGTAAAAGGAGGTAACTCTTCTTCAGTAGCACCATTCCATAAGTCAGTAGCAACACTTTTAAGTTGGTCGTAAGTTTCTGGAGTCCATTTTTTAGCACTATAAAGTTGTGATAGTTGGTCTATCTGATTAACTACTGGCATACCGGAATAACCAGGTTTGCTCATTATATTAAAAGCTATGGCATTAAACTCATCTACAGTGTTCGGCCCGTTTGTAGGAAAATCAAGGGTGCCCCCGTTAGATAACTGAGGAGGTTCGTAAATAGTTCCTTTAGTGTTCTCGGCTACTAGACTACTCGGAGCTTCTGCTGCGAAAGGATCATCTGTTGGTACAGGCAGGTCTTTCTCTGTAAAAGCTCCGGTAGTTGAAGGAGCTTCTGTAGTTGTAGGAGTTTCTTGAACTGCACCGTTACTACCGTATTGAAATCTAGGTTCTTCACCTTGGTTAGCTAACTTGTTCTCATATTTTCCTAATATCTTAGGAACATACTCACGAGTCTGAAGGAATGACTCAGGCCCTTCCTCGGCCATGAGAGCTGTAACACCGTTCCAAGTTTTATCATCTGTACGTGCTAGATAGCTATCAAGTGCTCCAAGTCCCATATTATAGGCTGCAAGAGATAACTGAATATCTCCATCGTATCTTTTATACAGGTAATCCATGTAGCGTTTAGCTACAACTTTATTATCCTCCTCTTTAAGTATATCCATTCCAGGGTCAGCAAACTCTTTAAAAGTGCTAGGAAGGATCTGTCCTATACCTAAAGCTAATTCGCCTGTATGGTTAGGAGGCCCTACTGCGGAAGGGTTATGATTACTTTCCACTCCGAATTGAGCGTCCATAAGAGCTGGATCTTCTGGAGTGTAACGAACATCAACTCCCTCCACTGGACACCTTAGAGAGTGCGCTATTAAAGTTAGTCTGCTTTTTAGCAGGTGCAGTAACTTTCTCGTTTGCGGTTCTTATAAATACGTTCATCATTGAGGACACGTTCTTTTCTAAAATCTTGCGTTGTTTTTGGTAATATAAATCTTTAGGTGTCTGAGCTAGAAAAGGGTTTATTCTTGAAGATAGGTAAGTAGTATCTGTGTAACGATCTACAGGGTCACTAGACCTCCTCATCTCTTCTCGTAATGCTTTATTATATTCAATAACATCCCCTTCAGTATACTGCGAACGAATAGCAGGGTTTTCGTCATACTGCGAGTACGCCACTTTCTTAGATAGTGATTCCACGTAAGCACTCTGAAGCATTGCCGCATCTACTCCACGGGTGCGAGGGTTTCTAATACTCTCAGTAATACTCGCTTCAATCCTCTCTAAAGATGGAGCTATATTTTTAAGCGTATTATCTGTGATACCTAAAGCAGATTTAGCAACTTGCTCTCTGTAAGGACGTGCTTCTGCTTGAGACTGTGTTTCTGTTTGTGAAACATCGGAAGTTCTGCCTCCTCCATAACTTTCCATAAAGCTTTGAGGTTGAGCTTTATTCTGATTAGCAAAGTTTTTATTTAATATATTAATCTGGTCTACCATTGCTGCACCGCTACGCAGTCTATCTGCTGTTAATACTTTTCCTCTATCCGATTCATACTTAGCAGATATACCAGAAGCTACTATAACTCCTTTACCTGTATTAGGGTCGGTATATACTACTTCTAAACCTTGAATTGTTCCTTCCTTAGCTCCAGCAGTATTAATATCATTACTTAAGAACCCACCACCTTTAACATCAGGTATAAGTTCGTTAGTGCCTGGAACAGTTTGAAAAGTACCAACTTCAGCAAATGTTAAATTCGGATATATAAGGCTAGGATCTAAACCTCCTAGTTTAGAAGATATCTGCCCCGTTACCTGATCGTTAGCAAACTCGTCGTAAGCTTTTACGTAATCTTCTTCATACTTCAGCTTGTTTTTTTGGTACTGATCTCGAAGTTTATACTTAGAGAGAGTATGTTCTATAGCTACTCTATCTGAAGCAGGTAAGTCGCGATTAACAGAAAGTCCTTGAAGAAGTTGTTCCTGTAATGCAGGTTTTTCAAGCATTAATGCACTAAACTTTCCAGAAGAGATAGCTGCTAACTGCTGCTGCGGAGTCCATTTCTGATAATCATTTGCTAATACCGCTACTTGCTCATTTACAGTTTTCTTTCTGTTAAGCTCGCTTAGATGAGTATCTAAAGTAGCAATCTTATCTTCAGTTATTAAATTATCATTCTTTACTCTAAATTCAGTGTCAAGCTCTTGCTCTTTATTTTTAAGCTCTAAATTTTTAGCATATTCTTCTCTTATTTTTGTTTCAGTAGGCTGATTATCAATTTGGTCTTGACGAATCTCGATATTCTGTAATTTTTCAGTAGTGTCAAGTCCAGTTTGAAAACCTTCGCTTGCACCTCTAAGCGCAGCAGTAACATTAGTAGGGGTCGCGTGACCTACTTCAGCACCTTGAATGGCTGCATCTCCAAATAGTGAGATAGGGATTACTGGCCCTTGAGGTTGAGAGAAGATCGCCATTACGCAGCAGCACTCCCATACCTAGAAGCATTAAGTGCGGCGCGATCTTCTTTACTTAATAAGTTTCTACTTGCTCGTCTTGCTTGTCGTCTATTAGGTGCGGAAGAGTTTCTATTAATACCTGGAGTGTTAGTAGGCTCTATCCGCGTACTATTACTCGATTGCCCTTCCGCTACTTCTACACCTCGATTACGACCACTCATAAGTTTTTGAGCTGTACTAAAGCTACCTGGGTCATAGATCATATTAGCTGCTTGCTGCGCTTGTACTAAATCAAAATCACTTAAACGCCCTTCTGCAAAAGCTTGGTTAGCTAACTGATAAGCTTCTTCTTTAGACTTAATACCAGATTGAGCATAAATAGCTCTCATGTTTTGCATTGCTGTATTGTAATTAGCTTCAGTAAAATCTTTATTACTTAATTCCGAAAGTGCAGCATTAGCAAACTGACTTCCTACTTGGTCAGCTTCAGTAGACTTACCGCCTGACACGAGCCGACTTAATGCGATACCTCCCATGCCTGTAGCAAAAGATAGGTCGTTTTTATAGTCTAAGTCGTAAGCATGGCGATCTCCATCCATACCCCCTCTACCATCTACACCTACGTTTACTTTATTACCATTTGAAAGGGTTACGTTCCAATCGTTATCAACGCCACCAAGCTTCTTAAAGTTACTTCGCACACTATCTCTTTTTCCTTGGTCTTTACTCTTACCGCCGAACATACCGCCAATAGTGTTAGTAACCATTGCACCCCCAAGTAAGAAAGGTGCAGTAAAAGCTACTGAACCAAGTCCTGCTGCTATAGCAGAACCACCTACAACATTTCTTGGGGTGGGGTTTGAAAGACTTTCTTTCCACTGTTTCATAACTTTCTGAGCACCTTTACCTGCTCCAAAAGCTGCCGCCCCTATTACAGCCGTTCCGGTAGCTCCTGCTCCTAACATACCTATAACTACTTGACCTCTATTCTTTTCTGGAACTGCGAGTATAATTTTACCTGCTACATCCATACCCATCTGCACATAACCGTTAGGTAGCTTACTACCTGCTGGTAAGGTAATAGCTCCTGGCCCTGCTGCTGGAGCTGGCTGTGCTCCTGCGGGAGCTGGACGTGCTCCTGATGGTGGTGGGGAAGTACCACTAGCGAAACTTCCGTCACTAAATACAGTGTCTTTAGTATTAGCTGCTGCTCCTTGAGTACCTGCACCTAACATTCCAAACTGCTGCGCGAGTGCTGCGGTGCTTTCAGGATTATTATCCGCACCTGCAACTTTGGCAAAGTCGTTAAAGTCTTTCCAATTATTTGCAAGAGTGTAGACGTTATATCCTTTACTAAATAACTGTAGTGCCTGAGAAGTAGAAAGCCCTGGAGTATTGCCTTGAGCTTCTACAACAGGTTTTTGTCCTAAGCTTCTACCTTCCGCATCCCTATAACTCTTGAGTCCAAGAGATGAAATAGAAAGACTTTGCTGTGCAGGACTCATGCTATCCCAATTACTATAAAGCTCACTAGCTGCAAAAGCACTGTCATTGCGATCTTTAGAAGAGATATCAAGCGCACCTAGCATTGTAGAGATAAAACCCTTTCTATCTCCCTCTTGAACTTTTGTTTCTAGATCAGCCGTAAGTGCAGGATTAGAAGATGCAGTGCTTATTTTTTGCATAGCACTAACATCTGCATCATTAAAAATATTAAGAGGTGATAACACTCTACCTAGAGTATTAACTACGTTACTACCTGCTGCGCCGTCATTAGACTGAGCAAGGGCTACACTAGAGTATACAGGGTTTCCTGCATTATCAATCCCTGTTGCAACGTAACCTTTTTTAGGAGTGTCAGAGATACCTACATTACTTAGAATAGTTCCGCTAAACTGATTAAGCTGCTGTTCTTGCGCTTGGCTAGTAACTAATGGAGCGTTAGTTGCATCCCTGAAAACATTATAGTTAGTTTGAAAGCCTATATCTGGAGTGTAAGGAAGTTCCCCCCCTGCTTCTCTTGTAAGTGCATTAGCTCTCGGATCTTGTGCTAAATTACTAGCATTACTATCACGGGTTATACCAACATCCCCAACTTGCTCGGCAGTTAGTGGAGATGTATTAGGTTGGCTTCCGTCAGTATTTAATAATCCACCCCCTCCTCCTCCTTCTGATCCCCCACTATACCCACCAAATATAGCAGCAACTATCTGCCCTCCAGCTTCAAATATTGCACCAGTTTGATCTGATTGCTGCGCGTTATCTTCGTGCTCATTAAAGGTATCGTGCGCTTGCTCCTGTTGTTCTAAAGCGATGGTAGTGTTTATATCTGTTTGGTGCGCTCCTGCTACTATACCTGCAAAGTCAACATCATAACCAAACTTACCTAGTTTAAATTGATTCTCGTAACCTGCATTAATCTGGTTCGCACTAAACTGATTACCAGCATTAAACTCATTGGTTCTTTGGTTTATATTAGTAGAAAACTGCTGCTGATTTATCTCTGCTGAAAGTGCTGCGCCAGGAGAGATAAGCGTATTGGCATTAAGCTCACTAAAGCCTTGAGAAGTAAGCCTACCTGCGCCCACTTCTGGAGTAACACGGATCTGTTGTCCTGCATCCGAGTAAGATGTAGGAGCTAAAAAAAGATTAGCTTTAGTACCTATATTAGAAGTAAGAGCTTGATCGCCGTACTGAGAAAGAGCGATTCTTTCCTTCGCACTCATTAAGTCAGAAGTCTTGCGAGCTACCGAACTTGTAGAACCAAAACCACCAGCACTTGCTAAGTCAGCAGCGTCCGAGCGTACTCCTAGTTCTAAAGCCGCATCCGTTACCGAATCAGGAACTCTACCTTGTGCATAAGTTTCTGCACGTTGCCCTTG
>Ga0307379_10012448_pt1 | contig 11089 bp, 11 predicted proteins | sample UN2MG_FD_202237 | JGI IMG/M metagenome (GOLD analysis project Ga0307379, IMG submission 202237) | Soil microbial communities from Risofladan, Vaasa, Finland - UN-2 | ecosystem: Environmental > Terrestrial > Soil > Coastal area > Acid sulfate soil | place: Finland: Risofladan, Vaasa | collected... | reverse complement strand
ATCGCTCATTAATGAAACTACGTTATAATGATTACCCTTTTTAGTTTTATTGAATTCGGAATTCATTTTTTTTGCAATCTCTTCCTTGTTTTCAATAACTTCCAAACCTATAAATTTAGTCAATAATCTACCACCTTCAGTTGGTTTAGCATCAACCAAATCTTCTAAATTTCTAGCGGTGGCTAAAATAGTGATATCGAAATCTCTTTCACTACCTACATTGTCTTCAATTATTTGGCCTGTTTTTTTAGAATCTTCATCATTTAAAAGAACTTCTTCACCATCTGGTAAAACTCTATAATAGTTAACGACATTTACAACAGTCCAACCACCAGACCTTTTAACTCTACGACTTAATTTACGTTCAATAATCGTTTCTTGACCTTCAATTTCTAGCATACCCCTAACCTTCAATTCATTTTTATCTCTAAACATATTGAATATTTGTTCGTTTTTATCCGTTTTGGTTGTTCTACCAAACAATAAGAATTTAATGGCATCAACGGTAAAGTTTGTTTTACCCCCTTGATTTGGTGGGTCAGAATTTACAATGTTCAATCCATTTAATTTACCAAAAGAAATAAAATTGTCATCACCGAAGGATAAAAAATTATCAATGTATAACCATTTTAAGGACCATGACCTATCATTAACAATTTCGGCTTGATTATCTAATTGGTCATTAACTTTTTTATCTAAATCTAATATTCGTTTAAAATCAATAGTTTTACCCTCACGTTTGAACCATTCTTTCATCAATTCAACTTGATAATTCTTGTCCAAGATATTTTCTATACCAGCACCACTAATTTCAATAATTTCACCATTCTTACCTATTTTAACAGGTCGGTAAATAACGTTGATGCTGTTTTTATTCACACCATATTTTTTGGAAAAGTAATTCCTTATTTTTATTTTAGATTGTCTTGAATAGTTTTCAGGTCTATCATCCCAATAGACCTTAACTCTTGCGTATTCTGGTATTTGTATTGTATTATTCATTTATTTATTTTTCGCCATACAAATCATAACCACTACTATCATTACAATTCTTTAAATCCTTTTTAAGTTGTTCAACTTTAGATTGTAATTCAGAATTGGTTTTGGTTATATCATTTATCTTATTTGTTGAATTGTTTAATTCAACTTCTTTTTTCTTATTTTCTAATACTAGTTTTGACATGGAGTTATTTAATTCTTCGATGTAATCCATATAATTAACTTTATGACCATCGACATTTATGGTGATGCTCTTTTCAACAATTTTATCTACAGGGACTTCCTTGATGATTTCGATAATTTTATCTACAGGGACTTCAACAATCTTCTCAACTTCCACTATCTTTTCTACAAGCACCTCTCTAATAACCTCTTTAATGACCTCTACGACCCTTTCTACGGGCTTTGACGTACTATTAGGCATTCCATACTGAAGTATCGTAAAACCACTCCTAAGGGCTTCATTTAGCGTCTTAGGGACTTCTAATTCATTCAGCTTGCAATAAGCTTCAATTTCTTTAAGAAGTTTTTTATTGACCATAATATGTTTTAACGAAAAGAACTAGTAATTCAGCTTCTGAATCAATAGTTGATAAACTCGCACCTTCTTTTAATGATTTCTTATACATGTCGGTATTTACATATTCTTTTAAGTTCTTTAATATCTCAAGAATAAATTCCTCAGATAATTCTATATTAGGTCTTGTTGTAAAAACCCTACGCAATACTGGGAAGGCTATCGTGCATATATAATCAGTATGACCATGCGCCTTGAGTATAGATTCTAAATACTCAAAGCCATCCGCTAATTCTATAGATTGCTCTTCAGATAAATTATCTAAAAAACCATAATCTTTCCATTTTTGATATACTTTATCCATTTGTTAATGTTTCATTTCCTTGTTCAATGTCATCCAATGACTTTATTTTAAATTGATAAAAACCATACCTTGTTGGTATATCTTTCTCAATATACGTTCTACTTTCAACATCCCAAATAAGATAACCATGTTTACCTACTGTTTCACCAAAGTTTTGTTGAATTAATGAACTTGGCATCGCAATTGGTACATCACCATAATATAAACAAGCCCTTTTATGTATATCCCCACATAATACCATATTACACCCTTCAAAGTGTTCTAATGTTGTGCCTTCAGTAAATTCATAACCAAGGTCAGTTGATAATCCAACTATTGGTGCATGAAATAATCCAATATAAGTTTTATCACCACCATAATCTTTTCGACCTTCATCTATATAAGGTCTGGCATTGCCTTCGAATATCGAATAGTTGCACCAAACAATATTATCATCTACATAACATTTACTTTCTTTATAATAAGAAATGTTATTATTATCCAATAATTGAATCATAGGTGAAATACTATCTACTCTATCTTTATTATTTTCTAGTAAATCATGATTACCAGCAACTATAATAACTTTACCGACTTTTGAAAGTTCATTCAAAAACCAGCAACTAAGTATTAATTGCTCATTTGATATCGTTATTTTTTGATGCACCAAATCGCCAACAATGGCGATTCTAACTTCATCGTGAGTATAATCTTTACAATACTCTGTTATTTCATCTATAAATTTTTGAAATACTTCTTTATACTCTTCATGCATTCTGAATGTTCTAATATGAATGTCAGCCGCATGGATTATTTTTTTAACCATAATTTAATCTTTATGTAATAAACCTACCAATATCAATGTGCACATTATAATTAATTCTTTTACTTCAAAACGGTTTATCCAACCAATCTTAAAAATTATATCATAACAGAAAGATAGTAACACCAATGACGCTAGTATTTTAAACAATCCGTTAGTTATGTGGTAAATGGTATTTCTTATTTTAGATATTTTAGTTCTTTTCATTATGCTGCTATTTCAGTTTTATATTTATGAAGCTCCAATAATTTGGTAGCTTCGTTTTTTAAGTACATGATTGGTATTTTGGTAAATGCTTTAGTTTCTCTACTCCAATATCCAATCCATATTTGTCTACATTTCATTCCAGTCTCTTCTTCACACATTCTAGCATAAACACTTAACTGTAATGAATATGTTGAATAATGACATTGTTGTAAATGTTCAAACGGTTTTTTAAGTGTTTGTCCAAACGGACTAAAATATTCAAAACGTTTATTAGTTTTCCAATCGCCTATGTCAAACCATTCAGCATCGATATCAATTTTTAAATCGGCAGTACCAGCTAAATTATATTTTTCTGAAAACATAATTCGTTCTGGATATATACATATTCCTTCATCGATTTCTTTACTAAATACGTTATATGCTTTAATAACTTCCGTTGCTAAATTGCCGAATTGTGGGTCTTCTTTAGGGAACCACCATTTATTCTTCATAAGAAATGTTTCCACACTTTCATGAACAAATGTTCCGTATTCATTAGCACTATCATTCAAATATTGCCAATAATCTAATATTTCTTCCTTGGTCATACCATGATAATCAGGATTCTTTTTAGGGTCATTGTCTCTTTGCTTTGATATTCTTTCAGCAACCAATTCTTCCTCAAATTCATGTTCTATTGTACTTAACATTTGAGTAACAGACCCATATCTCTTTCCAGTTTCCTTATGAATATAAACATGTTCTATCGGCTCTAAATATACCTTTGATTTTTCTTTTTTAACCATTAAGTTCATTTTAAGCAATTATACTAATTTTTTACCGTAAAAACAAATATTTATTAAAAAGTATTAGTTATTATGAAATTAAGTCATATATTTGAATCCGTGTTGAATGAATATATTAGCGGTCAGGGGTTAAAAAGTATTGAAGATTATTTAGATGAACTTTTTAAAAGTCTAAATATTGATATAGAATTTTCCGCTCATTTTCTTGATAGAATTAATGACCCAAGGAATAGAAAAGAAATTGAAGCTGAAGAAATTATAGATACTTTTAGTCGTTTATATAAAAAACATGGACAAGGCTTAACACATTATAGCAAAGAAGCTGAAGCTGTCGTTGTTAATTTGAATAATGATATCAATGTACCTTTTGTGATTAGAGTTGATAAAAAGAGAAATGAAATCCAACTTATCAGTAAAACAATTATGAGGAAAAGGAATTTTTCTACATCGAATAGAATATACAAAGTATGAAACTAAGAAAATTATACGAAAATATTAGTAAAGAGATTGGTTTTTTAGCCTATCATGGTAGCCCAACTGAATTCTCTAATTTTAGTGATGAATTTGTTGGTACCGAAGAAGCAACAGACCAAGAAGGTCCAGGTGTTTATTTTACAACTGATTATGATGATGCTGCTGGTTATGGTGGTTACTTATATACTGTTAAATTAAGAGGTAGATTTTTAAGTGATAAAGCTTCAAATGAAGATGTTGATAGGGTTGATATTGAAAAAATGATAAGAATGGGTAACGAATGGGAAATGAATGCTCAAAATTGGGGTGAAGATTATGAAGCGGCTATACCTAATATCATAGAAGATTTTATACAATACAATACAAATCAAAAGGACGTATTTTTACAAATATGGTATGATTTTTATCGTTATGAGCCAGTGTTGTATGTTAGGAATATGGTTAAATTAGGATACGATGGTTTGGTTATAGATAGAACTAAAGAAGATGGAAAAATGAGAACACATATTATTATCTATAATTTAAATTCTATTAAATTCGTTGAAAAAGAAATTGTTGTAAATGAAGAACTAACTTATCGTCATGCAGACACTAAAGGGGTTGAAGATGATGAATATAAAATTGGTATGATTAAAGAAGGTATAACACCTCTTATTGCATATCATGGTAGGAAATCCAAATACAATAATGTTAGAGATTTATTTAATAGAATTAATAATGAAGGTACTGACCAAGAAGGTGCTGGTGTTTATTTCACAACAAAAGCTGATGAGGCTATAAAATATGCTTCACCTAACGGGTATGTTTATGAAGTGGAATTACACCCCCAAAAAATGTTATCAGATAAACCTAGTTTTGATAATGAACATCTAATACCTAAATTAACCAAACTTATAAAAAGCGTGCCAAATTGGAAACGATTCGCTTTAAGTTATGATGATGATATTAATGATGGTTTATATGAAATGGTTTATCGTTATGCCAGTATGGGGCAAAGTGAGAAGGAAGTGTTCGTAAACCTTTACCACGATGTATTTAAAGGTAATGCATTAGGTTTTGTTAAAGGTATGGCTAAATTAGGGTATGATGCTTTATATCTACCAGCTAAAGATGGTGGTGCCCATATTGTTGCTTATAATCCAAATATTGTTAATATTTTAGAAATAAAACAAATGTCATAACCAACTTTCTTTAAGTCTTCTTGCAGTTCTTAATTTTTTAAGTATTCTCCTTGGCCCACCTTCTTGGTACATCAATGATAAATCCTTTTTATTATCTAAATAAACTACTTTAATTCTATTATATAGATTAAGAGTGTTTAATTTTTTATATAGAAATTTAGCATCAGCTTTTTCTTCATCTCCACCATCCAAGATAATTATGATATCACCTTTAGCTTTAGTTTGTAATGTATGGAATAATAAATCTGATATGAATTTACCCAGCAACGGAATTGAGTTGGGTGTAACGATATGGTCAAAACCACCTTCAACCAAATAAATTGTTGAATCCCAATTAACTAACCACTCATTGAAGATTATATGGTTTTTATCTTTTGCTTCAACATCTGATTCTGGATTTAAGTATTTGGTTTTGCTCCATTTTTCAAATGACCTTGCCACATAATAATTTAATTCACCGTTGATGTCATATGACGGAATAACGATTCTATTTTTATGTTTTCCATCACAAGTATAGCCAATATTAAAACGGTTCAATATGTCATCGGTCAGCCCTCTTTTTTTAACATAATTATAAGCTTCGGTATATTTTGTATGGTATTCTGTAGCTTTACTAAACTTTCTAAATGATTCAGGTAATTTAACGTCAATTATAAGTTCTTTAACATCCTCTTTATTTCTATCCCTTATAATTTGTGGTGCGATTAATAAATAATCTTTCAAATGTTGTTTATTACCGTACTTTTTAATCAACCATAGTAATGACCCATGCATATTGTTACGTTCCCAACAGGCCCAACATTTATAAACACCTTTCTCGTAATTGATAGCTAGATTTCCTTTACCATCGCCCCCATACATACCTTTATCAGCAGAACACATAGGACAATCAAACGCCACTTGGTGTTTATTCTCGTAGTGCGAAGCTGGTGTTCCTAAGAAATTTTCTAATATGTTTACTATCATTGACATTATGCAAAGATACTAAAAATTCCATTAAAAACCAAATAAAATAAAAAAAACGGCAATCATTGCCGTTTTGGTTGCCGTTAATCGGAAATTTCCCGATTATCTATCTTCTACTGGCCATTCATCGATTTTATTCATAAAACCTAAAACAGCACATGAAGCATCTGTCATGTCGTAATTTTCTTTTGATAGAATGTGATTTCTATTATAAACCCAATTTATTTGTGGATATAAATCAGAAACTTTTTCCCAAACTACCGTTTTCTTATCAATATTCCAATCATAAGCACCAAAAAGTGTTGTTTGTTTTAACCTAATTTTCTTTTCAATATCTTTTTCTAGATATTTTTCACCTTTTTTGTTATGAGTTCTAACGCCCATTAATTCAGGAAACGCAAATTTCCTAGAATCAAATGAAGATATAAAATCTGGCACCACATCTAATATTTTATGCACCGCTCTTGATATCATACCATTAAAACGTAATAAGGTACCCACTGTATTAACGTTGTTGGACCTTAATAAGGGTTCTTCTATAATAACTCTTGTAATATTGAAATCTTTATAGTTTTCCAAGCATTGTTCTTCAAAAATATCACATTTTTTAAATAATTCTTCGGTTTTTGTATCTGGTTTAGGTTTGATTTTAGGTGTTACATGGGTTAAAGCGATTAGCTTACCTTTTTTACCTAAATTTTCATATAAAGCAATACCTATTGTTTTCGTTGAAACGTCTAAACCTAAAACATACTCTTGTTTTTCGCTCATAATAAAATTTTATAAGGAAATATAATGAATTAAAAAAGATAAGTAAATATTTTACACTAAAATTCTAACACCCAAAGCCATATACTGATTATTACCAATCAAAATATGCTCATTACTTTTAGCAAATGCTATTACATTATTGAATGCATCATATAATGCTATCTCACTTACTCTAATTGGTTCACCAGAAGTGTGTGTTGTGTTGCTTGAGCTTCCAAATTCAGTTCTTTCAACGATACAAGTAATATTTTGAGCAACTTCATTTGAAATGCTGTTATAGGTTACCGTAGTAGTTGCAGAAGCAGCCACTGGGTCGTAATTATTAACAATATCTGGATGAGTTATCACAATAATACCTTTATCTAAATAAGCTATACCAACAGCATGGTCAACGTTAGTACTGGTTGTAGGTTCTGATTTTAAATTGAATCTTTCTTTATTGTTAAGACTAAATGGTTTTATTGTACCAAATCCTGTTGCCCAACTCTTGGCCGCATTACCGTTAGGTTTTACAACTTCATCAGAGAATAAGAAAGCTACATTATTACCAATTGCCGCACCCAATCCTAATAATTCTTTAACTTGCGTATCAACACTAGTTAATGGTGTAAGACTTTTTTGGAAAGTAGAATATAAATTATAGGTTGTTGCACCAGTTGTTTGTAATTCAACTTTAACTGCTTTACCATCCAATATTTCACCATAACTACAATTATCAACTGCAATTATCAATATTTTATTTTGGTTAAAGTTTCTAATTGCTGTATCTAAATAACCTGTTGGGTTTGTGAATGTTGTATATTTATTTTTATCGTTTTGTGTAAGTGGTAACCCGAATGAATGAAATAAATTAGCATTTCCATCAGTATCACCAGCAGTTCTATTGGTGATTAATTGAGTTAGGGATGTTCCAGTAATACCAGTTAAACCTAAGTTTTTAGGTGTAATTATTACTGAACTAGAACCAGCTTCTACTGGTTTTCTAATGTCACCAAGTGTATTAACAACTATCGGTGTTTTTATTGCAACACCTGAATAAACGCCATTACTGAATAAATTATTGGTTCCTATTTCTCCAGCTAATGCTGGTACTCTACCTCTAACTAAAGATAAATTACCTAAATAATTAGCATCGCTATCACCCAAACTAAATTGCGTGATGATGCTACTACTATTGGTTAATAGTTGTTGTCTACCAAATGGTGTTAATTTGGCTGTTATTGTTACTGTTGCTGCACTTGCTATAAATCCCATGTCTTAAAAATCCATTGATAATTCGATTATCGCTTGTTTACCCGATGCCAATTCAACTGGCTGGCTAAGTTTGCTTATTATTACTAAATCCCCATCACTATCATAAATACCTACTTCACTCACCTTTACATTTGGTGGACTGGTAGTTGGGTCATTATTTCTAGTGGCATTAGTTGTTGTAGTGAAATCACTAGCATTTAACGAAATCTTAAATAATGATTTAAATATAGTTGCTCCAATATATGTAGATATATTACCGTAGAAAAATCTTTCATCACCAAATTGTAATAAAGTATCTGAACCAACTGGTGGCATAGTTAATGTATTTACTACTGAATATGTTGTCGCACTTGTTACATGAGCTAATTTAATTTGGAAATTAGGGGTAACAGATAATGGGTTTTGAGTTTCTAATAATCCAGTATCAATAAAACTACCACTAATAACTGATGAAGAATAATCTAATTCTTTCCAAAGGGCGGGGTCTGGCCTTTCACCATCAGTTGTGATTTGAAAAATAACCTTAAGAGTATCACCATAGAAACCATCTCCCGTATTATCATTTCTCATATAAGGTAATAAATCTACAGTCTCAATATTAAATTGAACATCTTTAGTTGATGATGTTGAATTCGTTACTGTTGCGTAATATTGACATGGTAATGCTGGAGTCACTCCAGTACCACTTTCATTATCAACTGAGTATGTCACATACATAGTTGAGTTAGCTGCTAAAGCACCTGTGCCAGCACCACCTGATGGGTTAACAAGTGCTAATTCTAATTTAGGTAATGTCCAATTCCTATTAGATTTATAAGACATTGCCGCTACAATTTCTGGGTCATCAAATACAATAATTTTTAAATCTGGATATACTCTACCTACTTGTTGGGCTGTTCCATCTACTAATGAATCCTTTTCAATTAAACTAACATATCTTAATCCGTTAGAACCCACTGATATAGATGAGCCACTGGCTACGAATGTCATACCCATTGCATCCCCAGTTGCTGTACCACCTGAAAAACTTCTTCTATGATATAATAAATCTGGTAAGAAAACTTCAACAGCTTTAGTAACACCATCAATATGGATAAATTCACCGTATAAGTTTGAAATTGATTTATTTGAATAGTGAATTATTGCAATTGATTTACGATAAGCGTCAGAAATACTAAATAAATAATTATCTTTTTGCCCTACTAAATCATAAGACCCATAATTTATATGTGATTCATCCCCTGTTAATGTAGTTCCTGAAGTACCTAAAATGTCTTCACTAAAAGGAATATTCATATTCCAAAATGAAGGAGCAACATCTGATGATGTTACAGTACATGATGCATCAAAAGATAATGTACCTGTATCCCAATATGCTATTGCATCTAGTTCATTATCAGAAATTTCACCACCTTTATAAACCACTACTGCATTTGTGGCACCGACATTTGGAAGTTCTCTATCAACAGTTACAGTACTACCAACAACGTTTTGAGCTTTAAACCATAAATGAGCTTCTGGGGTTGAATTTGTATAGTCCGAATACCCCACTTTTACTAATATGAAATCACCTATTTCAACACCAGCTAATGTAAATGTTGTACCACCAGCAATCGTTATTGAAGTTCCTGAAGTTCTTACATATGAAGATGCAGTAGTTGTGTAACCAGTTGCGAAAGAACCTTCAAAAAATCCTCTTTCGGTGGCTTGATTACTTATAGTTGCTTTTACACATCTAATATCTCCAGCACCGAAACTAAAACTGTTTGTCCCTGAAGAATTACTAATAAAGTATTTTAAATTAGGGTTTTTATCTTTTGGTCTCAACACTTTAGTTGAACCAGATATAATTTCATTTTGAAGATAAAATTCCCTCTCGTAGTTAATTTCAGAATCACCAATAGACCAAGTATTGAAATTCAATTGCCCTTTGGCAAGTTTTTCTCTACCAGTTTCGGTTAACTTTGTACTAGCGAATGGTGTTGTACTTTTAATTATATAACTCATAACGTTTCTGTTGTATATGTAATTTACTTATAAATATAAATAAGTCAATAAATTATTTATTTTTTTTTTTATAATGAAAGTGTTATTGGTATAATATCACTATCTGTTGTGGTTGATATCACATCACCCGTTATTAATGTATAATCTTTTTGATTAACTACTTTATAATATCCTGTAGTGCCTGAATAAACACTTAAATCAATATTATCTGAATATGCACTTTGATTTGCAATATAATTTGTAGTTGCACTAAATATTATTGTTCCACCAGAAAAAGAATCATCATCTGCCGCAAGTACAGTAAAAAATCCATTGGTATTCGTTGGTGTGGGTGAAATATTCCAAAAAATATCAAAATTATCCACATAAATAGTACCTACAATACTAGTAAAAGAATTATACGTAATAGTAATTATGTCACCATCAAATATTTGACCATTAAGAACAATTTTTTTAAGATTACTTACCGATTGTTGATAATCGATGATGTTTGCTAATGTAACACCATTTAAGGTAACAATAACATCATTGAACTCAACTGGTAACCCTAACATAAATATTTCATATTTGGTGGTTCCTGTATTATAATAATATACATTATTACCTTCACCATCAGTAGCACCAGAAACTATAGGGTCTGTTATTATAAATGATTCTGATGCAAGACCAGCATCATCTCCAGTAGTAACATAAGCAACTGTAACTACATCCTCAACTGATAATAGTGAATTAAAATACACTGTATTATCTACCGTAGTAAAA
>Ga0307379_10012447_pt1 | contig 11089 bp, 11 predicted proteins | sample UN2MG_FD_202237 | JGI IMG/M metagenome (GOLD analysis project Ga0307379, IMG submission 202237) | Soil microbial communities from Risofladan, Vaasa, Finland - UN-2 | ecosystem: Environmental > Terrestrial > Soil > Coastal area > Acid sulfate soil | place: Finland: Risofladan, Vaasa | collected... | reverse complement strand
ATCATCGACATGGCCGATTGTTTTGTGCGCCGCGTTCGCAACAATCGACCCGACACTGTCGAACACGTCGTTGAACTCATGTGCAAAATTGACGTTGTGGCCGCCGTTCGCGAATTGAACGGTGCGCGCTGGCCAGCCGTCGACGAATGGTTGCACGAATTCGCACGCAGTTCCGTCATTGAACGAGCACCTAGTGGCAACCCGTTCTTGGATCGACACATTCAACCCATGTTGCGTTCAATGACACAGTCACGTCAAATGGGCTCTGAACAACGCGATCGTATCGACAGTCTTCGGGTTGATCCGCACCGATTCGCGCGGTTCATGCGCATACTCGTCGATAATAACGCTCGTATCGCCTATTTCGTTACAGACGACGACACCAACGAACCCGCGTCTGCGCTCGACAATCCACGCGCGACAGTATGCACACGCCTCGAAGCATTTGTGGACGCAGGCAGTCCAGCCATTCGTAATCCCGTCATTTACAACGGCATCATTCATGAACGTATTCAAGTTAATTTCGACGATGGGCGCGTGGAAGGCCCTTTAGATCAATTATTAGCGACCCTATCGTGCGATTTGTGCCAAGCATGGATCGATCCCCACGACATGAACAAACAACCCGTGTCACTTGACGCGTATGTGCACATTGATTTGACTCGCGTGCGTTCACCCGACGACCGCGCCATGTTTGTCGCATTGACCAAAAAGAATTTGTGCACATTCGTCGAACGTTCGTCGGTCTACAATCGACAAAGCCACGCCGTCATGCAAACGTGTTGGCGCTGCACCTTGCGTTTGCAAGCCGTCTCTCGTGCGATCCGCACTCTACGCAGCATTGTTGATCTACCTACTCTTCGCTTGGCACCTGGCGTTCCTCGTGCATATGCCGACGCTATCGTTCGCGTGTTTACGTGTGAATTAATTAGCGCGTGTGTTGACGACGAACGACTCTCGTAAATCATGATGACGGTCATCATATTTTTCCATATGTCGCGATAAAAAAACGCTATTACACACTACGCGCACATATGTAAAGTGAATGGGTACACGTGTGTACTCGACACGACGGTAAATTAACGAACACACGTTAATTCGTGCAAATTTCGCGCGCTATCGACAGCCGTTTGACTCACACGAACGTTTGTGTCAATGAGTTGTTTCAAGTCGACGTCAACATTGACCGTATGCACACGAACCGCACCGTCGCCGTTCACCATGGCATTGTCGACAAACATTCCGTACATAGTGTTCAACGTTGTCAAGTAGTCGCGATCAACGGCAGTTTCTTCACACTGACGACCTCGTTGACGCCGACGTTGTAAACAGAGGTCAGGAGACGCTTTCAAATACACAATGGCGTGCACGCGATAGTTCACGTCGACTAATTGCGCATAAATTAAATCGTAGACGGCCGCACACGTTGTCGATATGTCTTGACGCAATTCGGCCAAACGCGCAAACACATATTTGTATGAAGCGGCCGACCGTTCGACGAGCACGTACACGCGTTCCAGAGCACCGTTTGACGCATCCAACAACATTTGTGCCTGTGCTACGCCTGCTTTCACTGCGCGAACATGCGTAACCAGCGCCGTCAACTGAAATGGGAACGCATTTTCACGCGGGTTCGTGTAGGCCGCCGCCAACATGTTGACACGATCACGTCCAACTGACGTCCACTCGTCGATGGGTTCGCACACGCGTACGACACCATATCCTAATTGTTCGAGTGCACGGCCTACGTGTTCAATATACGTTGTTTTACCGGCTGCAATGTTTCCTTCGATGCACACAACGCGAATTCGAGCACGTTCTTCCATAGATTGACCGGACATCACTTGCGCACTCGTGTGTACACTCGTGCACTCGCCGACACCTTTTAGTTGGTGGTCGCCGCCATCCGCCAATGATGCCACACCAGATGTGGCAGGTTCCCGTCATCATAGTGTCGTCGTATACTCACGTATCCTATTATTCCCAACAGCATTATGGCTGCTAAAACGTAGTGCATATAGGGTAACCACGTGACTACCGTCTCGGCGATGACGTCGGCTGCAGCATACACCCATCGCTGTCCTACGCGCCGACCAAACGCCACCACGTTGATTATGCCCAAGTATTGCGCGAACAACACGTACATTATTGCCACGAGGGGTACGTGCACAAAACACTTCACGTGGCTCGACAACAGCAATTTGCGCGTGCGTTTGAGCATACGCCACCATTGCCGCCGTCGTCGTCGCGCGTATTTGTCCTCATAAGTCGCCGCCGCTTTCATGTACACATAAATCGCCACATCGTGTCCATGCAACCACTCCACCATATCGTGTCGTCGTTTTTCGAATAGGTGTACGAGTTCATTACTCGTCCTTTCATCACGTGCTACCACGTGTATCGCGCCGTTTTGTACGCTTACTTGTATGCGTGTGTCTATGTCGGATATCTCTCGACATATCAGTATTCGCACCATTGTCTCGTCGATGCGTATCACTCGCCCATTATCGTGTTTGACTATGATCATGTGTGAGTAGTGATAAGCGCGCACTATCGACCCGCTCAAGCACACACTACACGATTGAATACGTTGGCTATCTTTATTGTTGCCGAGGTTACAATTCGTTAACGGGTAGTTGTTGCACAGAGGTGTCATTGTCTGTAACCAATACAACATTCCTGAATATCATAGTGTATGTACGTATGACCGGCAACACATTTATGTCGAGCCAATTTGCGTACACTCGAGCCCACGAAAATACATTTACGTCGACCCACAATCGCATTTGAGACCGAAATTCTGGATATTGAGTCCAGAACGCAATCATGACACGAGCCGCTGCAAACGCCATTAACGCAATGATTAGCACGAGCGCAATTATCCCCAAATACACTTTACACCGATCACACGCACTCCACGTTTGTTGTTGTCGCCGTCGCTGCTGACGCTTCTGCGATTTACCCATCGTTACGTTTTTGGTTAGTTAAGCGTCGTTTTCGCGTACACTGCCCATTTTCCGATGTCACGCGCCGCACAAAACACCACGGATACACGCGTCGTGATTTCTTTGTTCCGCCGACTTCCTCGTTAAACGAACAGTGCATGTTTTCCAACATTAGCGCCATGACCGCGTCGCCAATCGAAATGTAGCCGTCAAAATGTTCGTAGCGTTTGTTATTTTTGAATACGCGTTCGAATATCGCGCGCACTTCGGCAGCTTCCATGCCGTCTTTACGCGAACGCACTCCTTCGAATAACGAGTGCACAGTGCATCGTGCGGCAATCACACGCTCGCAATCGAACAGTTCTCGTGCCGTTTTACTGCAATATACGTCGAGTTCGCCGTTCATCAAGGAACTCGTTCCCGCCACATTTCCATACGAACTCAAAAATACGCCTTTACGTTCGAGTTTAGTTAACACAGCGTTGATTTCGTCGTCCAATTCACTCATTGAAGAACCACGTGCGAATTGTCCGCGACAATTGCGTAAACGAACCGTCCGATGTCGTGGTAGCCGCCGATGCCGACACACACCGCGGCGTGTCAATCGGTTGTTGTTGGTCACTGTCGTCGGACGATGCGTCGACCCAACGTCGCAATTGTTGCCTGATCATAGGAAACACGTCGTCGGCTTCCATGACCAGTCCATTGTCACTCGCACTTCGTTGCGCACACATGAATCGTCGCACCGCCAACAAATCGTCGCGGTCGTCCGCAGCCGCCGCCGCCGCCATAGTTGTCGTCCGCAGTCCGAGCGCACACTCTATACGCGTCGAGCGAACACTCTATAGTGCAATACGCTATGCCCTCCATCGTCACGGGCACGTCGCCGAATACTACTCTTACGGTCGAGTGTCTGCATCGCGTATGTTTGTTCACGACGACGACAACTCATTTGGGCATTGAACGTTCAATTGTCGTGTGCACCGATACGGACCCTGAAACCGCCGTTGCGTGGTACAATCGCCGTCACGCACCATACACCTGGATCGTCACGGTTATTTTGGAAATTGATCCGCGCGACCCCGCATCCGTCTACACGAGTTCACATGTTGCCCAAGCGCTCACCAAGGGTGCAACGAGTGTTCGCAAACGCATTGCCCTGGCCTTGCGTCTCGCCGATTACATTGGATGTGGCGTCGAATTTCACAACGACGACGCTGCGTTTCGTGGTTGGTCAACTGAAACGGTAGTTGATCCCGCTCACGCCCTGCGCATCGTCACGGCCGTTTCGTAAATCATTCATTGGCGCGCACATACACTTCTATCGCTTCGAACAAATTATACGCGGCCGTCGCTCCTTCAGGCGACACTGCCGCTACCAATAGGTCGTGTCGAGCAGCGAACGCGTGGGCCCGCGCCACTACCGGCGCGTCCGCGCGCACAGCCATCGCCACCAACACGACTCGAAGTCGATTGTCGAAAATCATTTTCGTTCGTTCATACATCGACCACCATCGGCTAATCATGATTTCGAACGTTTTTTCGTTCGTGTAGACGAAAACCAGCGCTCGCGTTTGTGCGCTGCACATGTATTTTTCAACGCTTGCGTCGTCACTCGATGCACACACTTCAAGTATTTGGCATTTGTTAACGACGGCCGTCATCGGCGTGCGCCCGTCGTCAAGCATCGAACGGGTCAACAATACGTCGTTTAACGCCTCGCGGGTTTGTGCCGCTGTAATTAGCGTGCTTTTACCCACACGCGTTGCACCCAATACCAAAATACGCGAAGTGTTCGTCGTCATATCCACATTTCTGCGTCGTCGTTTTCGACCCGTGGCCGCGCCACGCACGTTCCATACAAGAATCGATATCGCCGTCGCTAACAATATCGACGACGACGACGACGACGACGACGAGGTTGTCGCCACGTCCCCGCCGTTATTCATCAATGACGAAAAGCGTCAGTCGGTGTTCGTGCATAAAAGTTGGTCGTTAAATCATTGTTGTGACACAGCGTGCGTTACAAGGTCGAGTGTGTCCTGCGAGTGCGCTCTCGCAAAGCGTATCGGCTATTCGTCGATACACGAACATCACCGTGTGTGTGTGTGTCGTCGCGCCCCTATCAAGTACTCACGACGTCTGTAACAAACGCGTGTGTGCGCATAGTCGATTCACTCGACCGCGCAATGGCTGCACGTTTTTTCAATAAACAGTCACCACTGTCGATGGGGACGCACGACGACGACGACGCCGCCCATCACAGGCAACGTTCCGTGTATGTTGTCGCGCACCGATGCAACGATTTGACGTCGGTCGAAAGTGCTTTGGCCAACGGCGCCAATGCCATTGAATGTGACGTTCGGTCGAGCGACGAGGGAAGGTCATGGTGTGTCGACCACGATTTGTGTGCGCTGTGGTCAACGTCGTTCGTGGCGTGGCTGCGTGCGACGGCATTGGCCTTTAACCGCTATCCAGACGCGTGTTTGTTAATTGTCGACATCAAAACACCGACATCCAACTTCATTGAATTACTCGAAATGATTGACCAACAGTTGCCCGCAAACGTCGACGTCGTGTTGTCGGTGGCCACGGTCGTCGACTATGACCGCGCACGTGCATCCACGCCCCTATGGACACCCGACACCACATTGTCGACTACAGGCAGTCGTTATTTCATGGTTCAAATTGACGAAGATCGTGTAGGACGCGCGCTCACGCGCTTACGTGCCGATCAACTGCGTTCCGCGTGGTTGTCGGCTGGTGTCTGTGTCGTGTGTCCCGGCGAAGAACGCGTTCTTGAAGCCACGCGTGCAGCCATACGCGTTCGCGACGACCCGTCGTTGCGTGAAGCCACGCCTGGTCTTCGTGTTGGCGTATGGACCTACGAACGTCCCGAATCGATTCGACGATATCTCATTGACGTTGGCGTCGACTCTATTGTCGTTACCCAGGCGGCCGTCCCCGACGCGTGTCGTATTGTGCGTGAAAACGCCGAGTTTGTTCGCATGGCCAAACGTCGTCTCGCGTTACCACACAATGCTTCGTGCGTGTAGTGCGCGCGTGCACACACACACACACACACACACACACACACACACACACACACACACACACACACACACACACACACGCGCGCGCGCGCGTTAGTAGTTACCGACTCTTTTTTTTGTAGTAGAGCAGTTACCGTATGTGTGAGCGTTGTGCGTGTAAACACTTCCATTCGTTGCTTATTCATCAACACACGTACATACAACCCATATTCCATGCCATGGAATGGACTAGCCGAGAGCGACAGCACTATCCGTAAAGCGAGTGCACGCCAAGCGTTTCACACGAATTGGACTGTCGTTGACACGTGTGTAGCGGCTATTGCTGCACGCGCCGACGATCGTCCCCAACCCAACGAACACATTGTCGATTTCGCGTGCGGCACAAATTACTTCGCCGACCGGCTCATTGATTCACTCGAACGTTCGTTCCAGTATACGTGTCGATCGCAATCGTTCGACATTTGTTTACCTACGGCACCGGAAGACGTCCGTCGCCGCGCGTCCATTGCACTCGTCGACTTTTTGTCGGTGACGCGTGCCGACATGGAACGCACGTACGGCGTCGTGCGACATCGCGTCGTCGTCGGCTTCAATCCACCGTTCGGTTTTCGTTCGAAACGGTTGCGCCAATTCGTCGAACACGCCATTGTCCTCGTAGCGCCCCGACGTATTTACCTCGTGCACCAACGACGTTTCTATTGCCCACCCGGCTACACGACGACCTATCAGTGCATATTGCCCCGCAGAGCATTTTTCACGCTGAATACGGACGACGGGCACCGTCGCGCGTTCGAAATGTACGGTTGTTTTTTTAGCATTTTCGCCGATTGCCTAGCAGCGCCCGGCAATTTGGGCATTAGGACGCTCACGGACGCGTTGCCGCCGTGGATCGTCGATTTTGACCACATGCGGCCCGTGTACACGGCCGACACGCTCGTTTTGTTGCGCACGGGTTCGCGTTGTGGGCAATTTTGCGCCGCTCTCGACCACGTGACCGGGTGCCCGACGGCCATTTTTCACTTGGGTGTGCGCACCACTACACTGCCGTCGTCGTCGTCATCATCGCATTTATCCAATAGAGCACGCCTCAATTCGTTTGTTTACTACAAAATTCGCATTTCTCCTGAACGGCTCGATGCGTATTCGCCCCTGACTACTGAACAATTGGCTCGCCGACTCAGTATGTTGGCTCCACTCGATCGCTCGAAAAACGATTCGTTTCCTCCGTACATTTCGCGTACCCACGTCGTTCGGTGTCTCGACCGCATCTTTTTACGCGAAGCTACCGTCGGTATGCGTATTTTGCGTGATCGTGAACGCGCCCGTCCGCTCATTCAGAGCGTCCGCGACCCGTTTGACGGCGACATTCGCGATTACATGACTTCATAAACGTATTCAAATAAAACGTGCCCGCCTCCGCTCTCTCTCTCGACTAACTCACTTTTTTTTTTGCTTTTGTATCGACGATGTCACACGTTAACTTGAACACTCTCGCTAGATCACCGCTGTATATGATAATTGACGTCGGAACTCACTCGACATGGGGGCTCATCGACGTGTATCACCTCATGTTGACGTGTCGTAGTCTATCCAGACCCGTCTATGATTATTTATTCGATAATCGCTTTCCATTCGATGAACGTTTGCGCCGCGTGCTCCCGTCATCCACCTACTCGATTGTCATGATGTCTTTGCGTCAATTTCCACGCGAAGTCGTGCTCAGTGGGTCGTTCGTGTTACGACACATTGTGTATGGCGTCGACGACAATATTTCATGGACACCGTCCGACGTTGATTTGTTCATGAAGGGTATGGATAGTCGCGATCTGTACACAGAACAAACACAGGCGGCGGCGGCAGCCGCCAATAATGATCCAGATAGTCTCCAAAACCAACCAGCACCGGCCGTTGGTCATCTTCGACACGATGCAGAAGCGGACTGGTTGATTCCTCCAAATCTATATCATCAATTCAACGAATGGACGCGGGCAAGCTATCACCGTGACTTCGAAACCTCGGCATTCACTACGTATTTTTCACCAACGTTCATTCACCGCCGTTTTGTCGAGAATCATGGACGCTATGACGAGCATTCACTGGACGTTGTTTTGGTGCGACCGACACACAATACCCGCTCGTGTGTATTAGATCACATACGCACCCTATTCGACATGAGTACGCTCAAATGCGGTGTGTACGCAGCCACCAACAATGTCGGACGATTAGAGTTGCGCTTTTGGACACCGTCATCACTTAAGGACGCAAGTGCTCGCGAAATGCACGTCAATGCCGTGAGCATATCCAAGTACAATTTCGCGTCCCGCGTTGAAAAATACATGACTCGTGGCTTCACTATCATTTATGAAGGTCGCAACATTGGTGCTGAGGACGCGCGTGATGTTGTTCGTTATCGCAACAGCCGATCTATTGACTACACGACTCATCTGCACGTAAAACGCTTTCGTGCCTTTTAACTACGCAGACTTGTGCGCTCACATATGATGTTATCGTAGTATACATCCCTTTTTTCGTATTAACAACTATTTGTATTACAGTGATAATAATCGTCACCAAATGTTCTTGTGGTTATTTGGAATCATCACATTGATTGGAACACCCACGACGACGCACGCCAGAGAATGCACATCAACCGACGCCATGTCGTGGACTATTGGTGAAACACTAGATGTGGCAGCTGATGTCGTACAAGCGTCGTGCGAACGTGGTCGCGAAGCGTTTGACCGTGTAAGCATGAAACTTCAACTTAATTCGACGGAACGCGCAGCCATTCTACTATTTCGAGCCGCTGCACAACAACAATGCGCTCGCGACATACGGTGCAAAGCCGCGTGCGTTGGCGTGAAGGTGGTGTCGGCGGTTGGCCCTTATGTCATCGAAGCCATTGAAAGTGAACTTGAGAATCTGAACAGCAACGGTGCAATCACCAGTACACCTAACAACATCGAACGTGGCGACACGATGATCATCAATTGTTTTGTGAGTGGTTGGAATACACAAACGGCACCAGACGAATCGTGGACACAAGGTTTCAAACGCATTTGGGGTAATTGGGCGCCCGACATGACCGTTTCAGAGACGGGTACCATGTACGACACGTCGTCGAACATTATTTTCGAGGACGTTGACACGAAACGCGACGATATGTGTGACGACGGTTTCTTTGTGGCTGGATTGTACACACTCGATACTGACGCGCAAGTTCTCGACTCAATGATTGAATTTTTACTCAACAAATACGCACGCAATCGTCTCATTTCACAGTATATTGTCGATACGTTCGAAGATACGCCAGCTCCTGGTGAAATCCGTTCAGTTTGGGTTTCACGTCGTGGGAAATTCTTTTTTCAAGCCCGCGACAGTTACACTCAATGGAACACTCGTATTTGTGAAGCTTCTGTAATTTCGAGTGCCGTTCGCACGTTTGCTAGTGTGTATCTCATGCTTGTTATTACGGGCATTGTGTGCTGCGTGTCGTCGACGTTTTTTACCGCGTATTCGTAAACACACCTTGTTTGTTTCGACGACTTGATATTTTATCACACGTGATTGTCACACGTAAACAGTACCCGTGTGTGTTTGTTTGACGCTTTCATTAGTCAAACAAACACGTAGTTACGTCACCTACCTTAGTCATTTCGACGGCTCCGGTGTATCCGGCGACAAATTTCGTGCCGTCCGTCGAATCGACACCAATCGATTCAATTGCGCGTTGGTGATCAAATACCGTTATGGCACTTGCCGTGTACGCACTGTCGTAATCCATACTTGTTACGTTCAACGTCAATAGTAGTGGATCAATGTACTTGTCAGGAAAGCCAATCGTGGCGATTCGCACAACCAAATCGCCGCCAATAACCACATGATAGCCCATTTGATCGCCCGCGCTTTGGCCCGCAAAACTCGTTGTGCCTAGTAACGGTCTACTTGCACTGTCGCCGAAAAAAAACAAGTGTACGTGTCCGGGACCGTCTGAAGTTAAATCAGGCGCACCCACCACCACAGTTAACGCGTTGGCGGTCAGCGCCACGCTGTGTCCAAAGTATGTATCCACGTTATTGTCCGGACTCAATACGTGTAACAGACCGAATATGTTTTCTGTGCGTTCATACACACACACGACACCCGCCGCCTGTGGATTACCAATGACCAACGTAGAAGCCAACGCGTCCAACGCAATAGCGAATCCAAACTCTTGAGATATCGTGTCACCAATACAACCAGTTTGATTGATCCGTTGAACTTCGTTGTATTCAAACGGCGGTTCTTCGTTCGGACCATTGTCTTTGCGTTCGTACACGATCACTTGTGCTAGATGAGGCACGCCCACCGCCATGACAGTAGCGTCGTCGTTGAATGCAATGGGGATTCGGTTTTTTTCTTCGTTATTCGCGCCAAAATCCAGTGTTTGCACTAATATGTATGGTAGTGGATTCGGTAGACTACGACGGGCATAGACGAATACACGTGCCGGCTTGGCACTGCCTACGGCCGCTATTGTCGCGTCTTGTGTCACAGCCACTGTCACGCCAAAAAACGACAATGGTATTTTTTCAGGCTCAATTTGACTACTTACGACTGGTACGCCCTCCGGTTCGACGAGTCCCACTACGCCGCGAAAGTCGCGGACTAACTGCATTCCCAATGCTATTCCCCCATCTTTCACAAGACTAATTGCTGAAATTCCCGTAAATTGCAAACTTTCGTTTGCAAAATACGCATTCGATTCGATGCTAATCGGCGTTACCGCTCCGCAATTAGCTTCGGGTAACGGTGGACTCGTCGGCGATGGCGTTGACGGCGGCGGCGTTGTTGTCGATGGTGGTTGTGGCGACGTTGTTGTTGTCGACGGTGTCGTCGCCATTCGATCTGTTTCTACAACAGCCACAATAACCGTCACACCCGCGCCCAGAAACACTAACACCACCAGTGCGGCAAATAACATAAATTGTTCGTGACGCATATTGACGGTAGTAGTCTCTGTTCATAAGCGCGTTTATTACAATCATTTATAGTGTTCAATATTGTCGAATAACATGGTACGACGTCGTCAAAAGACCTCGTTCCTAAATA